>Ga0302268_1000642_pt1 | contig 21651 bp, 26 predicted proteins | sample III_Bog_E2_1_FD_194554 | JGI IMG/M metagenome (GOLD analysis project Ga0302268, IMG submission 194554) | Peat permafrost microbial communities from Stordalen Mire near Abisko, Sweden - III_Bog_E2_1 | ecosystem: Environmental > Terrestrial > Soil > Wetlands > Peat | place: Sweden: Abisko... | reverse complement strand
TCCGAGTAGCTGTTTCGCCTGTAATTAACTGATTTAAAACATAATAATTATCATCAACTTCTTCAGTTAATCCAGTAATTTGATCTTGTAAATTAATATCGGCATCTATCCTATCTTGTGTTTCACCCGTTAAAAACGAAGCATCTATTCCAAATAAAATCAAATCATTATCGGTAATACCATCTTTAAACCAATATTTTTTATTTCCAGTTATAGAATCCAGAATACTTACTTCCATAGTAGGATATCTAACGCCAATTGGAATGGTAATTAATGCTTCGGCAAAAGAATTATAAGGCCCTTCCCAAGTATTTACAGGGATTGGGTTTACTGGTTGTATCCCAAATGGTAATTGAAGTCCGTCTGTTAATGGCATTTGTAGATCTTTATTTTAATATAAATAGTCCTATTTTATAAAAAACACTAACTATAATTAAAATTATTTCAATCTAAAGTGATTACGTGGTTATGATTTCTCGAATACGGAATAGCATTTTGCATAATATACATGTTATAAATAGTTTCAAAGCCACCAGCATCAGCCACATTCATTTGTACCACAGAATATGAATTTGTTAAATCAACGAACATTGCATTACTATCTAAAATTGTATTAATGGCTCTATTTTCGGGTATTGCAAATATAAATACGTTATTATTAGTTCCAGTAGCCAAGGTAATCGTTTCGGTTCCCGTATTAAATATTCTATTTTCCAAATTTCTTATATCATCAGATGTTGTTGGAACACTTGTTGTACTTCCATAAAAAATCATATTATCAAAATTAATCTGTTTTATCATTATAGTTCCATTTATTGTTCTTTCAGTATCAAAAACTTCTATCATATATTTCAATGAATTAAGATTTGACGTTTGTAAGGTTGAATTAATATCCGAATATTCTGTAATTGCTCCGCCAGCAGGATCAATAGAAAATAAACCATTTATTTGTGTTTGATTTGAACCATTTGGGTAATAATATAATTTATAGCCAGTAAGTGGCTTAGCAGGTTGATTCATACTTCTATTTAATTGAATATTACCATCAATCAACGTATTAGTATTACCTTTTTCCCTTAGATAAGCTGTTTCTGGGTTTATTAATGCATTAGAACTTAATTCCATAGTAATTGTTGGTTCAATATAAATATTAATCGCAGTTGGGTTAAATTCGAATTCATAATTATTTTTAATTTTTGAATAATCATATTTTCCATCAAATACTCTAAATTTAGATATGCTACCAATAAATGATCCACCAAAATATTGCTCTAATGGTAATAAATATTGAGTTGAATAATCATTATTAAACCCAATCATATCTGAAAGTCCCTGAGTACCTCCACCCAATGAAATATTATAAGCAACATCTTCTTGTTTTTCTTCTCTTTCATTTAATGTTCTAAAAATTAATTCTGGCAACTCTTTTGATATAAAAATTAATTTTCCGTTAATATAAAATAGTAATTTAAACGTTCTATTTGAATTTCCGCACGTTGAATAATCACTCATTAACATTCTAACAGTTATTGAAGTCCAAGTATTATTAGTAATTAAACCAACATTTGAATATTCTTCTTCTATGTCATATTCTGTATCACAGGAGCCTATAATTGTTCTATAACCTATACTACCGTCATCTTTTATTCTAAATCCAATTTGATTGCTAATAATATCATCAACAATATTAGCTTTTAAAGATATATCAGGCACTTGATTTATTGTATTTGTCGTATAGCCAGTTGCCGTTCTATTCAAATATAAAAATAAATTAGGTGTATCTTGTGTTATTCCAGTAATTGAATATTTTTTTGTGTCATCAAAGTTTTGCGTTGTAAACCCATTTTGAGTCCTATTAAATAACAAATGCTTATTATCCGTTTCTATATTATATACTCCCTGAAGTGTAATATCAAAACCATCATCCGTTGCTAAAGTTTGTCCAGTTTCAAGTAAACTAACGTTATCATTAGATTCTGTTTCAAATGTTTCATTTGGATCTTTGTTATAGTCATACCAAAATTTGTTTTCAGCCCTTAGCCCTATATAAAAGAAAAATCCTTTATTATCTACGTGATTATAATTCAACGTATTTGGTAAACTTGAAGATATGAAATCTGGTCTAATAACAAAATCAAAAGTAATTTCATCGTTAATTACATCTGGTAAAATCTGATATTCATCTTTTGATTTAAAAATCCCTTGGTAAAAGCCACCCGTAAAATCGGCATATTTTCCATCTGCATCAGTTATTATACTTATTGGGTAGATATAATTACCAGTATTTCCAGTAACTGGATTTAAAAATAATCTGGTATCTCCACTTGGAATTTCAAAAGTTGAACCTGTAATTAAATTAAACAAATCATCAGAAGTAATTTCATCTTTATTAAAACTAATCAGGCCATTATCAATCCCCGTAAAACCAATATTTGTAAACGTTATACCACTATTGATAGAATCAGGCCATTTATATTCACTATTACTATATAAAGTATCTCCAGAAACACAAGCACCGTTATTAATGTCAACGAATGAAATTAGATTAGAATCATAGTAAGCTGAGCTATTCAAAATCATAGTTGGGTCAACGTCTTTGGCAAGTGTTAAGTCCCAGCATTCTGAAAGTGACAGTTTTAAATCTATTTTATTTGAATTATTCTCGAAAATATTTGACATTACCCTCTATTTGCTTATAAATACAAGATTTTTTTATTTTTAGACTATAATTTTTAGTTTTTCTTCTATTTATATTAAATGAAAACAAATGCGAAAAATTAAAATAACGAAAGCACAACTTAACGAACTTCTTAATTCGGACCTTATGTTTTCAACAGATTCATCTCAGGAATACGCTGGAAGCACAGTTTCCACGACTGAGCCTGTCGGAGACAGCAATTTTGGAAACGTTTTAACAACAGATAAAAGAGCAAAGGAAATGCCACCCAGTCAGCTTTCTAGAATGGGAAATCGCGGGATGTATGCGGGTCCCGTGGTTGTTTAATTTAATTACTTATAAAATTATGTTAATATTAAGCGAAGAAAATCATAAATTAAAAGGTACTAAGCACACTCTTCCTAAAAAGATAGTTGATTTGTATCATAATATTATATTGAAGTATCCTCAATTTTACGCAAGTGGCGGTTTCATTAAGGCATCTAATGTGTTGGAAAACAATGGTGTAGTAACAATGGAATGGTTAAAAGGTATGAAATCTTTTTTTAATAAACACGTTGATAGTAATGATATTGATTTTACGCTTGGTGGTGGAATTGTTGTTAAAACTTTCGTTGATAATAAATTGGATCAATTAACGGCTTCAACACCCAAAACGAGAAAAACACACACAAACTCCCCCGTAAAACCATTAACGCCAGCCGATAATTTATCTGGTCATAGAGCACAGAAAGCATCACAATCACTTTCAATGGTGAATTCGTTAATGAACGATGTACTACCAAATTTAAATTGTTCAAAAACAAAAGAAATAAAAGAAAAGAGTATATTTATTACAGATAATAAATTAAAAGAAATAAAAAATTATTTAAACAAATAAAAAATTATGCAAAGCAATTTAGAGAAAGAAGCAATTGTAAAAAGAAATACCTTAGAGGTTAAAAATGATTTTGACCCAAATAAGGAATATAGTGATAAAGATGCCCAAAAAGGTGGAACGGGTACAGGTAGTTTAGTTAATCATACGTTACCTTATTTTGATACAAGTTCTGGCGGTAGTGCGGTTGACCAAGCTGAAAGGAATAAAGAAATGTTATATGTTCAACCAGGTCTTAGCCGTTATACTCCTGAAAATGGGTATGGAGTTGAAGTAACTATTGATACATCATTAAATGTTGGCCAATATATTGCAAACTAAAATACTATAAATGAACATTTTACTTGAAATTTATAATAAAATATTTTTATCTGAGGCAGTAGCTAATGTCGCAAGTGTTACCGATGCCATAAAAGGCCGTTATCAGGTTACCATTAATTACAAAGGCGACCCAAAACATGGTGTAGCCCCAGGAATACGTACAATTCAAGTATATGTTTATGGCTTAACGAAAGCTGGTAATCCTTGTATTAGAGCATACCAACCATACGGGGATACGGCATCAAAAGTACCTTCGTGGAAAATGTTTAGACTGGATAGAATATTTGTATGGAAACCTACATTTGCTATTTTTAATAGGCCCGCACCACTTTTTAATCCAAATGGGGATAAATCAATGTCTGTTGTTTATACAATTGCTAATTTTAATAAAAAAACTTCCCCTAACGAAATTGATGGCCCAAGGCAAAAATATAACCCAGTTGGACAATTACCCAATATTGATAGTATATTAGCTAATAGAGACAAAGAAAAGAAAAGGGATTCACAATATAACAGGGTAGTTAATACACCAAGACTAAAATCCAATGTTCCACCAGAAGAAAGAGTCATTGATGATAATGAACCAAATATTGAGGAACCATTTGTAGATCAACCAAAGCCAGAAACGCAAAGTCCTATTCAAAATACTGATTTACCTGAACCAACAATTGGAGATGAAGAAGTTCCAGTGACAAATGAGCCAGAAAAGCCAGAGGATGATACTTTCAAAACACAAGGAGATATAGAACTACAAAAATTCAGAGATCTTAATAAAAGATTGGATAACTCACCCATCATGGATTTATCAAATCGACGTTTTAGAAGATAATTATTTAAACACAAAATAAAATAACTAAAATATTATTAAAAGATAATTAATAATAATATCATATTAAAAAATAAATTATGGCACTTCCACAAGGAATATTTGAATCATTTCAGGAAAACCCAGGCACTGATCTGGATGACACAACAGGAGCAAGTGTTTTAGATACAATGAACGAAAACTCGCCACTATTTAAAATATTGGGGAAAAATAGTCAATTAATTTCAAAACAACGATTACCAGAGCAAAATATATATGCACCTAAATCAGATTATGAAGTAAGTGCTCAACCTCAATCAGATAGGTTTTCAGATGGCGAAAGAGAAATTCCAAACACACAAGATCTTATTGCTTCAAGATTAGCAAAGTTGAACGAAACAAGGCAAGTTCAACCAGTAACACAAAAACCAGTTCTACAATATGAACCGATACAAAAAGCTCAACAAATCCAACAACCAGTTTATAACGTTCCACAAGCATCAGCAGTAATTGATTATAGTTTAATCAATTCAATGCTTAAATCAATAGTTGAAGAGCAGTTCAAAGGAATAAAGTCTCAATTATTAACCGAAGGTAAAAATTCTGGTTTAAGTCAGGCAGCTTATTTTACAATTGGCGGGGGTGCAATTAGATTTATTGATAAAAAAAATAATATATACGAAGGTAAATTGAAATTAGTTGGTAATATTAATGACCAATCGATATAAACTACCACAGGCTAAAATATATTAAAAATCCGATTCATTAATTTGAATCGGATTTTTGTTTAATTATATAAAAATAATTAAAAAAATCTACAATATTAGTAAAAGATATTAATATGCCAGAAAAAATTAAAGTTCTTGTAATTGTTCCAAATCGAAGCGGTGTTGGATTTTTTCGTTCAATTCGCCCACATATGTATTTAAATGAATTTTATTCCGATGATTTTGAAATAACAATGATTGATTCAAAGCAATTTGATTTTAAAGATCCTGAATTTGGTTTAGACTTCGACATCATACACTTTCACGTTACCGTTGGTGCTAATTATGAAAATTGGGTTTATAAAATGAAGCAATTACAATATTCAGGGGTTAAAATGTGTCTTGATCTTGATGATTATTACGTTCTTCCAAAAGGTTTTTCTAATTATAATCTTTATAAAAACGGAATAACTGAAAAAATTAAAACAAATATTAAATTAGCTGATCATATTACAACCACTACTGAGATATTTGCAAAAGAAATTAGAAAACTCAACAAGAATGTTACAGTAATTCCAAATGCAATTGATCCAAGAGAAAAACAATTTCAACCAAAAGAAATTAAATCGGATAGACTACGAATTGGTATAATTTGTGGATCATCTCACGAGGAAGATATTAAGTTATTGGAAGGCGTTGCAAACATTTTAAAACCAGAAATGGATAGAATTCAATTTGTTCTTTGTGGTTTCGATTTAAATGGAACTATTCCTTATTTTGATAAAGAAGATGGACAAGTAAAGCAAAGACCAATTCAACCTAAGGAATCAGTTTGGTATCGATATGAAAAGATTTTAACTGATAATTATTCAGATAAAATTTTACCTAAGGAATATACAGAATATTTAATGGAATTTAATTCATTAAAACCATATCCAAATGTAGAAAATATGCCTTATAAACGCTGTTGGACGAAACCAGTCGCTGAATATGGAACCCATTATAATGATATAGATGTATTATTAGTTCCATTGGTTTCAAATGAATTTAACGCAAAAAAATCACAATTAAAAGTTGTAGAAGCAGCATTTTGTGGAAAAAATATTATTGCATCAAATGTTGATCCATATACGATTGATCTAAAGTCTGCATATTTAAAAGGCGGTATCATTGATGAGACTGGGAATAGTTTATTAATTGAGAATACAAAAAATCAAGCAAAGGATTGGGTTAAAATGATAAAATTATTGTTAAATAACCCAGATTTAAGGGAAAAATTAAAAAATAATCTTTCAAAAGAAATTACAGCCAAATACAATCTTGGTGAAGTTTCAAAAACAAGATTAGAATTATATAAAAAATTAGGGAAGAAATGATTAGTATAGTAGTATCCACACGTAAAGAAGATGAAAATTTTAAATTAATGCTTTTAAAAAGTGTTGGTTTAAGAGATGCGCAATTATTAATTTACGAAAACAATGGCGAAAAAAGTTTAACTGAAATTTATAATCAAGGTTTAAAAGACTCAATATATGATATTAATGTTTTTGTCCACGATGATGTAATTCTCGATAATGGTTGGGGTAAGAAATTATTAGAACATTACCAAAAATCAGACTATGGGGTATTAGGAGTAGCTGGGAGCCGAGAATTAGTAGATGGTAGATGGTGGTCTAATAAATCTTGTACATACGGTGTGGTTAGGCATACAAATGGAGAGAAAACATGGACATCTGAATTTAGTAGAAACCTTGGTAATTCAATTCAGGAAGTATGCTGTGTTGATGGGGTATTTTTTAGTGTAATGAAGTCAAGGCTCAAAACTGGATTTGATGAAAGTTATAAGGGGTTTCACTTTTACGATATATCTTTTTGTATTTCTAACTTCTTACAAGGCGTTAAAATTGGCGTACATACAAATATACTACTTACACATAAAAGTGTTGGAAAAACGAATGAACATTGGGAAGAAAGCAGAATACAGTTAGTCAACCAGTATAAAGATTATTTGCCACTTGAAGTGGAATTAGAAGTACCTTATTTAGACTTAAAAATCAGGATAAATGAAGAGCCAAAACTTGCAATTATTATACCAACTAAGAATAATGTCGATGAACTACTTATTCCCTGCTTAGATAGTATTATTGAAACAACAGCTTATTCAAATTATATTATTTACGTAGCCGACACTGGTAGTAATGAAATTGAATTATCGAAATTAAAAAATTATATTTCAGAAGTAAATGTAGAGAATGAGATTATTAGATTAGTTGAATACGATTATTACAACTTTGCAAAGATTAATAATGACGTTATTAAAAATAAAATCGATGCAGATACTGAGATTTTATTACTTACTAACAATGACATAGAAATGGTTAATGATGCTCTTTCGGTATTAGTTGAAACCTATGTAAAAAATAAAAAAGAATGTGGAACCGTTGGATGTCGATTACATTACGATAACGGAACGATTCAGCATATGGGTATAATAATCCAGGAAACAAAGGATAAAAATATTGGTATTACGCATAAATTTCTTGGATGGGATTTTAAAAATACAATGGTATTAAGTCCAATTGTTAGAACGCACGGTAATACAGCTGCTTTTATGCTGGTATCAAAGGTTTTATTTGAAGAAATTGGCGGATTTAATGAAAGTTACAAAGAATGCTTTGAAGATGTTGAATTCAATTTACAATGCTTTTTAAAAAATAAGAAAAATTATACAAATTCTAACGGCGTTTGTTATCATTACGAATCCCAAACAAGAGGCCAAAAAGTTGATCAGGAAGATGTAAAACTAATACTTGATTTCATAGATGGACACGAAAAAATAAAAAATACATTTTATCAATTAGACTAAACTAAATAAAAATTATTATGGAAAAAAAAGACACGAAAAAAGGTAAAACTAAACCTGTAGTAAAAAAAGAAGTTAAAAAAGTAGCTAAGGTGATTAAAAAGCCAATTATTGAACCGCTTAACACAACAGAAATTGCCGCTGAATTTGAAAATGTTGAAAATGAGGTTACTCCAACAATCAATATGACAATTACTGATGATAGCCCAATGATTAAAACTAATTTTGAAAAATGGGGGAGAGTTGATGAAGATGAGGATGATGAAAAAGGAATAGAAAGCAGTTTAACTTGTAAGATAGATGAAATAATTCGATATCTTAATTCAATCGAATCCGAATTAATGGATTTAAATACTGCACCGAAAGCTGAATTACTTGAAATTTCTAATAGTAATTCAGCAGATGAATTATCTTGGGAAACATTGTTTATGCTTCAAAAACAAGCTGGAGACACCATACAAAGAAATAATTATCCTGAAGGAAAATATTCACCTGAAATGTTAAATGCACAACGTATGTTTGAAAAAGTATCGGCTAAAATAAAAGAAAAAACGAATGCACTCTCATGGGATTAAAAAAAATATTCAGGAATGCATTAATTTCCTTAGCATTTGGTTTTAAAAATACAGAATCAAATATGTTTAAGCAAAAGACGGCTTCATCTGAATCGAATGCTCTTGAACAGCAGCAAACATCAAATCAATTAGCAGAAGCACTTTTAAAGGGGGAAGTCACAGAAGAAGTTGAACTATTAAGAGATAGAATGTATTATGTTTCAGAAGAGGCTAAAAAAATAAGTGTTTCGTTAACGGATATAATTGTAGATCACGAGACTGGCGAAGTTAGTGGAAATTTGAAAACAGAACGAAAATCAATGATTGTTGGTAAGCCTAAAGTTTTCGAAGATGAGTATAAAATGGTTATTTCGATGGAAACACCAATGATCATTAATAATATATTGGATACTATGAATGCTATTAGTGGATCAGAACTTGAAAAAGTGGAAAGTGCATTGAAATTTACATATGAGTGTAATGAAAAATATAAACTTCATAGGTATATTCGCAGAATAGCGATAAGGAAAAAAGAAGATGAATATGTACTTGATTTTTACATACCTATTATATATGATAAGGTTGAAAATTTTGAAGCAGCATTTAATGTTGAAATAAAGAAGGTAAAAGAAAAAAAATTAAAATATGTTAATTTAGAGTTTGAAACAGTTCAATTTATAGCCGATGATGCGTGGGGAGTAGAAGATCTAAATGAATTTAAATTTGAAATGATTAAATTTAAAGAAATTAATGAATTTAATGATTTTAATGTAATAAGCTATTATGTAAAACCACTTGTCTACCAATTTAAAGTTACCGATAAATATGTTAAAAAAGAACTCAGAGATAAATATGCACGAAAAGAAAGAAGAGATAATAAAATAGTAGCGAGTTTTTCAGATGGTTTATAGAAATAAATAAAATAAATTTAAAAGGCAATTAATTAGTTTTAATTGCTTTTTTTATTTAAACATTATTAAAATAATCTATAATATTATTAAAAGATATTAATTTATGAAAATTGGAATTGATTTAAATGATGTTTATCGGGCTTTTACTTCACAGTTTGCTATGTATTATAAAAAAATAGTAGATCGTTCGTTTGATATTGATAATGTTGAGATTTGGACAAATGATTTAAAACAAATTTTTCCATTTGAATCAACAGATCAATATTTAGATTTTTTATATAACGATTGCCCAGTTGAGATATTCGGAAGTGCACAAACTATGGAACGAAATTTAGCCAGTAGATTTGTTAATTGGGTAAAAGAATTAGGTGATCTTGATGAAATTCCAGAAGTATGCATTGTATCAACGAAGGAATATGATAAATCAATTGGGGCATCTTTGTTTTTTATTGGTAAATATGCTATTCCAATCAGAGAAATACACATGTTAATGGGCGAAGATTTGGTGTGGGATAAATGCGATATATTAGTTACAGCAAATCCTTTATTATTATCTTTTGTGCCAGAAGGAAAAATAGTTGTTAAAATAAATGCGAGTTACAATCAAGAAAATGAAGCTGAATTTACGTTTGATACATTTATGGAATTTCTGAATGATAGTGAAATTATTGAAAAATTAAATAACAAATTAAATAAATAAACAAATTATGATCGAAACAGGTAAAGGACATTACTATTATTTAGATCTTGATAAAATTAATGATTGGGTTTTTATAAATAAATCCAACAAAAATGATTTTAGTATGCAAAGAGTATATATGCCATATGATGATGAAGAAGATAATACAGAGGATGAATCTAAAGTTAGGACTGAAGAATTAACTGAAAAAGTTGTTGAAACGGAAAGTAGCCCTAAAGAATATTACTCGGCAATAAGATATGAAATGATAAAAGATATGTTTAATTCTCTATTTACTTTAGGAGCCGAAAGTGATAATGAGGGGATTAAATTCATTCAAGAGATCGAAGAACTTGGAATTGCAAATAAGTTAATTTTGAATACATTCATGGAAAATAAATTTATGCTTGATAAATTAGAAGTAAAAAAGAAAAAATAATGGAATTAAACGAAATAGAAAGGCTTTACGGTGAAAAACCGATAACCGAAGAAGGATTTACGGAATACTACTCACCAGAAGGTTGGAAATCACCTGAAAATGATAAATTTAATAATAACGTTGGGATTGTTAAAGCAGAGGCATCTGACCACTCACCAGCTTTTAAATTTAATTTTGTGGGTAAGACTCCAGAATGGATTTTTAAAAATATTATTGACAATACTAAGAAAATAAATAAAGAAGTAGCCGTTGGTACATCCCAAATGAATCATAAAGAATCCCATGTCGAATGGCTGGATAAAGAAACAGGTTTCAGTTATTTCGATTATAATGTACACACAAATACATTTATTGTTGCACTTTCGGTTTGGTACGCGTTTTATATTGAAACTGGGTTAATGTATAGAGATATGCAAAAGTTTTTCGGTGATCAATTAAAATATAATTTTGATCTTGAACCTGATAATATTACAATGATAAGTCACATCATGAATGAAAAAGTGATGTCATTTAATGCAGAATTAGATAAAAATAGAGTTAGTAAGAAACCATTAAACGAAATGGAAAAGTTGAAACAGGAATTGAATTCAGTTACAGAAAAATATAATCAGTTAGCAAATAAATACGGGAGATAAAATGGATAATAAAGTAAAAGAGATTTCAGAAAAAATAGATGATGCAATTGGAAAATTGAACAAAAAAGATTTTACAATCAATTTCTTTGTTGTTGATACAAAGGGCGTCCCAAATGGTAATACACGATATATTTATGAGATGGCAAAAGAATTAATTGATAATGACTATAATTGTTTTATGCTATATCAACAAGAAAAAGAAACTATTCAAGAGAAACAAAATATCAAAGGTAAAGATGTAATTGTTGATAAGGAAGTTGAAGTTCCTTTTATTGGCGTTCGCGACTGGATGGGAGATGAGTTTGCTGATATTCCTCATGGAAGTATTGGAAGTGAAACGATTAAAGTATCAACATCTGATTTTTTAATTATTCCAGAATTATTTGCAAACGTAATGAATCAAACTAAAAAATTACCTTGTAAACGCATTATTTTATGCCAAAATTTAAACTTCATTACTGAATTTATGTCGCTTGGTACTTCATGGGCTAATTTTGGTTTACTTGATGTTATTACAACCACAGAAACCCAAGCCGAGGAAATTAAAGATTTGTTTCCGTATATGAAAACAAAGGTTATTAATCCTTCTATTCCAAATTATTTTAGAAACAATAGTGATCCTAAAAAAATAGTTATTTCAACGGTAATTAAAGACGCTTCATTATTGAAAAAACTTGTTAATCAATTCTATTGGAAATATCCTCAATATAGTTGGGTAACATTTATGGATTTGAGAAACCTAAGTCGCGAATCATTTGCAAATACCTTTAGAGAGTCAGCAATTACAGTTTGGATGGATGATGAGACCTATTTTGGTCATGCTCCAGTTGAAGCCATTAAATCAGGGAGTATTGTTATTGGTAAAATTCCCGATGTAATTCCAGAATGGATGTATTCCGATGATAAAGAAACCATATCAACAAATGGTTTATGGTTCGACAATTTTAAAGATGTTCACAAGCTCATAGCACAAGCAATTAAACTCTGGTTAGATGATGAAATTCCAGAAATTATTACAGATGAAATGGTAAAAATGGAAGATAGATATAAAGTTGAGGATAAACAAATTCAACTATTAGATGTAATTGAAACATATATCGCTGAAAGGATTACCGAGCTTAAAGACATTAAAAATAAAATTGAAAAGAAATAAAAAATGGAAGAATTAACTATTATAATCCCAGTTCACGAATATAATGAAACTATTGAAAAATATTTACAACGTGCAATTGAAAGTGTAGAAGCACAAACGGAAAAACCAAGTAATATAATTATTGTTGGCCCAAAAGAAGTTATTAACGCCCAAAGACAGCAATTAGATACTACATCTATTGGTTTTGAATTAATTACAAACGAAGGACAAACAGATTATTGTTCACAAATTAATTTAGCTGTTAAATATGTTATAACCAAATATTTTTCTATTTTGGAATTTGATGATTACTATCAAAAAAATTGGCTTAAAAATGTGAATATTTATACAAAGTTTAAACCAGATTTTTCTATCTTTCTTCCAATAGCTAAATTTGTGAATGTTAAAGATGAAGAAGTATGTTTAGCTAACGAAATTTTATGGTCGTTGGCGTTTGCAAATGAGCTTGGTGTGATTGACCCAGAAATGTTACAGTCATATGGTGATTTTTCAGTTCCAGGAGGAGTAATTAGAACCGATGATTTCATTGAAATAGGTGGATTAAAACCGTCAATTAAACTATCTTTTTGGTATGAATTTCTTTTAAGAGCTTCTAATAACGGAGTTAAAGCATTTGTAATTCCAAAGACTGGTTATATTCACACCATTGAACGCAAAGACTCATTAATGGATCAATTAAGCGCTATGTCAGAAAAAGAGACCTCATTCTGGATGGAATTAGCAAAAAAAGAATATTATTTTGTAAACGAACGAGCTGATAAAGCCAAATTCGTTGAAAAGAAAAAATTAACAGAAATAATTAAATAAAACATGAAAACAACGAATAAACGTATTTTGGATTTAAACGAAAGCTTAAAAGAAGCTTTTAAACAAGGTGACCTTAATTTTAAGTATCTTATTAAAAAGAATAAGAACTTACTTTCATCTGAAGTTCAAGCTCTTGAAGAGATAAAAAAAACTATTGATGATAAATTAGTTGATTATAATAAAGAATCAATGGCTATTTATCAAAAATATGGTAAAGAAAAAATTGATAATGGGCAGTCATTATTAGTAATTGATAAATTTGATGGAGATAAAGAATCACAGAATTTTATTGATTCACAAATAGAATTTATGAAGTTGAATACCGAGAATAAAGAGCTTATCGATTCTTGTAACATAGAATATAAAGAATATTCTGATTTATTGTTGAAAGAAGTTGATTTGGAAATTACATTTATTGAAATTCCTAAAGCGGAATGCCCTAAAAATATTACACCAAACGAACTTGAGTTTCTTATGGATTTCGAAATAATTAAATAAAAAAATATAAATATGACTGATTTAGAACACGAATTATTAATTATAAAAAATTGGGCTAAACTTGGATTCACCGAAGGATTCAAAAATGTTAGAAACTTATCTTTAGCCTTTAATATAGCCGCTGTTAATATTATTAATAGCGGTAATGAAGATATAGAATACATTTCTAATAAATTATATTCAACACATCAGTATGAAACTCTTATTTTTCCAGTTATCCGAAGAATATTTGAAAAAAATACCGATGCTTTTGATATGGATACTAATAAAATAGAAGAAGAAGTTAAAAAAATCGAAACTGAATTTAAGACATATCTATCTACTATCGACATAGAAGCCGAAAAATTAATAAACGAATTGATAGATGTAGAAGCTGAAGTGTGTGCCTGTTTTTGCGATGAATATGATAAATTCGCTAAATAAAACATATTTTACTTTTTAAAATATTAAAAACATCGGCAAAAGATGTCTCACTGAGCATAGCCAATCAAGAGCGTAATTTTAAATTACGGAAATAGATGTTGCAAAGAAATAATTTTTTTACAACTAAAAAATAAATGGCTAAACGCGGACGTCCCTCAAAACCAAAAGAAGAAAGAACTGGATTATACTTTTATACCGATGAAGAAAATGCTGTAGTGGCATATATCAAATCTAATTCAGCAAGGGAAAAAGATGTTATTTTCAGAACAATTTTAGAAGCTCCCTTTACTAAAATGATTGAATCGATCATTCGTAGGTATTTCAAAGACAATATTACACAGGAAGATTTTCAGTTATACTTTAACGATGCAATGGGACACGTTATTGAAAAAATGGTTCTTTATGATAAAAAAAGATGTAAAAAAGCTTATTCATATATTGGAACCATCGTAAGAAACTATGTGCTAAGTAGGTTGATTGATAATAGAAAGGCATTGCTACGAGATGCCCAATTTGATGATATGTCTGATGAATTAAACGAAGATGTAAATTATTCATACGACATCAATGACCAACACAGCTCAGATATGACTGAAATAATCGAGGAGACCGCTGAAAAAATAAATGATTTGATATCTGATGGAACTCAAAAAATAACATATAATGAAATGTTAGTTGGTAAAGCTCTTGTTGAAATTATGTCAAACTGGGATGATGTTTTCACTGATTTAGGTTCTAATAAATTTAATAAAAGTTCAATGTTATTATATTTAAAAGAAACTACGAACTTATCCACAAATGAAGTAAGAAGTTCAATGCGTAAGTTTAAAAACGTATATAATAAAACTAAAGAAACTATTTATGCTTAAAAAACTTAAAATGGTATATTTATTATAAAACACAGCATGGCAACAAATTTTAAATTAAAATTAAATTCAGTAGAAAAAACAGAATCACTATTACAAGAAATTTACGATGATTCTAATAGGCAACAAAATTTACTCACTAATTTAATGAGCGAACTTAAGGAATCTACCACTTTAGCGGAGGAGCCACTTGAATCAAAAACCAAATTCGCAAAGGCAATGAATGATTTTGCTGTAACAAAAGACAAGGCTATTGGAAGGAAACTGGATGTAGCTAAAGTCATGGCTGAAATCTTAAAATATAGTGGAAACGTGGAAAAAGTACTTGGTGATAACGAAATTTATAGTAAATTGGATTTAGGTGAAGAAATGAAAAAAATTAGAGAAGGTTATGTAGATCCAGCAAAAGTTGAAAGTAAACCACAGGTAGAAGAATATTTAACAAACGCACCAAAACCAGAAAGATTCAAATAAATGTCAACAGTTAGTCAACAAAAAAATGGAATATTTGGGGGGATTGCCGCATTAAAAACAGTAGCAAATCAATCACTCATCAAAGCAAATGGATTTAAAAGTTCTATTCTTGGTGACGCTAATGATATTATGTCATCTTTATTGGAAATATTCAACCAACTTGGTGGGTATAATGAATTAATACAAACAATCGAGAATATATTAATTAAAAGGCTCGATGATATTGAAAACACAATTAAGGGAGCTATTAAGACGGCCATTAAGCAAACTATATCATGTGGAGTTGAACCGACAATAACTTCTGATTTAATTTCAACAGGAGTTACATTTAATTTAAAAAATATTGATCCACTTGTTTTATTGAACATTGATCCTCAATCAGATAATGGTGAACTCGTCTATTTCGATAACAGTCAAGGAGTTAATTCAAGAGATTTTAATGTATTTCTTTATTCTGTTATTGCCGATGGAATTAATAATCAAACAAGCACAGGCGCTACGTGGTACTCATCAAATTTATCTACTAAACAACCATTGGTATCTGTATCATTTCAAGAATTTGATTCATCAAATGTTATTTCAAATAAACTAACAGTAAAAATTAATAATTTCTATTTAGGTAAAAAATTAAGTTCATTCATAAGCGATTATCTTGATAGTATAAAATTATTTAACAACACGCAATTACTTTCATCGATATTTGATGATATTACAGGAACAAAAATATTTTCAATAAATAAAACAGTTGATCAAATTGCTGTTGAAAAAATAATTCAAACATTATGTACCAACATACTAAATAACGTTGATGAATCAGATGTTATCGATGATAGTTTTTATACATTTTCAAATGATACTTATAATAACATATTAGAAGAATCTGAAGCAAAAAAGAATGGCACATTTACATATAATGGAGATACAAGTTTACAGATAACCGTTGACCAAACATCTTTAATGAATTCATTATTAAATTTAAAGAATACAGATTCAACTAAAATATCCGACCAGACAACTATAATTAAAGGAGCTATAGATAATTTAACAAATGATATTGTTAAAAATACGTCCGTTTCAGATAAAGATCAATTTGCATTAAAGCTTAATTTTATTCAAAATATTATACAAAAACTAATGTCATCTATAACGATGTTTATATTTTCACCAAAAATTATTTATTTATTCGTGATGACAAGCAAATTACTTGGAATCGAAGATTCCGAAAATGTACTTGACTTTGTAAAGAAAAATATTAACATATACAAACTAATTATAATTGCGATAAGAGATGTAATTGTTTCAGAAATAACCAAAGAAATCGAAATTTTATTAGCACCATTGATAGCACAGGTTATGACTATATTAGTGAAAGAAAAATTTACAATTTATAAAAGTCAAATAGATGGGATACTTGCACTATTGACATCAGTAACTTCTTTAATTTAAATAAATTATGGCAAACATATCTACAATATTTAGTACGATAACTAATATGTTAAATACATATAGGACTCCACCCCCAGAAATTCCATCATTATTGTTATTGACAGGAGCTAAATTAAGGCCAGGTTTATCACCAACACTAATAGCCGCAAAAATAATAAGTAGACAGAACGAAGCAGGGGCACCAGCAGGAGTATTGCCATCTGGAGGTAGAAATATAATGGAAGCAATGGAAGTTATACGTGTACAGGAGATCATAAATGCCATTCAGACAGACGCAAGGATTGATATAGCAGTTGCACCAGGAATCACTTTAGAAGCCAATGGAGCGAACGGTGGTGGTCCTATCGCGGTGCTTGGAATGACAACAGGCATTGGAGCTGGAACAGGAATAATAAGATGATAAAATAAAGATAAAATAAAATAATAAGATAAAATAAAATATTATGGAAAAAGATTTAAAAGAAATAAAGTTTCCTCAACCTATAACTTATGAACCAACCGTAAGTAATCGTTTTATACTTAAATTTCCAACGGAAATGGGAATACAATCGTGGATAGTTAAAAGTGTTTCGGCCCCAAAATTTATTGATGGAAAATGGGATAATACAATTGTTAGTTTAAAAAATATTAACGATGAAATTGCACCTCCTCCGCGAGGAGCAAGAAAATTATTATGGGAGAAAAATTTTAATATAACAATTGAATTTTTAAATGCACATGGAGTTACACTACAAAAATGGTTAATTGAAATAGAAAAAGTAATATCAATTGATTTTGGTGGTATCTTAAGTTATGAAAAGGATGAGATAAACACTATTGATATTGTAATGAAAACTAAAAACTGTAAATTTTAAATTATTAAAATTATGGCAATAGATTGGGATGATTACTCTAATTTAGAAATTGAAACAAAGCTTAAAACAATGGCTTTCGAGTATGAAAAATTAACGAATGAAATAAATGAGAAAGGTTATAAATTGAATGAGTTAAATCAAAGTTACATTAAAGGAAAAGCTATGCTTGAAAAAAGGTTAAACCCAACTAAAAAAATTAAATAAATTATGGATTACGGATATAAATATGGCGTAGTTGTATCGGTAACGGACATTGAAGATGGTGATCGTGTGCGCGTATATATTAAAGGTGAAGATCCTGCCGACTATAAAGTTAATGATATACCATATGCTTTCCCATTACTACCAAAGCATTTATTTGTTAAGCCTCAAGTTGGTGAAAAGGTAATAGTTTTCAGACAATCAGATAAGTCATCTGATGATAGGCTTTATATTGGTCCAATCATATCACAACCTGATAAATTAGGATCTGACACATTAGCTCCTGATGCATTCCTGAAAGGTGGTATTATGTCCCCAGGAGTTGCACCATCTACTATACCAGAAAACAAGGGATTACAACCAGACCCATCAGATATTGCTTTATTTGGCCGTGGAAGTACTGATATAATTCAGAAGAAAAACGAAATTCAAATACGCGCTGGAAAATCTGTTGATTTAAAAAAGTTTAATAGAAATAATTTAACATATGTTCAAGTAAAAAATGACCCAACAACTGGAAAAGGCCAAATAAATATAGTTTCAGATAATGTTAATTTTTTAAGTCATAGTAGTTCAATTAAATTCAATCTATGTGATCCAGAAAAGCTTATAACAGATGATGAATTCCAAAAAGTATTAAAAGAAGCCCAACAATTACCATTAGGGAACAAATTAGTTGAATATTTGGAATTACAACGCAAAGCATTTGCCTCACATGTTCACGCATACCCAGGATTACCGCCAGATGCAACTCAAAACGAAGTTAAAAATTATCTTAATTACGACTTAACGAAAGTATTATCTCAAAATTTTAGATGTAATTAATAACTTAAAATATGAATAAAATAAAATTAACAGAGGTAGAACTTACTAAAATAATAAAAAGAGTTGTTCAAGAAACATTTGAAGAACGCTGCTTTAAAGCATATGGTGAAAATGGTACGTGGAATAAATTTGGAGAATTAATAAACGAACAAAAAGTCTTATATGAGGGATTAATTAAAACCTATTCTGTTCATGATACTGAAAGAAAACTAAACGATGATTTCCCTAATATTACATTTAAAATAGGGACAAACGACAGCAATAAGACTAATTATTTTTCGATAGAAATAAACAAGGATGTTAATATAGACATGTTAGTCCAAATAATGAACACATATGGGTGGTATTTAGCGAGTCCAAAAATAGAAAATTTGAAAAAAGATTTTAGTAATATTGGACAGCAAGATTTTTTGAGATTAAAATTTGAGGCGAAATTTGATACCGAAATTACAGATGAATTTGATTATGCTGAATCACATTTAAAACAGTTTTTACACATTACACAATATTCGAATTTGAATAATATTATAAATAAAGGTTTATGCCCAAGGACTAATTCAAGAGACACTTATCACCCAGAAAGAATATATCTTTTGCCCATAACTACACCAATAAATGGAATCATAAATCTAATGATTCAATTTTTCTATTCAATTAAAGGAAAAATAAAAGGAAAAACACAGTTAGATAAAACTATTAGAGAAAAAAATATAGAGAAATATGCGGTACTCGAAGTTGATTTGGGAAGAATAATGGAAACTGAATATAGAACATTAAAACCAAAAACAAGATTATTTAGAGATCCAAATTTGAATGGCGGCTTTTATACAATGGAAAATATTAGACCCGATCACATAATTTTAAAATATATAGTAACCCTTAATAGTTGGGGAGGTTTGGTTGACACAGTTGAAATGACGTCCTCCCACAGTCTAAAGAACTGTGGGTTTCCCTATTAGGGAAGGTTCGTTGAGAAGATTATACTTCTCAACAACATTGGCTATTACCAATGGCTCTGTCATAAGAGCAAGGTGATTTTCTTCATATCGTTTGTATATATTGATACAACCGTTTAAATCACGATCAATCTTGATTTTATCAGTTAAATTAACTTCTCTGTCACTTAATTCTACTTTATTACTTAGTAGTTTTCCTGTCAAACAATTCGTTTGCGTTGTCCAACGCTCATCGATCTTTTCAATCTCGTTGTGATTGGAAAAGACTTTATAAATAAGCAAGTCTGTGAACATAGCGATGTTTGCTTCAGCAAAGGACTTTCTTAATTTTTTCCTTTTATAACCCGAATTAGTTCCATCGGTAGACATTAATTTTTTAACTGTTAAATCTCCTATTACAATTACCTTGTAATTCATATTCGCTAATTTTTTACTCTGAATATGAAGAGTTTGTTTTATCTGTGAATTCTTTCTGTTATATAAATTAAGTTTTATTTTATTAAGCTTCTCATATGAGCGAGAATACTTCTCTTTCTTAGATAGTTTTGATTTAACTTTATTAATCTGTGTACTGAAATATTTATTAATCTTAGCAGAACGATTCTTTATGATAATCATATTACCATCGGTATCTATTCCTGTTCCTAAATTTTTAATTCCTAAATCAATGGCAAGAACCTTGTTTTTATGTGTTAAAGTTTCGGGAATAATATCTTTATAATCTACGCAAATATCTAAAAGATATTTTCCGTTTTTAAATTTAAGCCTTGTTTCTTTAATGTTTAAATCTTTTAAATCGCCAAGTTTAGTATTAGATTTATAAGTTAATGGTATTTTATTTAAAACAACGATGTTATTTGGTTTAAAAATCCATCCAGACTGATTATAAACAATAGTATGAAATGATTCCACCATATTATTTATCTGTGGTGGTTTAGCTGTTTTATCTTTTTTCAAAAGATTAAAGAATGAACGATAAGAGAAGAATATTTCTTGTGAAATTCTCTGGCAAGCCTTAGAATTAAGAGCATCAAAGCCCATTTCTTTTTTAATGGGAACTATTTTACCATCAAGTACATAATTGTGCATAATAGAACCAGTAGTTTCATAAGATTCTTGTTCAAGACCGATAAGATAATTCCACAAACAATTACGAACATAGACGAGATTTTCAATCTCTGCAATTTGTTCGTTGGTTGGAAGTAGTCTTATGGTATAGGTTTTGATCACGTACTGATTATTATTTTAATATAAATAGTATTAAAATCAGAAAAAATCAATTTATTTTTATTTTATTTTCAATTTTAACTAAAATAATTTGTTTTTCTAAGAAAAACATCGTACATTTGTTTCAAATTATGGAATATAAATCTAAAAACAGGAAAAAATATTATTTAAAAGCTCATTTAGTTTTTGTAACTAAATATCGAAAAAAATTATTTCTTAATTTAGATATGGATTTTAAAATAAAGGACTTATTTCATGGCATAGCCAAGAAAAGAGATTTTATAATCGAGGCAATGGAAACAGATAAAAATCACATTCACTTATTAGTATCTTATTTACCTAATATTTCGATTAGTTCTATAGTTCGATCTTTAAAACAAAACAGTACTTACTGGATATGGAAAGAATATAGTAATTATTTATCTAAAATATATTTTAAAGAAAAAACTTTCT
>Ga0302268_1000641_pt1 | contig 21669 bp, 17 predicted proteins | sample III_Bog_E2_1_FD_194554 | JGI IMG/M metagenome (GOLD analysis project Ga0302268, IMG submission 194554) | Peat permafrost microbial communities from Stordalen Mire near Abisko, Sweden - III_Bog_E2_1 | ecosystem: Environmental > Terrestrial > Soil > Wetlands > Peat | place: Sweden: Abisko... | reverse complement strand
AAGCATTAAAGACCCTCATCACGAAGTATTTTCCACCTTATCTAGAAAATTTTACGATTTAGACTCAAACAGTCTAAGCAAACATTGAGGGTACCCTGCTATCAAGAGGATCAACTAAATTTACCCCTCAGATTTATCAGAAAACTCAAGGAAGTTGTAATCAATATTTTACTTAGGAAGCTGATAACGATGCAGAGACAGATGAATAAGTGGTGTAGAGTTAAATTCAGCGTTGCTATGCCTGGTTGCGGGAAGCTGCTTTGCCTGCAACTTAATTATGATTACTTCATTCTTTTATATTGGAAAATGAAATGTATCTCAGTCCATTATGCTATCCCATATATCTTTTAAGTGAGCTGTTTTTGAGTTCCATAAATGCTTTGCCTTGCTCGAAATATACTCCGCAACTTTCGACCAAACTTATTACCGTCTCCTTGGAGAGCTTTGAGATGGTTCACCACTATAGATGTAAGTAAATTTTTATTTCTTTCATTATTTTTTTACTTAATTAGATGTAGGCTGACGAATCGGTTCCGAAAGAAAGCGTAGTCAAGTGTCTTTCTGCAAAGGTAGACTTTCTCTCATTCAGGAAGTCAAGGCCTTAGTGCGACCCGAGTTTGAGGCTAACCCTGATAAGTATTACCCAACCGAGACCTTCAAGAAGATGGGTTTCTCCCGCGCAAGATGCAAATGCGGACACTACTACTGGCGTAAGTCAGAAAAGTCTACTACATGTGGTGACTCTAAGTACTCTTATTGTAAAACAGCTGTCGTGGTAAATACTCCTTCATTGGAACTGGATGCGGCATTGGGCTTCAAAAGAAGATTACATACAAGGAGGCTTGGGATTCTTTCGAACGATCACTAACTTCCGCTCGTGTTCCCTGCAAACGAATTGACCGCTATCCTGTTATTGCTCGTTGGCGTAACGATGTCGACTATGTGGCTGCTGGTATCTTTTGCTTCCAACCTTATTGTGTAACTGGATAAATGGATCCTCCTGCTAATCCATTGATTTGCCCTCAGTTTTGCCTACGTTTCAACGATCTCGATAACATTGGTTTGACTGGACGCCATTTTTCCGGTTTTGTGATGATTGGCATTCAAGTTTTCAACAAACCTGGTGAGTTCATATTTTTCAAGGATGAATGTGTATAATTCAACTATCGTTGGCTCACAGAAGAACTCAAGATTGATCCAGAAGATATCACTTTTATCGAGGACATTTGGGCTGGAGGAGGCAATCTTGGACCTTGTGTAGAGTACTTTATTCATGGACTTGAGCTGGGCAATATGGTGTTTATGCAATATAAGTACGATCACGAGGGACGCACAGAGGAGCTACCAGTGAAGGTTATCGATGTAGGCATTGGTTTAGAACGTATTCCTTGGCTTATCAATGGATCACCAACCTCATACTATGACGTCTTCAAAACATCTCTTTAATTTTTAAGAGAAAAGACAGGTGTTCCTCTCAACAACGAAGTGTGGGAAAAACTTGGTCCTTATACTTGTCAGCTAAATATTGATGAAGCTGAGGATATTGAAAAAACTTGGCGCGATATATCTGCAGTAGTTGGTCTCTCAGTTTAAAAGGTTAAAGAAGCCATAATGCCTGTAAAAGATCTTTATGTGGTGCTGGACCACACCCGTTCAGTTTTGATGATTATTCAAGATGGTGGTCTTCCCAGCAACACTGGTGGAGGCTCTAACTGTAGAAACGTTCTTCGACGTGTCTTCGCTATCCTGAAAAAGAACAATTGGTGGAAGCCATTGGGTTAAATAGAAGGACTGCTTTAATTATTCGAATATCACAAAAAGGATCTTGGCTAGTTATATGGTCACTTCTCGGAATATAAATCATTTGGAGATATCATTCGTATTGAATATGAGCGCTGGGCTAGCACTGAAACAGCTCAGAAGAAAAAGTTATAACAGCTAGTTAATAAAAACAAAGGAGTTCTATCGCTTGATAACTGGATATTAGCTATACAATCTTGGGGAATTCCTGCTGATGCTATTTCTCAGATTTGCAAAATGCCCGTCCCTGACAATCTTTATGCCTAGATAGCTGCAAGAGAAGAAAAGGTCGCCAAAGCTACTGAACTCATTCTATATGATACGATCACATATCCAGAAACTGTGAATCTTTACTATTAAAACCATCGCATGTAGTAATTTGAAGCGAAGATAATTGGTACCATGCTAAATGTTGAAGATAAAGCCAAGGGCAGAAATATTGTGATTTTAGATCGCAGTGCATTCTACCCCACATCAGGAGGACAGGTGAATGATTTAGGTTCATTACATTCAGGCCAAAGACTTTATCAGGTCTATGACGTTCAAAAAGTAGGAAGATGTTTCTTACATTATCTTGATCACTAGGTTGATGAAAATATTGTGGGAGTGCAGGTTCACGGCAAAATAGATATTGAACGCAGAAATACCCTTAGAGCCTTCCATACTGGTACCCACATCGTTTATGCTGCTGCTCGACGCATTCTGGGTCCTCACGTCTGGCAAAATGGCGCAAAAAAAACTGAAAATTATGCCCATCTTGATATAACTCATTATTCATCTATTTCAAAGTAAGTGGAGATGGAAATTGAAAACGAGGCCAACCGCATTATCTTGGAGGGACATCCCATCCGTAAATATTTTGAAAACAAAAAAGAGGCTGAGGGAAAACATGGTTTTAATCTATATCAAGGCGGTATAGTTCCTGGAAATACAATTAGAGTTGTTAATATAGAAAATGTAGATGTAGAGGCTTGCTGTGGAACGCACTGTGATAATACAGCTGAAGTTGGATGGATTAAAATATTTAAATCTGCTAGAATTAGTGATGGTATCCTTCGTCTCTATTTCATGGCCAACAAAAAAGTGTTGAAGCCCCTAAATGAAGAGACAACTGTCATCAATAACTTAAAGGATTTATGGGGTATTAACCAAGCAGAAATCACTCAGACTGCCAAACGAATCTTCGATGATTATAAAAAATATGAAAAGGAGAACCAGAGTCAAAAGATGAGCCTACTGGCCATGCAAGTGCGTTATATAGCCGAAAGCAAGTTAGATACTTTCATTATTCCCTCCCTTGAGAAAGAATTAACCCTATATTTTGCCAACCTCAAAAGTACTTTAGCTCCTTTGGTGGTACTACTTTAATTATTTAGGAAAATAATAAAACAGTCATTTTCATTAATGATTCGTTTTTCTTTGGAGTGGTATCAGTGCCAGCACATATCGATATAGAGAAGCTCAGAGCGCTACTCAAGGAAGACGAAACACCTGAAAACGTGGATAAAAAACTCTTGGTGAAAAAGGGAGTTTTTGGTAAGAAGAAGGAGCAGGCATTCCAATTCAGTTTTGTGGGCAATTTCAAAGAGAAAAAAGTGTTGTAGTATCTAACTAGCAGTAAATTCACTCTCCTTAAGTGATAGTATTCATGAATACAATGAATAATATAATATTTCATCAGAATGAATTAGATAATATATTTTATCATGAGTCGGATGTAATTTATAACCATTTGGCAATGTATTATTCGAGTTTTTACTTAATTTTAATCTCATTTTTCCATATTTATCGCTCAAAATTTCTTATTTAATTATATAAATGCTTTTTGTTACCTTTAAGCTCAGTCACTAATATCTCAATTTCTAATTGTAGATAAGCGGCGAATTATGCTTTAAAATATGAGATTAAACTCTGTACGATGTGCCTCTTTTCAGTTGAAAATTAAAAAGGTTAAAGTTCAATAGATTATGGTGTAATTTATTCAATTTAGGTTAATTTATATAATTCCTTTAACCTTCCTACTTTCTAATTGATATTGGCTGCTTTTTTAAAAGGCATTTTGCTTTCAAAGTTAAAAGATTATCCATTTTAACATTGGTCAAACTCTTCCTCTTCATCTTTGAATTTGAATATTTCAACCATTTTATTCTGCTATCTTGAAATTCTATTATGGATATCAACTATTAGCTACCGAATTTGATAATTGGTTTGATCTATTAAATTATATAGCTTTTGGTCCTTTTTGCTCGAAGCGTTAGATTATTGTATCTCTTAAATATAGGTCTATAGTGCCTTTGTTCTGACCTCAGGACATTCTGCCCATGATTTTTAATTACATTGTGATGCTAAGTATTTTTGGCGTATGGATAGCAGTATCTTAGATTCACGTAACTTTGTCTTATGTTCATTGTTAATATGAGTATACCCCGCAAGAGGATTTTTATACCTTTTTCCACATAAGCAACGATATTTTTTTGTGATAGTCTTTTTTTATGATGCAGCGTTTGAAGATGAGTCTTGTTGACTTTATCCTTAGTCTTATCGCTTCTGTCTTTTCATGTATAATATCAATGATAAATAAGTATGGAAAACATCTTAATAAATTCACTTGTTTAGCAATAATCTTATTTAAAGAGATTGAAATATATTTTTTAAGATAAATGAGATTTTGTATTTTGTCTATATAAATTGTCTATTAAAAATAAAGTGCATCAAACATGGCTGTTACTAATTGAAAAACTAGTGACCTCTATAACTAAGTTTTATATTGATATTAAATAATACCAAAAGACTTGACATTACGATATATTTTTATATTAAAATTATGAGCCTTTTGAATCTCAATAAATTTATAATAATTACATTTCAAAGTGAGAAAATATATTTGCCACCATCACGGCATTGAACAAAAAATCATCTGCCGTCCCACTACAACTTGTTAATGTACGATTCGTACAATTTCATTTCTCCACGGCGGCCAGTGCTAAACATACGAACCATTCGCTTCGCCATATCCTGGAAAAAGATGAAAATTTATTTTTAACCCGAACGCAATCTCAGGACGTTGATTATGTTGGCATCGTTAGCCTTGCTAAGGAGTTTTTTGTCTTATACAATGGTGGTGGGATATTCTTTCAGGCGATCGGTAATCAAATGATCCAAAAGTTTCCAGGCATTAATCTCATTGTCTACACTTTTGAAAGGAATCTGCTTGAGGTCTTCAATTCTTGTAATAAAATCATCATCTTCACCCTCTGCTTGCTCCTCGTCAGCAGCCACTCTCATTAAGCTCATGAGCTCCTCAAACGTTTTTGATTGCAAATTTTGACTAAATTTCACTTTTACGATAGTTGGCTTGCCATCAGTGAGCACGTTTAAAAGTGTGACTTCCAAAATCTAACTTATAATATGATTACGACTTCATTGAGGCTATTGGCGGGAAGGGTAAATCCATAATTAAGAAGATAACGAGAATTGCATTTTTGTCCGTAAGAGTCGAACACTTCTGCCCCTGGTAGTATCTCCCTCATGCTTTGGATGACAAAGCCCTGTTGTTGGTCACAAAAGTACCAGCTTGTCTGTTTCGGTAGTTGATGATTTAACATGTCGGCTAACGGAACCAGAGCATCCGTCTTTATTCGCCCAACCACTATCCCAAATACTCTTGAACTCACTAACAGCCTCGCTTCCACAAATCTTTGATAGTCGAATCGATTGAAAGATTCATCGACACTCACGATTGCATCATAATCTTTACGTGAATCCTGTTTCTTGTGTTCAATTAGTTCCAAGAAGCATGTTCCTTTTAGTTCTTCTAGCAACTAGGCAGGATAGTTGACGGGAAAGTGAGAATATTCAACTGGAAAAGTTGCTAAGTAATTGTAAAAAGGAGATTATTTCCCCATTTAAAAGTGATAAAGGAGAAAGATGGCTAGTTGAGAGTGCTTAGGAGATCTGAGAGGTACTTTCAATTATATTAAACTCTCGACGAGAGGCAATTTACGTGCCAGTTCAAGGGTGATTAGCTTGTTTTTTGGAACAAATAAAATCTTTTCATTACGCTAAATCTTTCTGCGAGCCACTATTCGACGAGTATTGCGATCACTCTACAGAACCTATATCTTTTCGAATCTACCTCCTCCTTCTCGTAATTCTTCAAGCAACGATTCATAAAATTTAACTCCATATGCTGTTTACGCCAATCCATGAATCATTTCAAGAAGGGAAGGATCATTATCCTCATAAATAGCTTAGATGATGCTTCTTCTCAGAGAATAATCCTACTAGGGCTTTTAAGCATAGTGTGATAGATAAATTGGGAGGCATTTGACGCAAGCCGGACGCAGGAATAGAGCTTCTTTGGCAAAGGGAAGACATAGCTAATGACGATTAAGTTGATGTGCTATCGTCGTCCTCAGACAATGCAGTTCAGCAGAGTGAATAGGAGTGGTCTCAAGCAGCATGAGGGAGTGCTAATTATCAAGGGTTTATAGTGCATTGACAATATTGTTATATTATGGAGAGTCCTAATTTAGTGCTGTAGAACGAGAACAATATGGGGACGTTGTGGCGAGCCTCTTTTCTCGAGAACGAATCCTTCTTGATCGCATTGCAAAAGTATAGAAGATATTTTAATCAATATTAACTCTATAATTGGATATATTCATGGGACTAAACTATCTACTTACTGATTAATTCTATATCATACATCGCTATTCGCCCTCCCGCCTTCATACCCATCAATCATCATGTTATCAAAATCAGACATTCATGTAAGAGGCAAGGAAACTGCACTCTGTGGCTTCGGCATTGACACTTTTTGGCGACCTCTTTGGGACGAGTAGAAAGAGTCATGATTTGAGAAGCAGGCACAAGATACGTCTATATAATAATTTAAGATATATTAGTATTTGTTACTGTGGGTATTAGAATGATCGTTTTATATCCAAAAAATAAGAAAAATAACCATTTATTTAACAATTGCTTTAAGTTTAAAAGAATTAATATTTAGAGGACTAATAGCAATTTTATGTTTCAATTATTGATTTTAATATTTTATACCTTCTAAAGATTAGCATCAGTCTTTAATAACAAAATGAGCAGATTTCTCTCTCAGCATCATATCTAATTTAAGTATACTCAACTGTTCTGATTTAATATTTTTTTGATATATTCAAGACTAGCTTAATATTAAAGAAAGAGGCTCAATTATAATTGGTATTCAATAAAAATAACACATTAACCACCAATTACTATTTTCATTGACCCCAATAACATTAAATCACACCCCAAAATATTAAAAAAGAAAAAATTGCGCAATGAAATAATTAAGAAAAATGGAAACAGTATTTCTCTTTAAAATTTAACAGAAAACAACCCATTTTAATTTAAGTGATTATCCAGCAATGGATTGATATTTCAATCAATTAGTTTCAGTTAGAATGTAACAAACTAAACTAATTGCTTATCACAAAATTATTGAATTAATGGTGCAAGATGAGAAGTATGAAGATGTCACTCCTTCTTCGGCTCTGTTAACTGATAAGTAATCAATTTCTATTTGTTCTTCTTGTGCTTGGACAGCAGCAGCGTTTCATATGCCTATGATTGATAGAATTCCTGGTGTTTAATCTTGATGTGTTGCAGTAAAGATGCCTCTGAGCCGTAACTTTTATCGCACTAGTCAATTGGACACCTAAAGTTTCGACTGATTTAGCTGGCCACTCGACGATGTCTCTTACGTTTTTCGTCCTGGTCAATCTAATTTAATGCAGTAATACTTTTAATAGTTCAAATTTCTATTTGAGTTGATCAGTTTCGGAGGTAATTATTGCCAATTGATTGGTTAACACTCCATTCTCCTTAAATAATCGCAGGTAATTGTTATAATAGTGTCTAAGAAGTGAAGTAGCGTCGTTGTCAATTTAGTTCTGGCTGTCAGGACGCAACTGAAGAGAAGAGTGAGGAGTGGGGATGATAGGGCGAAGAGTGTGGGGGGAAGATGGTTCAAAACCTCTTAAGCCTTCAGACATCAGAATTTAAATTCTAAATAAATATATATTATAGCCTTCTTATTAGCCTGTGATATGTGGCAACCTTTCTTATGAAATTCTTTGCTAATTATTTTTTGCCTCCAGATTTGGTGATACATATTTAATCTAGTAAATTGATAATAATTTCCAAAGCTCTTCCTATATAATAAAAGAATAATGTTGAAGCAACCCTCAACCAATGTCAAGATGACCAATGTGGCTACAATTCGCTACAAAATCAATGCTAAGCAATTCTAGATAGCTTGCTATCGCAATAAAGCCGTCAACTGGCGCAACGGCCTCGAGGAAGACCTCTCAGAGGTATTACAGATTGAGGAAATTTTTTAAAATGCATCACACGGGATAGTTGCCAAAAAGGCAGACCTTAATAAGTTCTTCCAGAATAAAACTAAGAGAGAAATAATAGAGATCATTCTAGAGAGGGGAGAATTACAAGTGAGTGATAAGGAGAGAGAATCTCAACAATCAAACATCCTCGCTGATATAGTCAAGATCATTGTTGAAAAGTGCGTGCACCCCACCACAAAGCGCAGATTCACACCTGATAATATTAAACTTGCCATTAAGGAAGTTCATTTTCCCATTAAGCTCGATCAGCCTGCCAAAAAACAAGCGCTTGACTGTATCAAGCTCATACAAAAGAGATACAAAGTTGCTCGCGGAGAAATGAAGATCAGGATATCTTTTTAAAAGGAAGTTTCGGAAATTTTGGAAGCTAAACTAAAAGAGTTAGATGTTGAGGAATTTGAAAAAGAAGAGATCAAAGTGAGTGAGATTAGTAGAACCTATAACATCGAACCTAACAAATACAGGGAAATCACCCAAGTCTGCAAAAAATTGAACAAAGTCATCATCGAAGTGTTGGTGGGAGTCATCGTCAACGAAGAAAACAAAGGTCTTGAGACTGAGCAGTTTAGTGCTTTGGAATTGTTGGACGGTATCCAATAAAAGGAAGAAGAGGGTGAAGAGATCGAAGAAAAATACGAGAAAAAATAGATTAAGCCTCAATCAAAGACTGAATAGAAACAAATAAAATGTACAATTTGCGGATAAACCGCCATTTTTGCCACAGCAGCCGACCAACGCCAGCACTTCAAAACGTAATGGCACGTCGACAACGTCAAGCGTGTTTCCAAGAAATTGCCTCCACTATCAGAATAGTAGCATAAGGTAGATCTCTTCAATAAAAACTTCAAATGATTCTATTTCATCATATGTTATTATTGATCAAAGAAAACTCACGTTGGATTGGGTGAGATTATTTTGTCGCAAAAGATGCGGCGTGACTTGAAGTAGACTCCACGACCATCAGGAGATTGGGCGTGAGTAGGGGATGGATTCTGAGTTGAGGGCCGATTTTCCAAGATATCAGATAGAAAAGGTATCTTTCGAGGACTACTACAACTGAAACTCGCAGATCTGCGCTTAAAGGATCCACTGCCAGTATTTCCTCCCTCGTTCATGAGGAAACTGGATCGAAAACTCTTTCCCAAATTGGATCGATCCTCTCTTGGCGTCTGATGACTGGCAGGGACATACATAGAGTTACTCCTTAAAAATCTATTTGAGTTTTTTGTTCTTCTTTCGTCATAGGGATACTCCTTATTTGGACGGTAAAGGAATCCCTATTTTTCTATGCGATTGACAATTTTTTTATTTGAGAAAAAGTTGGACAAATAAGGATCAGCAAGGGGATTGTAGTAGGGAAGAGGGACTTCATTGAGGTGATAGGAGTTGATAAATTATTTTTGGGGTGAGTTAGGAGGACGACTGCGCCTTCGCATGAGGACAATAATTTTAATGGATCGAGATAAAACTTTATAAATCAAAAGCAAATGATATTTTGCTACTGAGTCTCTTTTAATTTTATAAGAATATGATATTTGCGTTGTAATTGTTTCTGATTTGAGTTTAGTTGTAAATCTAATATTAGTCGTCTTACTTAAGTGATTAAAATTATTGACATGGAATTGAACAGACCATCATCGCTACAACTCAGTTCGCGCTCTCATTTAAAAGCGAGAATCCTCCTTCCTCGTAAGTCATTGAGAAGTGGGTCGGATTCTCGTCGCATGCACAATAGCTTTGATAAACAGAGACATAGTAATAATTTCAGAAACCCTGAAGAACCCCTTGACATTTTTTTCAATCAGCACAAGAGAAAAAGCTACCTTCGAGACGTTGTCGATAATTACTTTGTACCACAACATCAAAAGATTGCCCCCATATTATCGAACAATAATTTTCTGTGCAGCTCAACATCATTCACCCGGGAAGATCCCTCTCTCAGCAAATCTCCCACATTCTTTTCAAATCGTGGAGTCAGTAATGGTATTGATTCCAAGAGTAAACTATCTCTGTTTAAGTTAAGCACATTCTGTTAAAAAAATCTGCTTCCTATAAGTGAGGAAAGTGAATTTCTTCGTCGTCCTCAAAGTGAATATAGAGCTCCAATTAGCAATTTAAGTAGTGATGAAATGACTTCAAGTTTTATACTGAGCAACAAATCAGTAATGTAAAACGGATATTATGGTCAAGAAGTCGAGTTTAGTTGTGATCATTACAAAATAGTTATCACTAAGCAAGGGGGGCGAAAAATAGGCAAATTGAAAATTTATTCCAGAGATGAGGATGAAATGTTGGAGAGAGAAATAATAGCAAGAAAATTAGGACTAAATTCATCATGGACTTTTACCGACAAGGACAGAATATTGGAATGTCCTCTTTCAAAAAATTTAAGATAGATGTGTTACAATATTATTTAAGATCGAAAGAGCCATTAAACTATTTATCTGATCTATCCTACGCAGTACTATTACTCTCTTTTTGCCAATAATAACGAAGAACTCATTGATATCATAGTGGCATTGACTCAGATGGTGAGTTAGAAAAAAGGTGAAGTGGCTAATCATCAAATCCACCTCAATAATATTTGTAAACACGCAGAGAAAAGATATTATTTATCGGATTGGGGATGCGCTTCGGCTAAGCAGAATATTGATGTTCAAGGTAGAAGATTAACCAAAAAATATAATCCCTACTGCAGAGACAATGGCAAGTGGCTCCTTGTGCCCGAGTACTTATCGCCAGAACTACTTAAATCAATCGAATCAGAGGACTATGATCAACTATGGGCTCAAAAGGGAGGCGTGGGTGCTTGCGATATTTGGTAAATCATTAATAATTTAGGTCAATTGGGTGTTTCATATTTTAGTTGATTACATTAGTACCTCTGTGGACCTCAAATCAATGCTACATTAAAGGCAAAACAGTTCCCCAGCGCGGAGTTTTCAGTTCTAAACTGCGTTCCACTGAAACCATCCTGCTCAAGCAACGAAATTTTAAATCTCTGACTCTTCGCTATCTGAAATAATAGTTTAAGAGTCGTACCGATATCTCAATTAATCCAAAACTTCTTACTCTGCTTCCCAAAATGTTGGAATAATAACCTGTAAAAAGAATTTCTGCAGAATAGATTCTTACTTTTTTGCAGTGATCATATTTTTAATCATTGTGAGAATAACTTGAATAAGATTAAACAACATCAGGGGGGAACACGGGATTACCACCCAGAATTATCACCCACGCGAATTGAGTTTGTATTGAAGTCGCCCACAACTCCAGGGGAATTGGGAAAAGGGTTGCCCCTGCATTTTCTGCCTATTATCTTCTCTCCCAAATTGAGGTCCTCGTTAGTATATGGCTGACTTTCAGTTTTCATCCTGCCTTTATCTCTTCTATTATCGATATTATAGCTGCTTTGGCTTTGATTGACCTGCGGAAAAGAAGAGAAGTAGCTCTGTGAGTACTTGGGAAATTGGTATCTGAAGAACTCAGTATTTCTCTGCTGAGCAAAGGTCCCCTTGACGAACTAGGTTATGTCTATGGCATTAGGATTTGATTAATAGAGTTTTTTACGAAGGCCGATGATCTAATTGTTGAGTTATGCAATGTTACGTCGTAGACTCATTGTTTCTGCATTGAATCCTTTTTCTATTTGCAGGATGGTGCCTTCAAGCTCGGCAATTATCTCATTTTTTTATCCCAGACTGAATTGCAATTCTTCATATTCAAAAGGATGTTTCTAAAAATGCGGATCTTGAGCATGATGTTCATAGCTGCGAGAATGTCTATTCTATGCGACTGCTGCTTTTTAGTAAGGCCTATCCGTGAGTTATCCCTCTTTCTTACGATAAACGATCGATTACAGCGGTCCAAGATTATTTTCCTATATATTTGACTTTTTTCTTTGATGGTTCGCATTATTTTAGAGAGTATTTGACAGTAATATATATTTTTATTCTATATGTTTAATCTGCTCCTCATAGTCATGGCATTTGCTAATCATTTAGTCACGCTCGGCAGTCACTTTTTATAGGATCTATTTATCCTCTTAGTTATTGATGCAACTATCTGCCAGCAAATCATTGAGCTCCTTTGCGAAATTGGGCCTTAGCTTTGCAAGTTCTTCATCTTTTAGTTTGTTTTCTTTCTTTATCTTTGCCATTTCTTGCTTCAGCTAATGAATCACTTAAATATCTTTTTCTTTTTATTCCTTAATTCCATCCTGATGAACGCTTGTCTAAAGCTTCTGCGCGACGCTGATTGGACTCTAATCGAATATTGAACTTCTTAACTAATAAATTTATCGACTAAACCTGTCTTCAATCTCTTTGATATTTCTTTCAAGTTCGTCAATTATGTTGCTTTTATGTTAGATGATGGTTTATTTTTCTTGTATCTCCTGTGATAATCTTTCTATTTAAGATTGGAGACTGTCATTAATTTGAATTAATTCAGTTGCCTTCCCTTTTAGATCATTGTTTTACAACTGAAGACTTTATAGTTATTTTCCATAAAGACTACGCAGATTACTGATTAAAAGGCGAATGGACTCAATATCTTGTCCTTCCTCTGAATAGATTAACAGTTGCTCTAAAGCTTGAGTCGCTGTTAGCTGCTCCTCTTAATGATTTGAGTTTTATTCCCCTTCTTAGTTTTCTGATATATCTTCAGGTGATTATTGTTTTATTTGCTCTAACTCTTTTTTGTATCTATTGGCCATTTTTTGAGTATTATGTATTATTTCTTGTTCCATCTCGATCATATCGTATTGTTCCTGTAGTTGACTATGCTGTTGTTGTTGGTTCAATCTTTCGTCCATCTCAGCAAGTTTTTCTCTAAGGGATACATTTTATTGCTGCAACTAGTGTAGCTGTTGCTCTTTAAGAGTACATTATGCTCGCTTTTATGACAACTGCCTTTTCAATTGATGATCATTTGGTTATGAGTATTTTGGCTATTTATTGCCATTTGATTTAAACTGTTCAATTTACTCAGTCATCTCATCGATGATTTATCCTTTAGATCGAATCTATTCTTGTAAACTATCCATGACATCCATGAGAGCAGCCATCTACTCTTCCTTTTATGCCTGAAAGATCTATAATTAGTTTTATTGTCCATTCTATTTAACTGATTATTATCTCATTACGGTGAACTCAATCCTTCTCTTTTGCTATTACAATTGATGAAATTGATGTTGATAGTTCGATTCAATTGTTTCCATTTTTATGATTTATTGCTCATGAGATTTAATCTTAGACTATAGCAATGCGACTACAGTCTGCTTTTATTATACAACTACACCTAAACGTTAATTTTACTTCTTTAATGTTTATCTTTGGCTCTCCATATGTTAGGCCTCCTTTTCAATCTAGTAAATGCTTTTTGAAACTTGGTCTAAAAGTTTTTATTTCTCTTCCATCTCATTCTACTGCTCTTTCTTTCTTTTTTCTTTCTCTTTTAGCTAAGTCTTAATCTTGTCAACCTCCTTATATTTTTGTTCTATCACAATCTCTATCTCACTGAGCAATTTTTCCTTTTCCTGCAATCTCGTCTTAAGTTCATGGTCCTTATTTTAATAGAGTTACCGCTGTTACAATTTTTATGAAGTTATAGGAGATGATGACTTACTCTTCTTTAACTTTTATAGCTATTGTTTGCAATTGGATAACTAAAAAAGTGTCTTTTGTTGCTAGTGCTCTAAAATTGTTATTTTGGGGTATTGCTATTCTAAATATTCAGTTAGTGCTGCGATGTTTTAATCTTTTGTCTTTATAATATTCTATAATTCTTCTATTCTTTAATTGGAGCCATTACCTTGTGCATCTTGAGATTAAGAAACATCTTCTGCTCCTATTCTGCTTAGGACAGCTTCTAATTCTTCAATACGCTGTTTCTGCTCCTCGACCATGTCTTTTAATTGTTAAATGGTTGATTAATTCATTGCGATGATTTCCTGTAACTCTCTAATTGTTTGCTTTATTCTCTCACTGTCTTCTGTTTCTACTCTTTCTCCATGTGTGAAATTTGCATTGAACTCTCGTTTTTTTAGTTACTAAGCTTGCTTTTCAATAATTTGAGTTAAACTGAAATATGCTTGGTCTTTATCTCGAATCATTTAATGCATGTGGGCTAGCTAGTCTTCTTTGGTAGAAAGAGCTGTATGAATTTATAGAATGGCATTTTACATTGATTCAAATTATTTTTGATTATTATCAATTTGGCTGACATTTTGCTGTTATTTTGAAACTCTATTTATTGGTGCTGACGATTGAAGTGCTTTGAGCTGGAAAACTTCTTCATTTAAAGTATTAACTTGGTCAAACAGTAATTCTAAATGCTCTGTCAACTCCGCAATCGAAGAATCTTTCGTTTTAATAATTATTTCTAATTATTGTACTCTTTAATTTTGTTCCTATTTCGATGTGATGTCATTTTAATCCGTTGGGGAATATAAATTATTAGTTAATTATAATTTTTCTTCGATTTGGCGATTCTTTGCTGATGAATGTTATAGAAATTAGCTGAATTAAGTAATAGTTTGGTCTTTAATGGCAACAGCGCGTTTCAATTCATTAATCTAACTTTAATAAAGCACAATCTTTAAGTTTAACTCATCGATGATAACTTATTCCTCTTAGGTGGCTCCATTTTTGGATAGGATGGTAATGCGCTCATAAAGTTTACCAACTATACTTTCTTTTTCTTATAAGTTTGCTTATAACTATTGAATTCTTTCTTTGTACTTTTAAGTCCCTGCTGGAATCACCACTCGTTTTGTTGAATTCTCTCTCAGCTCCTCGACTTTCTCAGCCAGGGATCGTATAATATCTTATTTTTGAGCAAGATTAGCCCCATAGAGGGTCATATATTATTATCGTTCCCTCGTATTATCTTTAAGCTTCTCTGTCATTGAATTTATTTGATCAGTAAGCGTATTTTTCTATTGCGAATTCATTTACACAACTCTTTATAGTTTTTTATTGTGTTAATTAAGAGATGATACTAACTTTGCTTATTTCTACACTTCTGAAAGTTGAACTTTAATTGCCTAAAGGTTGCCTTGCAACTCAACTACCAAATTTGTTTTTTGCTTGAGTTCAGTCTGCAAAATTTGAATAGTATCAGTATCCTCCACCAACCTCCTGCGTAATTCTTTTACTTACGACTCAGTTTTACGGTTAATTTACGAAATTCGACTATCTTGAGACTGTCGACTACTGTAAGATCCCTTTTTCAGTTCGCGTATCTGAGATCGATGCCCTTCCAGTTCAGTTTGAAACATTTGATTGTCTTCCGCCAGCTGTTCGTACTGCTGGAAGAGTATTTGATTTTACCTATTTTTAGAGTTGATCTAGTTTTAAAGTGTTTTTACAAGCTGCATTAGGAGGTCATTTTGGACTTTGAGTTCCTCCATAAAATAGATATTAAAAATATATAAGGCACTCATCCTTAAATATATACATCATCGGCCCAATTCCTCGAGTAGTTCGGGCTCTGTCTAAAAGCCCCACTTTATTTTAGATTAAATCAAGGAATCCCACTCCAACATTCTTAAGTAGCATCGCTGAATCACATGATATTTACATGAGCTGTGTAGTACCTGGTTAATTTCAATAATTCAGCATCTTTGTAGTTTACTCGATTCTCATATACTAATTTGCGCAATAAGTGGCTCAAGATTTACTCTGATGGTCTTCGTTCATAGTCTTCTTCGAAGTGCTGTTCGAAGACTAAAAACCGCTTAAGAAAGGCTTCAGCATAGTGCGATTCAAAATGGCTCGTGGGAGTTTGTGGGTTAAGATATTTGGCATAGTTTGGAAAGAAATAGACTTGTGCGTTATAGTTGTATTTTTCGAGTTCGAGTTAGTTGATAGCATCAGATTTAACTTTCTATTCTCTCTGAATGAATTATATAATACAAGGCGCGCTTTAAGGATTTGTAAGTGAAGAGCCATCCAGTTTTATTAGAAGCGAGACTCACTCTTTAAGAAAGGAAACTATTGTTTCAGAAAAGGAGATTGCTAGAGATAGACAAACAGTTCCTTCAGTAATAGGTAAGTTGGAGATCTGTATAGAGCAGGGCTAACTTTTTGGATTGCTCAAATAGGAGAGCTAGAAAGCCATGCCCAACGTCTACCTCGACTATCTTGGGAGTCTTCTCTAAAAGACGCGCAATTGAATCTTTCTGGTTGGAAAGAGGGGTCGTCATCCTTTTGATAATACTTGCCAACATATATAAATAATAATGTTTGATGTAGGCTCGGCTGAAAGTTTAATAATAATGTTTGATGTAGGCTCGGCTGAAAGTTTAATAATAATGTTTAACCATACAGTGACTCTTACTTGAATCAACCTAGTTTTATTTATTATATCATACAGAATGGGCATAGGGTGCAGTCTACCAAAGCTATCTTAGTAGTAGAAGAAGAAACTGGAATCAGGTAAGCCTGTCCTTTTCCCCGGAGGGATTAAAATAACAAAAAATTATAAGACAGGGTTACTGGAGGGAGTTCCCGCAGAATGGGCCAATAATTACGATCTGCCTTACAACATAGATTATGCAAAGATTGAAAGTACTCAATAACTTCCTGAAAATATACGAGCTTAGCAAGACCTTCCTGAAGCTATCTTACAATTAATGAATTCTATCCCTCTCGAATTCTCTCTACCAATCAAAGTTGAGCACAACTGTCATGTTTAATGCAAAAAGGGTCACCTGAAGAACATGCCTCAATAGTGGGTTGGGAAAGTTCGATCCACAATTTTCTAGTATAATGACGATAAATTCGACCCTTAAAATGAAGAAGAATAGGATACCAGGCTGATAGAAAGTCAGATAGAGTCGCAATTACTATCAACAAGTGAGTTTTAAGCAATGATTAAGAGCGTACACTTCATATAAAAAAATCCAGCCAGAGAATTCGCCTTTCCGAAGTAACTAGGAAAGGGAGCTATGTGCAAAGTCTTTTTTGCTTATGATAAAAAAGAAGAAGGGCGCAGATATTACGCTTGCCGAATCATAAAATTGAAAAATGATCGTACACTTGGCAAAATTCGAAAGTAAATCGCGGTTATGAACCTGTGCAATTCGGACAATCTCACCAAACACTTTTTCACTTACTATTACAAGGAATCATTGTTTATGTTCGTATAATTTATGGATGGAGGAGCCATGGTAGATTTAGTATATCACTATCTTAAGAAAATACCTTAGCCAGTCATTGCCTATATCCTGAGAGAAATACTGAAGGGATTGGAGAGTTTACATTCACGAAGACAGCTACATCGTGATCTCAAGAGCGATAATATACTCATGAATCTTAATGGAGATGTTAAAATTGCTGATTTTGGGTTTGCTATACAACTTACCAAAGAAATACTTAGTCGCAAGTCTTTAGTAGGAACTCCAGCATGGATGGCTCCTTAACTCATTCAAAAACAGCCCTATGATGAGAAGGTAGACATTTGGTCTCTAGGTATGGTGGCAATCTAATTGGTATAAGGCTAACCACCCTACCTACGCATGAAGCATGATCAAGCTATGCGAGGAATCGTAAACTTTGATCCGCCAAAACTTAGCAGTGGCAGCAGATAATTGATTAATTTTGTTGACTGCTGTCTCAGGAAACGACCATAGGAGCGAAAAAGTTCAAAAGAATTGCTTAATCATACCTTCATTACCCAAATTGGCAAGGGAGGGCCAGAGAGGAAATGGTTAGTGAAATTGTTGCGAGGGATGAAAAAATCTTCGCTAGAGTCAGTAATAAGAGAAGGACTATAAAATTAGCCGCTTGAATGATAGTTCATTCACTGTCTAATACTCATCATTTTAAATTTTGAGAGTAAGGACGATTTAAAAAAGGAGAAATGCTCGTAAAAAATACAAATGAATATCAATTGTGTTTTTACCGCATAGCGTGTAAACTCTTGCGATATTATCTTAATTCCAAAAGACGCTGGTCGCTACTACTCTCCATTGACCCCATTTGTCGTGCTTGCGTCTGTGACATATTGTTTTGACTGACACGAACCCCATCTCCCGGAGGTTAATTTGACCTTGGAGTGAGTTCGTTTGACTGTATAAACTGACCACGCATTTTTTTATTGCTTTCAGCTTTAACCTGAGCTTACATATTAAATTATTGAAGGTCTTATCTCCTGCCTTCGCTTATTAATAGTTAATAATTCGAATTAAAATCTTATCTACAAAATTGTTCCACCATTTATAACGTCCATCGCTGTTTAGGATCCACCTAGAGTGTACCTTGTAGGATTTATACAAATTTTGGTGGGTATTTATTTGTGATAAGTTAGGCAAATATTTGTTTGAGGACATAAGATTAGACGGGAACTACGTTTTGTTTGAATGTAATGGCGTATGCCAGTAATAAACCGAACTTATATGCATTGCATTTTTATAGATTCATTCTGCTGGAGCGTTATCTAGGTAAAAGAAGAGATACTTTTCGATGAGGAGCCATTTTTATTCCGGGGATAGGAAGCCACTATAATCGCAAGTTGTTTCCTTCAGATCATCCTCTTTTTCAGTTAGATCTGGTGACTCTCTGTATTCTCCTTATTCCTTTAAATCTGGAAAAAATTAACTTAGCGTCCTAAAGTATCTTAGGTGTGTATTATTTGCTTGCAGATGTGACCAACTACACTTGAGTTTACCCTCTGGTGTGATGGGCATATGGTTTGGATTGACTTCCCAAATCAGTCCAAACTTTTCTAATAGTAACGCACCCTCACACACTGTTTGTATAAGGTGCCAAAGTTCATGTTGAGTAAATGGAGCCTTTCTGCGTTGCCTGTCTTGAATATGCTGTGCAAACGAGTAATTCAAAAATTACCAATATTCCATAGTAAAGTCATTGGACTGCCAAGAATTACAGTTTTAGCTGCGCTAAATTTTGAATCCGTAGAGAGTGAGAAGAGCAGGATTTTCAACATCTTGCACTTGCTGAAAAAGATGGTAAAGGCGAGAGTGGGCTGGCTCTCTTTCCAGACGCATAATAAACGTCATCGGCAGACCCCTGCAGGTAAATACTTTTACTTCCCCGTGAAGAGGATGTCGAGCTATAGAGTGAAATTAAAGAGATGGCTCGTCACTTAGTCGCAGAGCCGGCCGCGACTCATTACCCATTCTAACAATTATAACGCTGATTTTGGTTTATTGAGTAATAAAAATTAGCATTTCCTTATTATAAATTATTTCGATGTACCCACCCCCCAAACAAATCTATCTTGAAGACTACTCTTGCATCATTGACCCGAAACAAGGTCGAGGAGGACTCTACATTGGTAACCTCTAAGCAGCATAGAACATCAATACCCTCAAGAGTATTTTCTGCCATATTCAGAGCATTAAATCAAAGCCCTGCTCACTGCTGCAAAAGGAATAGAAATTTCCCATCCCAAAGCCTAAATTCCATATTTCCTCTACATCCCTGCAGATGATCATGAATCATTTGATATCAGTCGATATTTCCACTTGGCCGCTAGCTTCATTAATGATTGTCTGCAGCGTACTAATATAATGGTGCACTGTTTAGCAGGAGTGTCTCGTTCTGTATCTCTTGTGCTTGCCTATTTAATTAAACATAGAAATATGACTTACTCATAGTCTTATGAACTTGTTAAATCACGTAGGAAGATTATACAGCCAAATTAAGGATTTATTGATGCCCTTAAAAAGCTAGAAAGGACCATTGTACGGTCAACTTCACCTACAAAGCAAAGTTTATATGCCAGTCAAAACTTATAGCATGGTCTATCAGCCCAAGATCATTCGCACTCTCTTTCTCCGGCAAAAAATAAGGCTATTGTTAATTTTTAGAGTAGACTCAACCAATTTGATCAATACAGATAAGCTAGTCGGAGTGTTCATGATTCGCCTAACAAAAATCCAGAACTCTATTTTAATTACAGGAAAAAGGAATCAATATCTCCTCAAAAATAAGGAACTATGCGCATTGAATAATCTAAGGAAATATTAAAAAATGTGCCTTCAATGAAAGCAAAATATGAATTGGGGAATAATAGAAACTATTAGCTCCGAGACGGTTCTCGGCTGAGGTCGAGTTCAGAGTACAATCCTCTTCTAAGCATTCAAAATAAAAGCCAATACGGAGTGGTAAATTCAGATATTGACCGTAAAATTGAATAAATCCGCAAAAAATATCAGGAACTCTCCAGCGGAGGTTACAGTGCCTATAGTAAATATTGTACCAGTAAATATGATGAAAATATTCGCGCAAACATCCCCAATAATCCCTATGCGAATTAAAAAATGAAAGACAGAGATTATTATGGAACTACTTACGATCATGGACAGATTAGGCGCAATGTTAATACGTCCACTGCATCCAGAATGAAGAAAATAAGCGCTATGCAATAGTATTGATCTAAATGTACTTTATATGGCAACTCTAACATGTTTAACTGTGCTCTATTAACTTCATCTGCACTTATGCATTATTATATAAATTAGACAGAAATAAAGGTGCAATAAAATATGCAACATACACATACACAAAACACACAAAATGTTGGGAAATTGATGACTAAAAAAAATATATATAGTCTCCGCTCGCTGGTAAAGATGTATTGATTAAGTCTAATCAAGACCAACACGATGACTAAAATAGTGTTAAATACTCTGAAATTTTTAAAAGACTATAAAAATCATTGTAAAGAGATAACTGCGAAGAACAGCCCATAGCTGAGCCTTCTTCGATAATTCCGGGATTCGAATAAATCACCATAGAAAACCGCCTTTGGAAATATTTTACAGCTAAAATGCAGGAGGTTGGCAGTAAAGTTGAGAAGGAGAAGGTAAATTATTGCGAAAAATATTTTAGCCAAATACGAAGAGAAGTAGAAAACAGAAAGGAGACAAATAGTAAAAATATGACTGCTTTGTAAGGCATAGTTAAAGAGAAATACAAGCAGATCCACTCTATGTTCTAGGAAATTTAGAGAGATAAAAAGGGAAAATTCAATAGTGATATCAGAAAGAGTAGGGCTAGTAAAAAAGATGGATTGTCAATCGAAGATAACGACAGGATGCTATAAATAAAAGATACCATTAATGACCTTAGAAAATAAATAGCTAAATTCTAATATCAACTTGAAAATATCAAAAAAGAACAGATTAAAATTGAAAGGGAATGGCTATCTTTTTTACGTAATATGCTTAAACACGGATACTATTTAAAAAACGGAGTTACGAACATTCTTCAAGAAATGATCAAAAGTAAATATCTTCCCAGGAGCGATGACTTTCCTAATATTTTAGATGAAACCTCTCAAAAATGCCTTATGACTGAATACAATAATCTTCAGCATAAATCAGTTATTTTTCCTCAAAGTCAGGACAAAGAAAGGCGTCGAATACTTTCCTTTAGCAAAGCTCCAATGGGTAGTCTAATTCAAAATGACCTGCTACGTGATGTTTACAAAGACA
>Ga0302268_1000638_pt1 | contig 21778 bp, 8 predicted proteins | sample III_Bog_E2_1_FD_194554 | JGI IMG/M metagenome (GOLD analysis project Ga0302268, IMG submission 194554) | Peat permafrost microbial communities from Stordalen Mire near Abisko, Sweden - III_Bog_E2_1 | ecosystem: Environmental > Terrestrial > Soil > Wetlands > Peat | place: Sweden: Abisko... | reverse complement strand
TTAAAAGTGCCATTTGAAAGCTATGTGAGAAGGCAGTTGTCTGATGAGAGAATTTACATGTAAATAAGCATGAATAATGGTTCAATTATCATTTTCTACCCTTACGACTTTCGATCATGATTCTCTCCTCCTCAAGTTATCGAGCCTCCTCCGCCTGTTCGGCTGCTCGAATTAACGCCAATTGATTCTCAACAATACTTCTCCTCAGTCCCTCTCTCTTTCGAGCTCCCCAACACCAGGCAATTCCCCAGCATAAGACCTCAAATACAAAGAGTCCTAGCAAAATACCTCCACCTTTTTCATAATTAAGTGCAATCATACTTCCAGGTTGACCCATTTACTCAATCGCTAGGCTAAATATAAAAAGAGTTACCATAGTGCAAACATACCAACCATGAGACCATATGTACCAATAACGAGAAGAAATATCTTAAAGCCATAGATAAAACTTTCTTGGAAGCGTTCTTCACACGTGAGTTGGGGCTCTACAACTATCAGATTGGCTTGCATTGGTGAAGACATTTGTTGGAATTGGTAAAATATATCAACTTACTAAGGGATTAATGCACATCCAATATATAGGATAGTATTTATTCAATTAATTTCAGAAACGAACCTATATAAAAGATTACATCGCTAGGATGAGTCTGTTATGAAATTTTTCAAAAGCATTTTGAGAGGAAATCACAGTTTGTCTATCAACAAATTCGACATTGAAAGTATGTGCTTTGAATTTCAACTTTATTTTAATTAGGTAGATAAGCTATCAATATAAAATTGCAAACAAATCAATCAATTGAAGATGTTTTCTTCGGCCTGTGACTCCCTTCGTAGACCAAATTACGGTAAAATTCTCATTTCAATCTGGCTATCCTCAACTAAATAGTAAATAATGTACAAAAGTTTGTCGAGTAGTGATACTAATCTTGTTCCATAGCATTATCAGAAATTCGAGAATATTTTGAAGTCTATTTATTCATTAACAGCGGTGGCAAATGATGATCCTCCTATAGGATATTCAAACCACCCAGAACACATTATAAATTATTTTCCTCTTATAGTTTCTCTTGGTGTTGGTGTTTTTCATGCTTTTCAGGTATTTCAACATCATTTTTCTCCTCTTTCATTTCATAATTATCCTCCATCTAGAAGCTAGCCCGTTTTAAGTTGCCATGAGAACGAGTACGAGTTCTGATGACCAGAACGCCTTCATGTGAACTATCCACTGAATTTTTTCTTGATTTATTTTCGTTATTAGAACGACTAACCTCATCATCACTAATATCTGATGCATTGCTTATTTCTGAAGAGTTTATAAATGATGTGGTTCCTTCACTTTCTTCATTTTATGGTCCATTTTTTTTCGTCGGTTGATAACGGTTTGGAGTGAGCAGATCTGGACCTTGTCCGGAATTTTTCCTTTATTTTTTAGCTTTTCTCTTATAATTAAGTCCGAATTCAGTCATTTTTTCAATAAGAGTTTTAGCCATGTCAACGTTAATATTAGCTTCTTCATTAGATTATTGAATTTCATCATCATAAGAAAATTATAACAATTAATTCTTGAATTCTAAATGACAGAACATTTACGGTTAGAAAATATTGAAAACTCTTTATCAAAGCTGGGAAAGAGTTTAAAGTTTTATTATGAGACCTCAACAATGCGATAAAGTGCACTAGGCTTGATTTATTTCATTTATTTGCGAAATTGATCGTGAATAACCTTGTTAATTTTGCGGAGAGCCTTACGAAGCTTGGAATAGAAGTGATTTTTAACACAATTATCGCTTCTAAATGATGAATCAAATACCTTCCGCCTAATTTACTTCCAATTATAGCCCATTTGTTACCGAGCTAGTTATGGAGTTAGAACATGCGCTGTTCATCCTAGTAGCTCCATTATCCCTTGGGATGATTAGTGTCGATATAAGTTATGTATCTGAGTCACAAAATTCTTACCTTTCCTTGCATTGCTTGCCATTCCGACCTTTAATTCCGTACTCCTATTGTAATCTGCGAGCTATGTGACTCCACTTAGTTAGTCCACTTGTCTAAAACACATATTTCAACATCCTATCCTCATCAACTGTCCAGGCTTTTTTTTCACTCATTTAATTCTAATCTAATTTTATATCCACCACAAAACAAATTGCATATTAAAGAAGGAGCACATCATAACTTCAATCATACCAAACATTAGTGCGATTTGCCATATTTTTTATTGCTAATTTCCCATATGAATGTTAAAATAAGACAATATTTTTAACAAACAATGAGGGAGATGGTTGTGTTTGGAAGTGCATTGAACAAGAAGAATGATTAAAATATGTATGTGATATGTTTAAAGAGTAACTAATAGTTATTTCAAATATAGTGAAATTCTTAATATTTTTATAAAAAGATCATTTTGGCGTTTTATGAAATCCTTTTTACTCTTGCGAATTGGCTAGTGAAAATCGTTATTTTTATCATTCCCGCAATAAGATGTAATAATAAAATGGAAAACATCCATTAGGAGCAGACTACGCTCTTTGATTTCCAACATTTTCATTCTATTGCCGCCTACCTTTAACAGCAACACAAACTCATGCGAATGAACAACTTATCAATTGAGACTTTGATCTATAATCTCTCATTCAAGGATGAGAATTCAAAAACAATTTAAGGAGATAGCCATAGATAAACGGAATTGAAAAAGCGCTTTGAGACTGTTCGACTAAAGCTTCGCTCAAAGAAGCAGGTGGTGCATGATAAGGCACTTAAGGAAGATGAAAATAAAAATAAATTGCCAGCCAAGCATCGCTTAATTTGCAAAACTCCTCTTTTTTCTCATTTTAAAGAGCGAATAAATCAATAAAAGCTCTGAATGATTCGAACTCCACTTTATTTTTGAACTTAACTGCTCTATTTATAATCAAATCAAAGGTATTCAAAATAATCACAATCAAATTGACGTTAATATTATAAAGCGGCAAATATCTTGTATTTATCTTTACAACTTTAATTGTCCATAAATGCATCTTAGAAATAGGGAATACATTTGCAATCAAGGCATATTAAACGGAATTGGTCTTTTTATATTTTAATTGCTACTTATATATATTTGTTGCGGTTGCATTTGAAATCTTTGAGCACCTTGGAGAAAATGTTGCCCGCGTTGTTTCTCCTCGAGCCTTCTTTTGAAGAGTTCGTTTAGTTAGTTAATTTCTCGACTTCTAAGAACAATTTATCTTTCATAAAATTTGACTTATTCTTCAAGAGGAGCCAGTGAACGTATTTATAGTTGACTCATTGCAGTCTCCTCTTTTTTCAGTAACTGATATTCGTATTAAAGTTCTTAAATTTATTGGTTGATTTGACTTGAATATGACGATGAAACTTGGGAGGCATTTGAATCATGCAAGATTGATGGTGTTACAGCTGCAGTTGCTCTAAAAGAAAATTTGGGTAGTTTATTTTTAGGAGATTGATTATAAGAAGATACATTAATTTGTGCTTCAAGAGGCTCTTCGTTTTTACAGCAACAATTCATCTAAACAATTATTTTATAAAATAAATCCAATTGGATCTATTTATAGTAAATATGAACGACTAAAATATTGATTTTCCATTATTTCTGACTGAGGATTTGTATTAGGGCCAGCTGTTTATAATTCAAAGTTGTTATCATATCTTTAGATTAATATAAATAACTGTTCGATAATAGTATTTTTAAAATTTACTTGCACAAATTATAATTAGTATTAAGCGAATCTAAGAAAGATGTGGAATATAACTTCTAATGATGTCTTAGAGTATTTGAGTCATAATGTGTAATTAATTCTATGGTTGTTGATAGATATATAAATATAGTCAAGATGATTTTTGTAGAAATAACACCTCATCGAGCATAATCTTAGACAAATTATCAAACAATCTTATGTAGACAGTCATTCTGAGTTAAGACTTATTAAATAGCTTTGCTAATGCCATTCATTCATTAGTTTTAACAAAACAAAAACAAGTCGAACCATTCACTATCACTGATGATCATGCTACAGAACATGCCATATAAAGTAAAGTCACTAAAGAAAATATTATCTCTCCAATAGATCTAAGTAACTTTCATAATGAATTCTAAACCCACCAATGCACAGAAGTAGCATTAGATTTGTAAAAATAAAAACTCAATGCATCAAATTAAAAATAAGTTTCATCGTTTATAAATGAAGGATAACTTCAATCAGGTGAATAATTTAAAAACACGAACGAAAAATAAAATTAGAAAACGATTAAAACGGGTATTGAGAGTCAGGCTAAAGATTATATTCCCAATTTTTAGCTGGTTATACCAATACTTTGTCCTAAAAAATCTGGCAAAACCTCAAAAAAATCGTGCAAAACAAACGAAAAAGCTAAGGTAAATTTAAAAGTGGACTGTTTGAATGTAAAAGAACCGACATAATAAAAATCTTAATGTATAGTACAAATCGAACATGAAATTAAAAAAAGCTAAGAATCTTCCTTAAACCCTCTACCATAAAATAATGCGAAAAAAATAGCAAAAAAAGGTTCAAAGAAATTTGATCCTAAAGTAAAGTTAAATGAAGCTAATTTTAAAATATTTGTTTAGGAAGATCCGTAAATTAAATAATACTTATAACGAGGAAGAATGATATATCGTGTGAAAAGAGAAAATGAACTAAATAACCAAAAAACTGAAATCAATAAAATCAACAAAAATATATCGAAAATGAAAATACCATCAACTCATCCAAAGTTGTAAAAAGCGGAATTTGAAATTGCAATACAACTCATCCCTTTTTAATAGCCTAAATCAAAATTACAAAATACCGAAAAATCTCATCTAATAAATAATATTCCTCAATAATTAAATGCTCCTCAAATAAACAAAAAATAGACAAAGCAGGCTAAGCGTTTTTAAGGATTTCTAAGGTAAAGAAGCAAGAATACAGATTAAATTATGAATATAGGTATTGCGTCTCTTTTAGATATAGTTTAATAATTAGCCAAGAATTATATAATTAGTTAAGATTAATACAACCATTTTGCCTCCAATCATACAATATATGACATCAGATAGTTTTTAGATAAATTTAAGGCTGGAATACTGCACAAATTTGATTTTGCTACAATAAAATTCACTCTTCTCGATCACCGACGTCTTTCTTAACTTCTTCTAAAACTTTTCCCAGATAAATATACTTTTACAGTTCCATATGCAATCGACGGTAACATAAACGATTTCCTCATAAGTATGTATGATCTACCTGCTCAAGACTACTTTAATCTTTATACCAGAATTGACAACATCAGCAAAATCAAATGGTGGAGTCAAATCATTCAAGAGCAAAAAAATATTTTGTTGAGAAAAACACAAGAGTAAAAAAATACAAATTATTTACAGTCGCATAAGTCTTCTGTGGAATCCAAAAATATCAAAAGAAATTTGCATGATGTATACAACTAAAGCAGTTTTATCAAAATTAAACCAAGCAATATGATAAAAGAGAAAAAAACGTAATTGATTGCATCGAGCATAAAAAAATAGATTAGTTTTAGGATTCCACAAAGTATCATTTCTTTACGCTAGAAACTAAAGGCAAACTGATTTATTATATTTTACATAGTTTTATAGTATTAATAATACACAAATTGATATTAGGTAAACTTACTATCTATCTATAGTAATAATAAATTATTTTTAATGACATTTTTTCAGCAAACTGAGAGGAAAAATAATCTGTAGAGGATTGACACTCCCTCTCCATGTATAGTTATATGTAATAGTAGGCACCTATACAAATGAATTTACAAGCAATAAAACCAAATTTGGAAGTGCCCCTTTTGGTAGTACCCAATCTTTAAATCGAATCGGTTACAAACCTTTACAAAAGAAACAATAAAACTCGCAGAAGTAATATGAGGAAGTCTTCGTGATAAACGATCTAACCATAAAAATCAAAGCTCAAGATCAAAAATCATCAGTATTCAAATCCACAACTGAACGAGCTCCACTAGTCATCCCTGAGTAAAAGCCAGGACCAGGGCAGTATTAACTCACAGATTCGAGAATAAATAAATCAAAGTCATTTTCAAGTTTTGGGTTTCACTATAAGCCGCTTAATCGAAAACCTACAGTACCTTCTATTCCAGTTGATAATCTCGGTTTTAAATAAGATGATAACAATGAAATGACTAAAGTTCAAGTTCCAAAAGCAGAGGTACCTCATCCGGGATCATATGAGTTAAGAACTAATTTGACAGCGAGGGGAATATTGGAGTGGAAAGCTGAAAAATATGCTTTGCAATAGACTTAAAAAAATCCTGGTCCAGGATAATATAATAATGAAATAAAGCCAAATAAGTCATTTTCTTCTTGTTTTGTTTCGAGAACGAATAGATTTGGTGAGGCTAAGAAGGTTAAAGACTAGAAGAACCCTGGCCCAGGAGCTTATAATGTAGCAAAAAGTACAACGACAAAATTAAGTCATAATTTGAGTACTCTAAGCTATTTTAACTCAAAGGTTCCTCGATTTCAAAAGCAGAATAATGAAGATAGTTTAGGTCCAGGATTATATTTTAACGAAATCAATAGGCTAAAAGTTCATTCTGCCCGTAATATTAAAAGAATGATCCAAGGAGATTAAATGATAAGTAAAGTAGTTAATAAACCATCAACTTTTTAAACAAAAAATACTAATCCTGGCCCAGCAGATTATCGCACAACAATGGGGATGTCTTATTAGCTCCATAAAGCTTTACTTAAAAAGCAAGTTACTAATGTTTTGCCAAAGGAAAGGAGAAAAGTATTTTAAATTAGAGAGGATTAAGCAAATCCAGGCCCAGGAGCCTACTAAAACTAACCAACCGCAAAAATGCCTCGAGGAATGACATGGAAGCCAGCCTCAACTGTAAATTTAAAACATTCTAAACCATAATAGGATCTTAGTCCTTCTCCTTCTCCTATAGAATATAATAACACTTATAATACAATGGAATAAAAAATAAAAAAGATGAACTAGAAACTAATTCTTACTGAATAGAAACCTTTCAATAGTGGAAGTGAAAGATTTAAGCATTATTCAAATCAAAATAGGGCCAAAATTTCCTCTTTTAATGTCAATTAACCAGGAGATGATGTGCCTGATATTATGAGGGAATCATCTGATAAGAAGGTGAAAAGACTAGTAATGACGACAATAAAAGTGAGAGTACCGTTTGGAATATCTTCCAATAAATTTGATTAAAAACCACTAAATTATTAAGGGCCAGACTACTACACCAAGCCGAGTGTTTGGGTTAAACCTACCTTTAATATAAAGGGCAAACTGCAATGATTAATATTGATTTTATATATGATGTTAGCTGTGGCTTTCTTGATTAATTTTCGAAGATAAAATGATGCTTTTTCAATTGTTATTCCAACGTTTAACAATTTAAAATATTAATGATCAAAGAGAGATAGTAGCCTAAACTTCTTCGAACCTTCAAAGGACACAAAGATGAAATAAATGCTATAAGTTTTCATCCTCAGTGGTATCTCTTTTCAGATATAGTAAGCAAATTGCAACAGGCTCGAATGACAGTATGGTATTTGTTTCAAATCTCAACTCAACAGGAAATGTATATAAATATATTGGACATCGCGTATGGACTTTAATTATACAGGACGCAGTCACAGATGTGAAGTTTTCACCTTTAGGAAATCAACTTGCAAGTGCATCGAAAGATTAAACTGTTAAGATATGGACTAATAATGAGGAGGGAAACTCATTTACCATAAAGGCTCATAATGCTCCTATTCGGGCACTGGATTACAGTTATGATGGTAAGCTCCTGTTAACTTGTTCTGATGATAAAACAGTTAAAGTCCATCGAATTTAAGATCAAAAATTATATTTTACGCTCAGTGGGCATCGTAATTGGATTAAAACGACAAATTTTTCTCCAGACAATAGACTAATTTGTTCAGGAGGAGAGGATAGAACAGTTATTTTATGGGATACATAATCCCAGAAGATCCTTTATCAGTTTAATGATCATTTGGGAGCCATTAATGACTGCAAATTTAATTCAGATGGAACATGTTTAGCATCGTGTTCAGCAGACAAGAAGGTAAAGTTATATGACCTAAGATGTAAAAGACTGATTCAAAACTATGATGCACATGGATAATCAGTTACAAAGGTAGATTTTCATCCTAAAAATAACTATATGATGACAACATCACTTGATTCTAAAATTAAGATCTGGGAAATAAATAAGGGAAAATTGGAGTATACTCTCTATGGTCATAATGGTAGTACTAATACCTGTACATTTTCTAAATATGGGGATTATTTTGCTACTGGAGGATCTGACTCTTTGGCAATGGTATGGAAAACCAATCTCGAGCCCGATCAAACAGAGTTTATCAAAGTACTCGATGGTCCAAATACTCAACCGGTTTCTAAAATTAAGAGCACACCAAAGCTTAGAACTTCTGTCAATAAGATAAACCAAAAGTAGAATATTGTTAACCAAAAGATTAATTAAAAACAGTCCCTAAAATAAGAAGTTTAGGAATAGTAAGAAGAAATTTAAATACCTACATAAGTAGAAGAGGTGGTTGACAAGATATCCGAACAATTGAATCTTATTATTCAATCTCTTCTGAGTATAGAACAGCGTGTAACTCGAAGTTAGGAAAGAATATCCAAGCTCAATATGGTTATATATAAGCGATTGAGTGAAAAACGCCACCTAAAAAAGAAAATAATGAATTTAGATGAATTACACGAGCAGTAATTTAAAATGACAGTAAAGCATACCAAATTCGTTCCATTATAAAATTGACGCATTTTCTATTGCTATATTTCACTATTTATTCCAATATAACGAGTCTCAGTGTTTTTAAAGGACATCTTAATAAGTTTTCATTGCAGATAATATTTTTACAAAGTAAAATACAATAAAATATCTAATATTTCGTCATGGTGATATATTGGCAATTTAATTTTAAAAGTATCATAGACCCTTTGTTATCTTTGTTATTGTTCAATTTTTATTGAAAATTAATTATCAAGTAAAATTGCAACAATGTTAATCATTTTACCATTAATTTTATTGATAAATTATTTAGGCAATTGTAATTGTCAATTTTTTCAGTTTAAAGCATAAAAGGTCTAATGCTGACTTCTTCTTAATTTATTATTTCAATCGACTCATCATTTAGATAAATGGTCTGCAATATATTCGGCAGCAATATATGTTATCTAAATTGAAAAGATGTAAAATTATAAATTTAAGCCAAAGTGAGCAATTTTCTGATTGATTTTTGATGAAGATGGAAAAATAAAGTGAGTTATTAAACATTTTTTTAAAAGTTTAAGTAGCATAATAGCATTGATGAAGAATAATAAAAAGTTTTTCGATGGCTTTTCTCCTATTATTGATATTTTGTTCATTTAAAAACAATGAATTTTAATGTAAATACATGTATTTTCGGAGTTTAAGCTGTTTCATCTCTTGAAACATTAGATAGTTTCTAAATCTAAATTTCAAAGATTAAGTCCAAACAAAATTTATCATATATTTAAGTGGTCTGCCCTCATAAAATACTCTAAACATTGGAATATATATCAATTCTTTTGATAATTATTTATGTTATGTTTTTTTCTTTTTCAATTTTACATTAGAAGCAATTAATCAAGAGTAAATTTTCAGATTAATGAGGATAACAACCTAATTAAAAGGATGAATAAGGATGCTTATGCTAAAAGCTTTATAAAATAATTGCTTTTGTACTTTATGATCATTTTAATGTAAAAACCATCAGAAATCACTTAAAATTTAATGATTAATTCCATTTAAAATATGATAGTTTATATACAAATTTTAATGGAAAATCAAACTTTAAGCTCAAATAAGCCTAAGATATACGCAAAAACACCCTTAGACAAGAGACAACAATTGGTGGATTCTGTATACTATAAAAGAATGCCTATTTCAATTGTTTCATTGAAACTTGGAATAAAACTTTCAACAGCAAAACTTATCCTCAAAAAATTCAAATAAGAAGGAACATTTTTTGAAAAGAGATAAGATAGGAAAGCCAGGATAGTAGCCCTACAAAAAACTATGGAAATGTCTCTTCCTGTAGTTTCTTTAGCAGCAGATCCAACACCTTCCATTTCATTAGTTCCAACTAACTATCCAAATATGATCAGCAATCCTTGGAACATAACTATGCCAAACGATTTGATTCCTTCTCAGAATTACTGGCCTTCTTTTGGATAAATTCAGACTTACAACCCCTTTAATATGCTTAATGCCAATATAAGCTCTTACTATATGTATTGAGAGTATAAATAAAATGATAAATTTAACATTTAATTAAAGCAAAACTAAATGGATTAATGAAATAGAATTGAAAATAAACATTAAATAAAATGAACATTTTAAATATGATGAATGAAATCAATTATTATAACTTTTTTTGAATTTAATTATGATCGTTTTAAACTTTTTTGTGATCTCAATATTTTCTTCTTTTTTTTCTATATATTTTACAATAATAAGCTTAATAATATACTCTTAATCTATTTTCAATAAATAATATAACCTTTTATTAAGACGCTTTTATTGCGTTTTCAGAGAAAATTTTCTTTAAGTTTTTATAATTGTATTTCATTAATATTTGAATTATATATTTTTTTTCGGCTTTGATAAAATTGAAATAGAAGAATTCTCAAAAATGGTAAAACTTTTTATTAATCTGTTCATGAGGAGAATAAGAATTTACAAAAAAATTACTATTTAAATTTCTATATTATGAGAATAGATATTAAAGCTATTTATTAGTACTTGACACATATAGAATTTTCATTTATACTGACAAAAATAATAACGTTTGATTCCTATCGATTAACCTTGATAACGAAGAGATGAATATTTTTAGTAGCACTAAAGTATCTTGACTAATGTTTTCTTTTTAATTGAGAAAGGTTTGGTGAAATGATCATTCATAAGGATAATTTTTACACCTATTCTTTATGAACTTTAATTGAGCTTTCTCTGTCCTGTGCATTTTACAAAAATTGTTAATGAAAAAATTCGATCCCGAATTGATTTTGAAACTGTTCTTGCCACTTGATGATTTCAACATATTTTAAAAATTAATATATTAATTTTTTTTAATTTATTCAAAACTAAAATCAAGATATTAAAAACTAAAGAGGTTAAAACATATAATTAAAATTGTTAACACTTTTACACATGAATCTTAATAAATATTCTTAAAAATTTAATTTTAAATAAATGATAGTCTCGAATATTCTTTTAATAAATAATAAACTTGTAAAAATTGGGTTTTTAAACAATTATCAACCATGATCGACAATAATATTTATTTATTTATTTTTACAACCTCATACTAAATAGTAAAATAATAATATCAATAAATAGAAATCGTATTCATATTTAAATACTCATATACCATTTTATAATTTGTTATACCTGCTTTTAATGAACAACGGCACATCAGTTTTATCAAACTTAAATATTTAATTTTACTTCTTTCTATCTTTTCGAAACCTTTTTTGAAAAACAGTTTTTTATTTTACTAATTCAATAATGTCCTTTACACAATGAGGGATGTTTTTTACTTTCCTTTTTCCCTGAGTTTGTGGGGAAATTCCTTACGTCATACATTTCTTTTTATTGATTGTAAATCTATTCAGATTTACATTTTTTTCTATGGTTTTATTAATTTCATTAAAAACAAGTTTTTAATCATTGTAAACGTCTTAAATACTCAATCGATTGCATGAAGTAGCTAATTTCTTTCTTTTTATCTCGAATTATCTGCGTGAAGAACTGAATTAATCATTTAAGATAGAATTAATTAGGGGATTATGAGTATTCTTTTTAATAAAAAATGAAATCGATCTTACTTTGTTTTTATTTTTTTATTTAATCAGTTTATTTACCTTTTAAAAATTTAATTAATCTTCCATTAGAATTTGGAAAAATATTTTTTTATCGATAGAAAGGACAAGAGCCTATTGAGTACAACAAATACACATTTATCTATATCTTTAAGAGAAGGATAGAGTTTCGCTATCTCCGATAATTTAACCTGATTAAATAACTCGAAAAGGCATTTCCTTTTTGGGCTTGGATTAAATTTTGTACTGGATTAAACCTATCTTTTTATCAACAGTTTATTGAGATGATTTATTAACTTATTTCATTAACTTAAATTACCCTTATTTTATAATATAAATATTATTGATGTCTTCTCTCTATCGAAATAAAACTTGTCCATAACTCATTTTATTTTCTGATAGCTGTAAGCTGATTCTTTCAATCGTGAAAGTGGACATATCTTTAAAAAGAGAAATTCCAGAAAGGAAAGTGTATCTGGATCGACTTTATGATTTCACCTGAATTTTTAAAAACGATTCATAAATACTTTTCTCCATAGTAAAAACTTAACATTACTATTGAGCGATAGCTTTAGAGACTCTAAGGCTATCTTATGCCATAAACTCCCCAAAACACTCTCCCTTTTCAACAATTTTAATAATTTTTTATATTTATTTCACCTGATTTGAATGTATTATCAATTTGTTGTCATTTTTCTTTGTTTATAAAATAATTAGGTTCGTATTGATTTGTAAAAATGAATGTAGCTTCTATTTTTCAGACATTTCATAAACTTATTATCTTTTTTTATCTTCTGATGGTTCTATTATTTAAGGAATTGTTAAGTGAACAGTTCCACTCAACAGAATATAAAATTTACTTGCCTCCTACTTCGTATTGTATATGATTTAGTTTGGTTTAAATTGTTCGTATTCAATTTTATGGCAAATCTAAGAAAGTACTCGATAATTATTGGCCAATGGTTTAAAAAAAGGTTCTTCCTGAAGCAATTTCATAAGTTCAGTTACTATCTTGAAGGTGCGATTTTTTATATCAGAATACTTTTTCAACATCTGAATAATTTGAACTCTTCTCTTAAACTATTTTTATTTTTCTTGCATCAGCATGTGAGATGGTAAAGATTTTTAATTCATTTGATAATAAAGTTAATAACTATACAATTATTAAACCATTTAATAGTTTAGAAGAAGTATCAACAAAATAAGAAAATCGAGTTTTACATTGATTTTATCGATTTTATGATTTAGCAAAATTAATAAAATTAATGAAAGCTTACAAACGAATGGAGCGCGAAATCGCAAATTTAACTGAATAAGACTGTAAAAAGCTTTTTCCGGAATAATATTACAGTAAATACGCCGCTCATCTCGTACTACTAAAATAATACAGAAAATACTACAGTTTTAGAAGACTCTTCTTGAGCGGCTTGATGCAACTAAGCCAAAATAGACATTTATACAAAGAAAAAGGAGTACACCTATTTTGAACAGTGAAAGGGTATCTATTAAAAGCAAAACTAAGTTAAATAAAAACGATTTTGTGGCTGACACTATTGCCAATAATAAAGAATAAGTTTAAAGAATGACTTCATTTGTAAAGAGTTTAAATCATAAACTTCAGGAAGGTCCATCTAAGAGTGTTACGACCATTCGTACACCTCTTGCTGGATATGAGGCAGTTCCTGAGCATGTTTTTTAGAAGATGAGATTTATTTAAAACGATGAATACTCAGTTGTATTGAACAAGCTGCAATAGAAAAAGAAGAAATAATATTAATATATGAATTTTAGACCTAGGAGTCGATACCACAGTATCTCCGCTTCAAAATTTTAAGGCCGAATGAATAAGTCTATTATCGCGGAAAGTGCTTAATCTCAATCTATTAAAGACTATAATTTTCTCCATCCACCCCAAGCTGTAAACAATCAATAACTTTCAATATTGAAAGATGGTTTTAAAAAAGGGTCTAAATCAATTTCATACAGTGAAAAAATGCAGCAATTAGTGGCTCAAGCGCGCAGTCAAATAATTACAATAAACCCTGAAGATAAGCACTCTTCAATACAATATATTATGACTTTAAATAAATCAATTAAAAAAATGAATAATTTAAAAGGAGATCTTATTAATGAGCACAGAAGATTTATAAATTCTTTGGGAGGCAGTAGATATGGGCAAAAGAATTTTAAAAGTACAAATAGATCTGAATGGTAGGAAAATAAAAAAATAAAAAATTTGATTGAGATGACTGACAATATAAGAAAATAAGGATAAAATATTGAGATGCTCAGCAGATTTGATAATCTAATGAAGGAGAAAAAAGTTAAGCAGTTTTTAAAACAAAAATGATTTATATTTTGCTCATTTAATATTTAGTTTATGCTTTAATCTTAATGAATACCAATCAAAATTTATCATTCATCATCTTCCTCAGGATAATGATATAAGTGAAATATTTTCTTTTTATTCTCCAGAAATATTGTTTATGGAATCTATTAGATGCTCTTATTCGTGGTTTAAAGTTCAGATATTTGTTGAGATTCTTCCATTGAGGAATTTTATTATACCATCTAAGTATCCTTTTATATCTGATTCTTGAATCTGAATTGAGAATTATCTTTTTTCGTTAAGGATATTCTTTTGGATGGGATCTCTTCTACAAAGCATTTCTTCTCAATTTATTCACCCTTTGACCTATTATGAAAAAAATCAGAGTCAAACATATCCATAGATGAACTCTTCATAAAATCATTGCTATTAGTTCCATAATCAGATGTTCTTGCATTAGAGATACTTTTATAATTATCCACATTATAGTATTCCTCCGCTACTTCATTTTTTGATGCAGGCAAATATTTGAGATCTATTGCCCATTTTGCTGGTTATATATAATCGTCTTTCTCAATCTTTCTTGATGATCTCTTGCAATAATTCTGCTAATTTAAGAAGCGGTCGTGAAAATACGATTGATTGTAATCAAAATATTTTTTTTCTGAGGAGTATGAGGATGATTTGATCCTAGATTATGGCGATTATATTTTATTCAGATTACGTAAGAAGCTATAGTTTGAAAGTGAGGTGAACGGGTTTCTGCTAGTTATTTTGGACATTTTGTTAAAAGAAAGAATCAAAAAAGAATATCAATTTATTATTTTTCTATTTTATTGTTTAAAATTGATTAGACTTTACACACTTTTTTAGTTCTGATAAATCAATAATCTCATTTTATTCTCAATGATAAATTTATTTACTATTTTATTTCCCAACAAAAAATTAATAAAATATTATGAATCATCATCTTATGGATTATAATGTTGTCAGACAAAAAACTATTGAGTGCCGTATGGGCAATAAATTATTTTTTTATTAAAGACCAAACACAATAAATATGATCTAATAAAATATTTAAGGATGGTTATTTTTAATCAGAGGCTTGAATGAATATTGATAAACGAAATCACATCAAATTAACAATCAGATCGTCTTAATTAATATCACTTTTAATTTTATGATTAAATTTGACACAAAAAAAAATAGAGCATTTATCACATGTACCAATAAAAAAGATTTTGCTGTGGATAAGAGAAGAGGGGTTAAAAGGGATACTCTGTTACCAAGGGGCAGAGTGGCTGATTTGGCGTATATGTCATTCCAAAAGAAGTTGCAGTGGCTATTGGCTGAACTTATAGCTCTTGTTGAAGTTGTTGATTCGACTATGAGGATTCTTCAACTCTTATACTACTTAGCTAGTTTTAATTTCCCCTTTCCTCCCTTCTTTCATCCCCTCTCGTCATCTCTTCAAAAGCTTTGAAGATCAATTCATTCAATTTTTAATACAATCCCCTCATTTCCTTTATCTGATTACCAAGAACTTTCTTGTCAATTTTAAACCTCATTGCATAAACGATGGTCTTTATTTCAGAATGAAGGAAACGAAATTCTAAAATAAAAACTAATTTACGGCCTTCTCCTCGATACATGTCATTGAGGAATTTGGGGGAAAGTTTCGATATTTGATAATTGTAGCAGATGTTGGACTGTTCAAAAAACTTGACGACAAAACGTATATAGTTGCGGAGAGTCCCATAGAAGCGGTTTTTAATCTTGTTCTGAGTTCTAAGATAAAAGAAGAGTTTACCTGCCTATATATTTTTGAACCACGCACCAACGAGTTCCCACCTGGTCATGAATTTCATAAAGCTTTTACAATTCCCACTCCTCCCATTCCTTCTTGTTAATGGAAGGATCCAGGAAGTTAATCCACTTCTCCCTGCATTCGATTTAATTGCGTTCGAATCCATTTTCATGAAAAACTTAAGAAATTCTTTTCCATTTTTTGGAATTGAACTGCGGATATAGGCGAGTCAACAGGTCGATTTCCTGAATAAAACAATAAAATACCTCAGAGGTCCATTCAACCTTTTTTTTGGTTCTTTCCATTAATAAAAATAATATGAATTTCCCAAAATATGTGGAAAACTTCAAATTAAATTTTCTGATCGATTTTACTTGGATAAATTCCTAAAACAACCAAAAAAAAGTAAATTTATGGGTTTGAAATTAGAGTTTCTAAGAAAAGAAATCAAAATGGATCAACTGAAAATATCTTTGAAAATCAAGTAAAAATCCTTAAATTTATGAGACAATATTTTTATTAATTAGATCAACCTGAGCCTCCAAAAAGGAAACAATGTATTAATATTGCGAAATTACCAAATTCTTATTTTAATCGACAAAAAATAAGTAATAAACAAATATCAATATTTGAATTGTTTATACTGAAAGAGATGCTTAACTTGCTAATTTGAGTACCCATATCTATTATTTAACTGCACATTCAGATTTATTTATTTAAAGGTTAAAAATAAAATCATAGATCAGTTGCTAATATATAGTTTTGATGTCAAAAAAAGTAGAATTCAAATAAAAAATTATTAAATTGCACATTCCAAATTGCCCAATCGTAGTCTTCGACCCCAGGACTTGTGAGTGGACAGCAACTAATGCGGAATAACAATAAGCATCTCAGTACGATTAAGAGATAAATAAAATATCCAAATCTCTGGTTGAGCTTGAAAAGCAATGTGATACAAAGACTAAAATGTCAAATAAATTAAACAACTAACGGTAAAAGAATGGTAAATAAATAGAAGAATTGAATGAGAAGATCGAAAGACTGAAGAATTAATATCTAAATTTGCGTGATATTAAAGTTTAGATAGATAAAAAGTACAACGAGTTTTATTAGAGTCATGATGAAGCATGATATATGTTAGAATATATTAAATCAAAATTTTGAGCGTTTTAGGGAGAAGCAATTGGCATTTAATGATTACTCAATTGTGATTCTCTTAAATTTAGATGCTTTTAGACTGCCGACAGAAGGATTTGAGGATAAATTGCTATTATTAGTTATGGAGGGCTATTTCGTTTGAGGAGTTTAAAGTGGCTTCACAATTTTATCATTAGATTAAGATAGTTATGAACATTTGCTCTATATAACTGCTGACGATTTTTTGTTCTAAATCCCCGAGTAAAACATTGTCATAAAATAATCTTTTTGAAATTTAATTTCTTCCTTAAACTAAAATAGTTGAGACTTGTCTTTTTATATTTATTTTAATCGTTTTTACATTTTATTCAGTTATCTTTGATTATGGTTTAATGTTAAATGCTCCTATACTATAGGATAATGACTCAGATTAAACTCATATAATTACTAGTCAATTTAACAATTCTTATTAATTGGAAAATATTTTGAACTATTCGTTCGATTGAGATAATTCTTTGTTGGCAGTTTCCCAGTAGAGCAACTTAAACATTTGAATGAGTCAACTTATTTTTTAATTGCTCCAATTAATGAACAGTTATTTTGATAATATTCGTAAAGTTTGATCAACTCCTTATGTAATTTCATATTTTGTGATTTTATTTGTACTGTCTTTGAATTAGATGAAGCAGTTAATTATGTCGAAATTTAAAATAGATTACTTTTGCTGCTAGTGTCCAGTCCATTCTTTTATACAGTTTCAGATTTATTTTTTTGAAAACCAGAGTTTGTTTACTTCCATTTTTTCTACCTAAATCTGATGTTTGCCTTTTTAACTTCTTTCAGCAACGTATGGCCCTGTACTTCAGTTTCTCGATGATTCGATTGATGGGAGGGTTTGTTATGCTATTCACTAACTTTACTATTTTAAGAATAATTTTAGGATTGAAGTCCTTAAATAATTTTTGTCTGGTGAAGAGTTTGATGTTTGTTAATGAAAGATATATGTGAGTGTAAAGTTTGTTAAGCCACAGCAGAAGGGCTCTTATTTTTATATTTCTTTACAGCTTAAAAAGTGCCTCTATTTTTTTTTTCTTGAATTTAAAATTCCTTTCTTTTTATTTCTTCTTAAAGAGTTAAGATATTGTATTTAAGTTGATTGTAATCTTTTGCATTTTGTAAGATGATTTGTTCCTTGATAATACCTAACTCTTTAAGTTTGATCTTATTATCATCTATCTTTTTATTCTGTTCTTATAATATATTGTCAATGCTACGCATAAATTAAGCTAACTCCTTCAATCTATTAAACTCAGATGTGATATACAACATGCTGGCGGCTATAAACTTATTAATTTTTTACATGGTACTGATTCTTTGAGCTGAATTTGGAAGAATCGATGAACGCTTGAATTTATTTGGCTTTTTGCTGAACACATTTAAATAATTTCCATTTTGGTTCTGATTTGATTTTGTGCTTGATTGCAGATCTTCTTCTTCTTGAATTAACTTTTCTATGTCTATTGTGTCTCCAATATAGTTTTCTATGATCCGTATTTTATTGCGAAAAATCAATTTTTAGTTTTAAATTTCCTGCTTTATGAGTGAACACTCTTTTTCATATTTTTTGCGCATATCAATATCCTCCTCACGTATTTTCCAAGGAAACAGAGCTTCTATTGACATATTTCCGCTTTGTGGCGAGTATCTCGATTTCTTCTTTTTAAATTCTGCTTTTTCATCAATTTTATCTATATTTGTAAAGAGAAAAAGAATTATCTTATGGAATGTGTTTTGGGGTAAATAATTTTAAGGCTCTTTCTTACAAAGTTTGTTCTAGTACTAAAAAAGTTTGGTGGAATTGTTTTTATCTTTTAGTTTTGCTCTTTATATTCGATTGAAATGTTCCTCAACGATATGCTTGATAAGATATTTTTTGTCTGAAGGCATAAATGAAACTCTAACAGACTCATCAGTCTTTTTGAAAATGTATTCTTTGACAAGATCTTCATCTGGATTTGAAGTGGTTTAATTTTTAATGAACAGTTCAAATTATTTAAAGCTCTGAAACTTTATCGATTCATTCATTAATTTCTCTTGCAGTTCACATTATTTTTCTAGCTTATTTGATGTGATCTCGCCACATGGGTACAATTTTTAAGCTTTTTAAGTCGATTATCCAAATTATAGATTGCTTTTGCTGTTATAATTATTGCTGAATGAGACGGCTCCTTCTTCAGCGGTAAAATTCTTTATTGACTCCATTTTATGTGTGCCATATTTTTCAGCAACATACTAAAAAGTAAAATCACCATTCTTCCGATCGGCCAGATATTTTGCCATGCTTATAAGTAGCATATCTTGACTGGTTCCTTCAATGTTGTCAATATTATCATTAATAAACCAAAGATGAAGGTGGCTAATACTGTATCTATCCATCTCGTTCTCAATGAGTTGGCTGACTTCGATCTTGCTACAATAAGAGCTGATTTAACAAGGAGATACATTCTGTCCACTTAATAATCTGCCGCTTATCTTTTATTGTTTGTGTAAAGAATCGTTTACATAATTTTCGATATGGAATAGTGGGTGGGATGTATTATTTATTCGGAATAATTCAATATGATTACAAAGCAAGTTTGATTTACATAGCTTTTATAAATCCATTCACGAATGAATAACGAACAAGATAATCAAGGATCTCTTTAAGATATATTTATAGTATTTCTCGTTTTTTATTTGGAAGTTAGGAAAATCGTTTCGTTATACTTTAATATTGTAGATGAATGAATGTGGTTTTGTCTAAACGTATTCCTACAGAAAAGGATATAGTTATGATATGCCTAATTTAATAATCATAATTAAATTAAGGCGATGTCCAACATAATTCAGCAGTTCCAAATTCATAATCTGAAGCGAGAGTATACAGTTTCTCATATAGATTCGCATAATTCTGCTTAGACAGCTGCTTGGCACTCAACAATAACGACAAGCTCGATCCTCAAGAATAAGTTTGCCTCAAGAATTGTTCTTCGAAGATCAATCACTATAAAAAATTCGCAAAAGATTTGGGTTACGCCATTAGATGATGAATTGTATTCTTATTAATTTACAATTTTAATGCAGAATCATCAATACTCTAACAGTTCATTCAAGGCCGTCCGATGATGTATGCAGATTGAATGCGAGTATTTTCCAAATTTGTTGAGGTTGATCTTCTTAGCATGGCAAAATATCTTCACTTCTTCATTAGTCATAGGCGATTTTTATATCTTAGCCAGGAGTTTTTAGTAAGAATCGAGATACTTCAACTTTATAGAAGCTGCTATTTCTCTGCGCAATTACTAGTGGCCAAGTAACTGTAACTCAGAGTAGAGTATATCTGCATATATTATAGAATACTCTTAAAAGCAGGTATATTTCCACACAATTAAAGCACCTTCTCAAATGATTCATAAAATTTTTTATTTGTTTATTGTACATTGATGCTCGTAATCATATCTTTGGACCATTTCATTATCTGTTGTCCTTCCTCGCGGTGTTTTCCATTGACAATTATCTTGAGATAGAGATACCAAATATTGAGGTTAAATATGATTAAACTTTTATTATTTGGATAATTTTTTGGATCTCGCGAGGAGCAGAGGTTATAGAAGGCTACCTACCAGTCCATCTTTTCGTTTTATACCGAAAACTAATAAGCCACTTTTATTTTTTAAAGATGTTCGCGGATGGGGATGTATGACACCAAAGTATAAATGTTGTACTTCGTGCTTTATAAAAAGTCTGATTCCTCACTCAATTTAGATTCAATTATGATTTAGCACTTATCTATAATGCTTGTGAGGGACTACCATTCTTTTTGCTATTGGATTCTGTTGGGATTATTCCAACAATCTACTTTCTTTAGTTCGGTTAAAAAATGACTAAAATATTTGCGTATTCTTATGACTGATATCAAATCTTTGATACGGAATATACTTTTTTACATTTTGCCGATAAGCTCAATAATTAACTTTTATGTAACACTTCTTACGATATCCTGACGGCCACAGCGCTGAAAAAGTAAAAGTTCATCCTGTGTTAAACTAAGCCAGCTCATGATGATGGACTCGTAAAGTTATGGTATGTTAGTGGCATAGTTTAAATTATTAATCATGGGATTCAAGCTTATCTTCATGTGTTGCAATCGATTGAGAACAATAGCATTCGTAAAAGTTTATGCGATAAACTCCAATTTGAAAAACATTTAAAAGTGATGATTAAGGATAAGCGACACCATTTTAGGAGTAAGAAGTTTTTTGGTGATGAATTTAATAGCAAGATGGAAAATTGTTTATAGTTCGATGATGATTTCACGGATCAGAGGAAACTCTTCTTTCATATGTGCTAAAAGTTAAGATTCTTGAATGATTTGATGCAGAGCTTATAACTTGTCGAGATACTGCTCTTAGTTGATTAGGATAGTTTGATTACTATGCGAATCTTACTTATAATCCTTGATCAACAGATCGTTTCGCATTTCCTACATTTTTATCAGTGAACACAGCATGTTCAATATTCTTTCACGATCTTTAA
>Ga0302268_1000635_pt1 | contig 21857 bp, 18 predicted proteins | sample III_Bog_E2_1_FD_194554 | JGI IMG/M metagenome (GOLD analysis project Ga0302268, IMG submission 194554) | Peat permafrost microbial communities from Stordalen Mire near Abisko, Sweden - III_Bog_E2_1 | ecosystem: Environmental > Terrestrial > Soil > Wetlands > Peat | place: Sweden: Abisko... | reverse complement strand
AGAACAACTCAGTAGAGATTAAAGAAATGAAGGAAGTCGAAGATTTGTCTATTTACACCTTTGCTAAGAAAAAGGTATGATTCTATTAACAAAGGGTATATTTGTAAGCGCTAGAGTACACCCTGGATAAGTAGCCTCTAGTCACATGCTAAATGGATTTATCAAATATTTATTTTCCAAAATTCCTGAAGCTTAAATTTTATTGAATCACTTCGTTTTCTATATTGTGCCAATGGTGAATCCCGATGGTGTTATTGATGGCAATTTCAGAACAGACAGCCGAGGTCACAATTTAAATCGATTCTACACTAATCCATTGTAGCAATAGTAACCGGAAATATACTACATTAAGAAATTTATTTTACAAATGATCAAGGAAGGGCAGATATAATTTTGCCTTGATTTACATGCACATGTCAATAAGCAAGGATCATTTATGTATGGAAACAGCACCAATTCCTTGAAGGAGCAAGTCGCAGTTTGTCTCTTCCCTAAACTATTGGAATATAATTGCAAGTACTTTGATTATTAAGCATGCAACTTTAGCGAGAAGAACATGTCTTCGAAGGATAAAGGTGACTAATTGTCAAAGGAAGGAGCTTCAAGGGTAGCGATATATAAAGAAAGTGGATTAGTTAGGTGCTGGACCCTTGAGTGTAATTACAACTCAAGTAGGTTCGTGAATATGGTGCCAAAGCCTATGCAATAAGACATTTACTCTAAAGGTGTTTCCGATGGTTTGCTATTAAATTTGAACAGTCCGACGAGGAAAGACGAGTTAACTTTTTTAAATATTGAATAATTTGAAGAAATAGGCAGCAACATTGCTGTTACTCTTCTAGACTATTATAGACTTCGAAAAGAAGCGAGTTATTTCGGCTGCAAACTTAAAAATGAAGTAAATTTCCATCTGAGTCTAGCCATCAATATCCTTCGCATGATTCCATTCAAATTCGATAACTAATGTAGAAAGATCATTAACAATATAAACTCAGGGCAAGCCGTCAACTAGAATTGTAGTAAAATTTTATAGAAGATTGGGTTTGATCCCATCAATAAGTATGCTTCCACTAAAAATATAAAAGAACGATCAACATCAAACCGAAAAGATTAGAAGATCAAATCTATGAAGTCCATTACCAATAAAAATGCGATTGTCGCAAATAGATCAGTGACTTAAAAAGGAACAACTTACAGCAGCAATAAACCCACCACGAACAAGAAATAAGTGAAAACCAATGCGATAATAATACCAAACATCCCGAAAGTTCCAAGGAAGAAGTGATTTAATTTAATTTTGAGTGTCTACAGTTCGTTAATACGAGACGAAGATAAAACGATAAATTTGATATAATTATCGGATAGATCATTTGAATTATGACGATTGACTTGATTATAATCGTAGTTAATTAATCTTCCAAATGAAATCCGACTAGTGCAACAATTCACTCGTAGAAGAAATCTACAGTCTGCCCGAAAATATCAACAAACGGCTGTACCCTGTCTACGCTAATGTGTATAATTTTTGGCCATGCTTTAACTCCTGCTGTTCTTGCTTTGGGTTGGGAGTGTATCACACTGGCATCTAGTTCTTGTAATTATCGACAAATACAGTGAGCATGAGTACATGTACTTCGGTTTTGACGGAGAATAGAGTGGCGTCGGGTTTATTGATCCGAGGAGTGCCGCCTATGAATTCAGCGAGCAGATTCTACTGGGATATACAGAAATGACTTATTACGAGGTAGACCAGAAGATACTATAGCCACTGCAATACTAATTTATAGGTATGTACACAACAAATCATTCAGCTCTTGAAATATGTAGGCAATAGATATGATTTACTCAACTTCAACTGTAACCACTTCGCCAAACGTCTCTCCAAAATGTTACAAATTTAGCAGAGCTTTCCTGAAAAAGTTTTTACAGTAACAGATTTTTTCAACAAATGCCGCTGCTGTCTTCCGAACTGTATTTTAAACGGTCGCCTTGACTGGTTCAATTTTAACAGTGAGGAAGAATACTCTTAAATCAAGGAAAGCATGCATGTATCCTTCAAGAGCGATGCTAAATGATGATTTTTTCAAAAATATTCAATAGCAATCAAGTTCAAGTTTGAGTATTGAGAGTATGCATGATGCGCACGAACTCATCATAGCTGATAATACCGTCAGTTCCACATTGCTATACTATCAGGGGAATATCGCCATTGCAACGAGCTCCTTCTTTGGCATTCGTTAGAGATGCAAAATCAAGGGAAGATTTACCCTTAGATAGGAGTGAGAACTATTGACTAAAGGATTATATTTGCTTTTGCTCTTGGCTTTGTGAATAAATCTCTTTAAACATGAGAATATCGATGAGATCCCTATGGTACGTAGACCAGATTTTTTAAAAGGATTGATAGTTGATTGCAGTGAAGCAAGAATAGCCTAAGTACTTTAGGCTTTGTATTGTCTCATTCTTTCCAATATAAGTTTTACGATGTAGGGAAAAAGCTTTCTAAATTTCTTCTTCGACGAGTAGGCTACCTTCTGCTTGAGTATTTCTTTGCTTTTTGTCTAATCTGTTGGATGAACTATGTTTGGACAGTCTTCCATCTCCCTATTTCCGTTCTGCTTTGGCGATGTATTTCTGTTTTGCTGCAGTCTTGGTACTTTTGATTGTGTTTGACTGAAGGCTAGCCTTTTTGGTGAGTGTATTCATATTGACTGATTTATAAATAGATATGTAACATCAAGGCTAAACACTTTCCCGAATGGACTCATTGATTCGCCATTCAGAGACACGTTCTTCTTCCTCTTCTTAGAGATCTGCTTCTTCAGCCAAAGTATTCTCCAGAAGAGGCACCATCTTTTTGGCTTTATCATATCTCTTATAGGCAAATCTGCTCAATAAAATGAGTAAGATAAACACAACTATGGATCCTATGACTATCATGATAACTTCTGCAGTAGTAAGCTCAACTTTGTCAATGGCTTGCAGTGAAATTGAAGCAGATCTCGCACTATTCGGGTTGTTTGCAGTTATTATTATGTTTTGAGTATAGAGTTACTGAATAGGCTAAGAGAAGTTGTTATTCGCCATGCCACTGATGTGCGCACGAAGTAAATTGGAAATGTTGACTCTTTCCAAATATTGATTATTGAACTGGATTATGGTATGCCCGTTCAGATGCCAAGGAACTTCTTCCTTTTGTTGCAAATTATTAAAATTTTTGAGAGAAAAGACCTCAAACATGTGATGTTCTTTAATTTGGTCACTGCTGTTGACATAGCTATTTATATCATAAAATCCATACATTTCATCTAATTTACCATATCCATTATCTAGAACGTATTTTATAACCATGTAGTCAGCGTTATTAGCTGATACAGCCTCATATGCTCCAAATTTGTAATAAATACCATTCAGAGTCAGAGACAGGATTATACCATTGGCACTGTTTACTCGCATCAAGAACTAATAGGAATGAAATTTATCAAACACCACCACCAAGGAATAGAGATTTTCTCCAAACGAAGTTGAGCCCTCATTGCGAGAAATAGTTTGGATGATAATAGCCTCTGAAGGGAGCTGAATATGTCTTTGAGAGAGAAGTCGAATCAAATTTATGTTTTGGGCGTTATTAATGTGAATATTCGGCACTGAAAAGGTTATAATTTTTCCAGATTCATCGGTATATTGCTCACTTTATAAGTATAGAGAGAATGTGGTGTAGTAAAGGGTGGAAGAGCATTGAGTAAGTATGAGTGAGTAAAGAATATTGGTGATTGGAGTCGAGGCAGATGTTGCATTGGTCATTATTTCTGCCGAACAAATAGGGCTGGAAATATCTTCTTGATCGATTTGCTATAGTTCCAAGAATTGATGTTTACCTTCAACCTACCATAAAGTAAATAGCAGTGCTATGCTGGAAGAGTAAACTATAATCAACTCATTTTTAAGAAGCAAATGCACGTCATTTCCATCGATAGCAATCACTCGCTCTTCCAATACAAATCCCTTTACAGAAATACTGGATACAAGTGATAGATAGTACTATCTCTGATCTTGAAGATTGAGACGCCAGCAAAGTGAAATTATTAGTCTTTAATTACTCATCTGTTTGGCATCAACACAATTGCCTGAAATATCTGCCAAAAGACTAGCTTGCCTCAGTCCGTAGCCCTGTGGCTGTTGTTAATCGAATGGATAAGCAGTATAGTTGTACTCCATTTCGATTAGCCATTGCCCCATAATTACTTTAACGATTCGAGCATCGTTTTAAATCCAAAAATTATCTCTTGGAACCATTAGCCTTTCTCTATCGTCAAGGGTAACTTTTTTCTTAAACTTAATCCGCGAACCACAATCCGCACAATCAAACTAGTAATCGAAGATGCTTCCCGAAAACCAACGTAAATCAGATATAGTAATCTCTGTTTCTGCCTTCACTGCAGTTCCTCTAGGCGGAAATTTATTGCCTCTTTTGATGGTATTACCCACGTTGGAAATGCTTACTTTAAAATGGTGAATATGATCGTCATTGGCAGTGGAAACTATTAAACTTACGTTTTAGGCGTATTATTACAGGAATGTGTGGGCTTACTTAAATTTAAGCGCAACAGAAGGAGACAAATATGTATAATTTGCCTTGCAAAGCAGATACGATGCCGCTGCAGATGAAATCAGCTGCAATCTGACTGCAGCTCGAGCTGAACTTTCTTTACCATCAATGAAAACTAACTGCTCTTAGCTTGATGATTTGATCTAGTAGTACTCTTGAGCAGCTGAAATCAACTGATCAAACTTGTAAACAGCATTATAAACAATGTTTTACTTAGGATCTAAGAGCGATATGGCCACATGACTAGCATCAAGCAGTTTTGCATAATCACTGCGTTTCGGCGAGGAAGAAGCAAATGTACGACCAAGAAGAGGCAATTCTCGAAGAAAATCAAGGTGGTGACTATCATCAATAAAATATGTATACACTAAATTATTTGTTTTTGAAAAAAGGAGCAGATAAGGATGACTGATCAAAATACTTGTGTTAACTGTTTCAGATAGAATACTTGTAGAAAGAAGAACTGGCCTTAACTGATTGCCGCTGACTTCAAGCTTTACAAAGAGTACTTCGTTCCATTGATGGATCACTATTACTTGTTGCCTGAGCACTCCCTAAACACGGTCAAAATGAATACTTCTAGGAGCAAAGTAACCCCAAGGGCAAGTTTATACGTTAAGTGTAATGACAAGAGGGCAATTGTAAACTTTAATTTCCTTTCTGAAAGGAAGGACAACAAACAGTCGGCCATTAATAATTTCCATTTGTGTGATGTTTCCGGCTTAAAGAGTGTAGTTAGCAAAAGTTATGGTGCATTGCTCTTATATTTCTACAAGTTTAGCTCTTTAATTTATTGTTACTATCCTCACCAGGATGAAAGCATTATTACCTGATTCCTGCAAAAGAGCTTCTAAAATTAAGGTCTAACTGTCACTTGAATCGAGAGTTTCATGGGACAGATGATCTATGGGGGCTAGACCAACAGAATCCATGCCAAAGTAGCATGTAATATTAGGAGAAGATATGCAGAGATAATAACGCAGTGTGCTGTCAGAGCTAAACTGAGTTAGCAATAATTTTCCCCAAGATTTAGCAAGATATAAATTAGCTCCATTGGATATAAATTTTTCTTGAATGCTACAATCCTCTCCTGTTATTTTTCTTATATTGATTTCGTAATCAATCTTACTATTTTAGCTGGGAGTGACTCGATATTCAATGTTTCGTCCCTGTCCATATTTTGTCAACTAAACTACTCCCTCTCCAGGCAAATTGGCATATAAAATTTAGTTATCCGAATCGTATCCATTGTCATAAATGAAATCTTTTTATGTTGTCTGTCTCACAATATTGAACTCCTGCTGGCAAGTTGAACTTTTACCTTCCATAATCGATCGAGCAGTTACTGTAACTATGTGGGCACCTTCAGGAGCTGACAACATTAGATAGGCAGATTTCACTTGGCATGCTACCAAACTCATCAAAGGCTGTAAATTTTTAATTAAAAGGATAGTTAATGGTTGATTTGGAAGATCCATCGGAAATGCATCAATGATTTAAAGGGCCTAAAACAGCTGATAGTGGCGAGTGTCGGAGTTGGCAGGAGTAAGTCGAAAAAGATTTATCATTGATTGTCCTAGCACTATTAAATTTTTATAAGTGGGAATAATCTGACGGATGTGCTCGTATTTATATATATTGTAGCTGTCACCAACAAATTGTTGCCCTGTTAGTCTCATATTAGTTGATACAACCTTACCTTTTTTACCAAGATAGAGCACACCAGTAACCGTGCTATATTGAAAGTTTTCATAGAACGGCTCAGGTAGAGTGCTAACTTGTACGAATCTACGAGTTGGAGTAATTCTTAACAGATGCAGTCCTGAATGATAATCCAATATTATCAACAAGTTTCCGTGTAGTTGCATGTCTTTGAGGTAGAATGAATCGAAACCAAAAAATGTCTTATCTATTAAATTCACTAGCTCGTGAGCATCGTCATTCCATGACCAAAGTTACACATAACTGTTTGATGGTGAAAATACTCCTCTCACCAAAGTATCTTCTCCCATCTCGATGCGACTGGATAAATTTTTAGTATAACTAAAAAATGGAGCTTCTATCAAAGTCCACTCAGCCGCTGAATCGTTCATCCGCGCGATAGTTGTGACTAGTGCACTTGATGAAAGACTCCGAGTATATCTGCAGTTGATGGTTGGTCTGAAGTGGGTGGCGTTGATAAACTGGACAGTGAAGTGGGTACAATTTGCAATGTCTATCATGGGCAAATTAAAAGATATTGTTGAGTGTGATTTAATGTCGGTGATGTATAGGGCGAATGCCCCAGGAGTTTGATCTGATTCGGTCAGAATCTACTTCAAGGAGATAGTACTGTTAATAATTGCTGTGAATTTTGATAGAAATAGCGGCTGAACACGACACGACCCATCCGCTGTTCGTCAACGGTCTGGCACCGAAAGGTTTCATCCAAAGATGAGAACTTGTTGTTCGGTGATACGGAGAAAGTAAGATTGCTGCCTTCGAAGTAGTCCTACAAATTAATAATCATGCTTTCGTTGAGACGTAGAGGTATGGTCTACGGGAAGGATTTACCTGCGCAATCGGGCTGGCAATTCGCTCCAAGCATGATCATTAGCAATAATGCTACTAAGAGTCGATGGAAGGATGGCAACCGGTTGATAGATTTTGATTACATTGATATGTATAATAGGATAAAGCAACAGTCTGTATTGCTGGTTAATAGTGCTATTATTGGCAAACCAAAGAATCATTTAACCTGATTTTCCTTGAGACTATTTTCTCATGAAATTAATCCATCTAGTTTCTATTTGATGAAATAATTCCGAAATTAATTAATTATTTTCATACATAATCACACCTTTTCATAGAGAAAGTTTTATATCTCAGTCCAAATAGTCTTCTGAATTTAAGAATCTCGGTATCGCACGTTTCGATCCAAGTTGAACACTTTAATATTCCACTCGTGCCCTTAGCTTTGATCCTTTACAGGAAATTTCAGCAAGAACCCCTTAGCTCGCTTGAAAATCTAAAGCGCGTCTTTGATTGCCCACCCTTGAAACTAGTTTTTGCGTCCTTGAACAAATATTGCCACAACATTTTGCCAGTCTGATAAAGTCAATAGAGAGGGATTGTTGGTCACATCGAAAGTTGTCTTTTTACCTCTGAGAGTGTACTCCATCTCAATCTTTCGCTGATGAGAATTAGTGGTAGGACTCTCAACGTACTCTCCTTCCACCAAAAACTTTTATACATTTCCCAAGCTTAGATTACCTGTTTGGATATGTTAAGGAACTATTATAATTGGAAATTTTTTCCTCTCAAGGATCGCGTTGATGCGCATTTTTTTCTCTTCTGTTTTGCCAGATTATTATCCAGAATTTGTTTGCAAAATCTTTAATAATGATTCGAAAGATTTGTTCGGACAGCGAAGACTTCTAGTCTTTGAACTAGTGGGTCTTTCGAATTTAGTGATGAAGTCAATTACCTATAATTAAAATGGTAGCTTAAATTAGGGCTTTGGCCTTTTGGAAGGATCCCCGTTCTCCTCAAAACCACCCAAAGGTTGCTCCCTTTTTGGATTGTTTTTCGTTGACAGTTGAAGTTTGAGTTCTTGATTAATGCATTGCGAATCCGCCACTTTGCCAAGAAAATAGTTGGCAATTTACTACCGATCAGATATAGTGACGTTGTCGACGCCATATTCTGAAATTTTGTTGAGATAGTCAGTGATATGTTGAAGGTGGAACTCGAGATAAAGCCAAAGGGAGCCAAGGGTATATTGCTTTTTGGTGAGGGTGGATAGCCAAGCTGTAGATTGAGTGAGGGGCATGCGTATGTCCTTTTCAAAGATGAGTTGTTTATCTCTGACTTTAACTCGTTTTCCATCTGTGTATGCGCTTCGTAGCATTTCGAGTGGATCAACTCTCCCCTGATATTTGGACATCAATTTAAACAAATTATAAAGCATTCGTATTTATATATCTTCTTCAAATCTATATACTTTATAATTTTTCGTTTTAACGAATGAATGAACCACTTTGCTAACTCAACAAATTTATCAATCAGCAATCTCCTCTCAATAACAGTGATAACAAGCCAAAACGCCTGCTACGATTACAAAGGGTTGAAGAGCTACTTAATTTGAGCTTGCAGTAGATTAACTTTGGCCAATGCATTATAGGCACTGTACATTAGCGAAAAATATCTATTGTTTTGAAGGAAAATCAAGAACAACCAAGAATAATTTCGCTTACGATCAGCTGTTAAGACCAACTGTTAAATGATCAACCTGAGCTAATCTTTGGGGTAAGAAAGGAGACTCCTTTCGACTATTTTCCTGAATTTAAATTCAAAGCATCGCAGCGAGGCATGTATAGCTTTATAGTGGGAGTAAAAACACCCAATATTAATAATTATGCGGTTAATTGTCGGCTATTAGTTAAAATATAAGGAGCACAAGGTATATTGGCAGTTAATATTTCTCAAACCACTTGCATACCAGACATTAAATGCTCCAAAGAATTGGTAAACGCCGATGGAATGCGAGTCATCAAGATGGGAGTCATCAAAGATAAGAGTAGAAAGGACATTAAAGTTTCATTTAAAAGTTTAGAAAACTCCAATTTTACTCTTTACTCATAACTACTGGGGTTGGGGGGAGAACAAAAAGGGTAAGTTGAGGTAAATCCGAAAATAGTGGAGGTGAGAGGTAAGGGGATATTCTCTCTTACTTTCACAACTACATGTCCAAAAGACTTAAAGGATGGATGGATTTGCCGTCGCAAATTGTTGCTGCTTCGCATAAAAAACACAAACATTCACTTCCATTTTGCTATAGAGGTGACTTTCTATCCAGAAAGTAAACGACGTGAGCCCTCTCTAGAATGAGTTTGTTTATATGATTAGTTGTGCCGTTGTTTATGTATTAATCCTATCCCAATTACAACAGTTATCGATCTAATAGAGCTGATAATCAGCATTGGACGTATGGTGTAATGGTTAGCACATTGGACTTTGAATCCAATAATCCGAGTTCAATTCTCGGTATGTCCTTTTTTGAGTATAAGAAATCAGTATCATTCCACCTGAAAACTGCACACTGACCTTCCTATTTGCAATTTAACCTTGCTGCTGACTTCCATCATTTTGTCCATCTTCACTAAAGTTCCGAATTTTGAATTGGCGTCACTCAGATAAAAATCGGAGCCCAATAATTTGATTTCAGAATGTAGGCGCGAAACTGAAATATCCTGGAGCCGAATTTCACATTGGTGGCCACGGCCCATTCGAACAGGGTTATTACTATCGGGGCAAATCACGTGTAGGCAACGTTCCTCTTTGCTCTCCTTTCGTTCATTGATACCCTCCAAAATCAAATAAGGTTTTTCAGGTTTTTATATCGTAATCATCTCTAAACTGAAGTCTGTTCCTTTGGTCACTATACGAGGAAAAGGTTATTTGCATATTTCACACTAAAACTTAGTAAAATTGTAGGAAACTACCATCCCGCAAACTTCCTTTTTGACCTTGCTGTCTATCCATTGTTTTAGACACTGAATATGAACACCTTAGCAAGAACCCTTACACTTACAAGGAGAAATTAGGAAATTGTCGGCTGCATTATCGTCACAAAGACAAAATTTACAATTACCCTATATAGGCTCCCCCACTTAATAAATTCCATTAAACTCACCGAGGAAAAACTACTTTTTCACGCTGTTTTTGCGCGGGAAGCCACCAATTTATACAACTCGATATTAAACCCTGCCTAACTTTAAGATAAGCCCAGGGGCTACATAAAATTAAATTTACTCAGAGGATAACCATCATAACGGTGATTTATTTTATAGTCTTTTATGATAACATAAGCATTCGTGTTCATTGGACCATTTTCATCAGGATTCCCATCCTTCTTTGAAATCTCCTGAGAGGGTTGTTCAGGTGGATAAAACACGAAGTCTATATTATCTCTAATTTACTATCGCAATTCCCATCGTGCCTCATTATTACAGATGTTAAAAAAGTAAAACTTTCTTCTGGAAGTTGTCCTTTCTTAATCTTATTATTAGGAACAATGGCGGTTTGACCCTCTGCGTTTCAATATTTTTACAATACCAATTTCTAAAGATCTTGCAGGGGCCTTGAATTTAAAAGTATTCTTTCTGCAGTTTAGTGGCCTCGTAATCGAACAGTCCATGTGAATCTTTCTCCCAAGTCGAAATTTGTAAATGCAGTCTGTGTCATAGATAGCGTACTTTTGAGCTTTAGCTACTGGTTTCATTTCAAATTATTAATAATTAACTACCCTAATCGTTAAAATTAAAATATAAGCAATCTTTGCAATCAAAGAGGTTCATCATCATCAGTTGTTGACATAATTGTTACGCAACTTCTTTGATGTTTTAATTGTCTTTTTTACAGGTTTCCTTTCAAGGATAGCTTCTTATACTATTTTATCTGTTTTCTATGCTGTTTTTTGACCTAGCTTAGTTATAGTTCTAATTTGTTGTATTCATCCAGTAAACTCTTCGATCGCTATTATTATCTTAGGATCATTTTTAAGGCAGGAGTGCTCATTTACTGAGGGAGAAGATTCATAAAGCTTGATTCCTCTGAGTTTATTTTAACTTTATTTTCTAATGCAGCAATTTCGTCCTCCATTTAATCTCTGTCAATCATTTGCTCTATTATTTTGGATATAACTGATGTTTATTAGTCAAGGCTTTTGAAATTTTATTTATATGGACGCGATTCTTTGGTAAGTTTGCCGTGCGAGAATTAATATTACAGTTAATCTTCTTTATTTGCAAGTAACAGCCTTAACTGGGCTACTTTTGCTTCCGCTGTGTGAATCTACACTTTCCATTCTATTTCAGCTGCCAACTGAGATTGCCTACTCAATAATAAATCTCCTTTTACAGACCGTAGCGATTATAGTTCCTACAGAAAGCGCTAAAAATATAAATTTTGAAATTGTGTCTCGTGATGGCAAGCAATGCTATGATGTATGACTAAAGAGCATAGTTTCTCCTAAAACAAGGCAAACATTTCTTAATTTAATCGTGAAAGATTATTTAAAAGGGATATTCCTTTCATTATCGTGTGAATGTATCGAATAAAATTATAGAAAAAGAAATTAAGTTAAAAATTATACTGAATATAATTCACTTTTATTGCTGCCAGATAAAACTTTAAAAATGTTAAAAGTATGATAAGTTGAAAATTTATAACAATATATAAAACATACAACTTGTCCATCAATTAGAACTTTTTTAAACCTAAAATGAGTAGTTGAGCCATTCATTCCAAAATATTATTTTTGGTAAAGGAATTTAGTTTTATTACATCAATTAAACAATATGATTCAAAAACAATCTCCTCAATCAGACACTATGTGCTCGTCGTTTCCCTTCACAAGCTCAGCTCCCACCAATGCATCTTCTCTTACTGATATTTCAATTGGAAAAAAGATTGTTCAAAAGCATAGATGTTGTCATTAGATAGATTGCTTCTAAAATTAATAGGAGTGTTCAGGCGATAAAATCATTAACTGGCTTCGGAGCAAAGATATCTCAGAAGGATGTCCTTATGATTTGTTGAGTAGCCACAGGGAAGAGCAAAAACGAGTCCTTAGTGAGAAATTAGGTGGCAAATAATCAAAACCGTTTGTCCTTACCTCTTCTTTGTTGACTCGGCGACTTTCAAAAGTCACAAGTGTGACTGACTGAAATGATATTTAAACTTTTTTAAATACAATTATTCACTTCAATCATGCATTTCTTAATTCGTTGAGCCTTCTGCCCTACATAATTAAGTTGAAGGGTCAAACATCCTGCTAATCACTTAATTATATTTAATAAAATGCGATGACAGAGTTTCATTGGCCTCAATTAAAAGACTTAAAAAAGGAAAATTATGATTGACAAATAATCATCATCCGAAAAAATGTTCAACTAGTGAAATGATGATTGAAATAATCAACAATTTGACCAAGAAACCTCCAAATTAATTTTTAACTGATTATAAAAGAGCATGGGTTGAAAAGAATAAAAATGTATTTTCCTAAATTTATAAAGATAATATTGGGTCAAATTAATAAACAACAATTATGATACTTAAGTTTAGCGCATATCCTCTAATAAAATGTCTGTAGTCTGTTAGTTTCTAACTTCGAATATAATAATTTTAATGAAAAACTATCAAAAATATTCTCTCACCTCTATTCTCAACACCTATCAGCTATCACCTCAAATTTATGACACCATCATCCATTAAATTAAATCTCCTCTTCAAGAGCAGTCCATCTAACTCACAAACGACAATTCCATCTCTTGTGTAAAAGTTCCAAAAAGACCAAACATACCACCACCTCCCCCAAGTCCTTTTCGATAATTTAACGAAAACTTCAGTCGCACCCACGAAAGCTACGAGCTTTAAATATAAAAAAATCCAGTCAATGCAAAATAAGTATGTGAGGTTAATGTATTGGAGTCAATGGTGTCTCCACTTGATTACCAGATCTCCCACAAAGAAGAATAGAAGTTGAAATTTCCATTCTGTGGTGGATTTTGTTCAAATTTTCTTAAAAGCGAAAATGAAATAGAAATTATGGTTCCTTAAAAATGTTAAAGTATAAAAAGATAAAGAAATTTCAAAAGAAGGCCAATATTTAAATAATGTAGCTTTATTAAATAGAGCATCCTGCCAAAGAGATCAGTGTAAAGCGCAATATCATCTTTGAAAGATCTCAACTAATAAGAATTAGCAATGTTTTTGTCTCTTTTGGCTGACTTAGAATTCGAATTGATAATTATTGATAGATAAAGAAAAGATATACATCAAAATATTGATGGCATTTATGAAAAACTTTCTTCATAAACACAGTATACTCCTTAAGCTTCTATACTTGCCGATAATCATTCTCGAATCTTGAGAAGATTAAAGTCAAGAAACACTGGAGAAGTAATTGCAAAAATTATTAGAAAAGAAGCAAATTAGAATGGAAGAGAAGCAGCAAAAAAATTATAAACACTGTTTACTTCCCTCAGCAAAATTGAGGATATAATAATTGACTATTTGAAAAAGGAAAATGCCCTATAAAGTTTAAATATAGTATATTCCTATCTTACTAATAACTTTGGCTCTGAAAGGACTATGATAAAACAATTGCAAAGGCTATTCGAATCTTTAAACATTTCAATATTCATTGATGGACTTTCACTCATATGGAAAGACTGTGCAGATCGCAAGCTATCGAAATAATAATTTATCTAAGGAATTAGTTTAAACGATTTCATTGTACGTTCTCCAAACTAATTTGAAAGTGATTTAGTCTCGAAAGGGTTTCAGAGAAATAACTGATTTAATTTTATAGAGATTAAAACAACTAATATTTATTATGAAATGTAGATAAATGTTGAAATTGGAAAAAGCTATCAGCTATTAGATGGCTCTGGCTCGAGAATTTCCTGAGTCTCGAGAGTCTCATTTTTTATAAGGGTGTTCAGTTCACGAAAATCTCTGTCATCAGCAAAACTATCCAGAAGTACAGGTAGAGACTATTTCTCCTATTCCTCCAGAAATGATAAGTTTTCAATGGCTTGGGCACTCATGTCCAACAATTTACGTTGATTTACTTTCTTTCCTTTCATTTTGTCGAGGATAGCTCCACACGATTTAAACTTGAAAAACTGCACCATTGACTTTGAATATTGAATATACTGGAGTCCATGGGTCTTAATATATTCACGGAGAACGAGAGTTAGTTTGTTACGCTATGCAAAAGTTAGATAATCCATCTTAGCAATTTAATCTTCACACATGCCTACTAGCTTAACTTGAGTATATCGGTGAGGATTGATCTTGTCTCCCAGCCCCATTTTAAACAGCAACTAAATCGATATCGAGTTACCTCTTTCAGGGAAGTTGAATAAGCAATATCAGTAGATTTTTAACGTTTTACTTTTTTTTTAGATTTAGTTCTTCCTCTAGAAGAAGACGTCTCTATTTTTACAGGCTTCCAAACTAACTCCTCCATTCCAAATAAACTCAGAATCACTTGTTGTTAATTCTCTTTATTTTTTCCTTTTCTGTCTCTTGGTTCACTACTCTTGCCACGTTACTCTCTTTCCTCACATTTGAAAAAAGGGGCTCCTACTCCAAGATCTTCCTAAATGATGTATTGATTACAAATTAGCAAGGTCGTCTCTTAAGAATTTATTTCCCAGATGTTTCTACCATATCTGTTGTATCATTTTACAGATTTTTTTGACCTAATTCCCATTTTTTCAGGTCAGGATGAAACTTCTTTTATAGCCATCCGTGACTCTTCGGGCACTGTAATCTTTGGGGACAGCCTGCTTCTTCGATAGATTCAATTTTTCCCTTCATCCACGCAGTGCAAGTTTCAGGCTGAATCATCAATAAGGTACTGTGTAGTAAAATTGTTTGGGGTTTCTTCTAAAATCTTGGAAATTATGAGCATAAGGGCATGTGGCTCTGTCATGGCTACTTAAAGAATTAAATACCTTTCAGTGTAAGGGCACCATATAGTTTTGTATTTGTAGTCTAAAAATTATTGATTTTTAGTCTGAAGGTGTAACAGTTAGATTTCAATTTATTGATCCGAATGCGCGAAGGAACAGAACTCATGATAAGTACAACTTTTGCGTTTGAAGAAATTTTGGCAATACTTGGTTTTATAACGGCTGGGATGGTAGAGTTGTTCGATCTTGTTATGAGTTTTAGGGCATTGAGGATCGTTGCAATTTGGTTTTACGCAAGAGACATGAGAATATGCTACTTTAGTGGGATTACGCCTGCGGTCACCGTCTCCATGGTAATAACGGCAGCTTGACAGCTCATGAGTTCCTGGAAAGTTTTGTGGGCATGGTTATGTTTTGAATGTATTAAGATCGAAACGAAAGAATTGACTCTTCTGTAGCAAGTGATACTAATTAGCATGAACCCCGCTACAGAGAAGTCCCAAATGGCAGTTGAGAATATTGCAATTGTTTGTTTTGTACTTGAGCGGATGATAATATTCTTCGAACAAATTATGAATTTTGTCGCATTCCTACTTAAGAAAACTGTTACTGGGCCATCGCAATTACACATTACTGAAGGATAGTAAGCCATAACATGCTAATGATAAGGGTTTCGACGGTGGTCATCTTTAGAGTGGTGGTTGTGGCATGTTTATAGAGTGTGGGGATAGTTGAGATAGCAGAGATTAACTTTGAAAGTTTAAAGAAATTCACGAATCCGGTGATTAAACTGCACATGGTCAGAGGGAGCTCCCTGTTCTTTGTGCCTCATTTTGCGCCTAATCGCCTATAATAATATTATTTTATCCTAGGCAACACTCCAACATAAACATAACTTCAATGATTCCTTCCTCTATTTACAGGGAAGGATTCATAATAAACGCCATAAATATCATTTTGTGAGCATAAAACAAATTATAATAAAAAAACTAGTATTAGAGATGTTTTCATTGATAAAGTATCATGCTCATACCAATGGTTTGACACTTCCTTCACCAGCAACATTCAGAGATTTTTTGTCTTCAGTTTGTTACTTCACTTTAGTCTCCACTTCAATCTTTTATTTGATTGCATCTTTCCCAAATGTTTTATTGTAAAGTTTGATTGAATTATTGATGATTTCATAGGCTTTTTCCCTTCCTTAAAACTGTAAAACCTTCACTACTTTCTTTTCCAGTTTTTTATAGTCCTCAAAAAATCTGTGAATCTGATCCAATAAATGAGAGGGGAGATCTGAGATGTCACTATAATGAGAAACAGACATATCATTTTTAGCCACAGAAATAATCTTGTCGTCCTCTTAACCTTGATCAATCATTCTCATGACTCCGATAACTTTGGCATCGATTAAGCATAAGGGTTCCACTCTAGCACTACAAATCACAAGAATATCCAAAGGATCATTGTCATCACAGTATGTTTGAGGTATAAAACCATAGTTTGAAGGATAATGTACTGAGCTGAAAAGAACTCTGTCCAATTTTAGGAGGCCACTATCTTTGTCCAGTTCATATTTTACCTTGCTGTCTGTAGGAATCTCAATAATGGCATTCACGATTTATGGAGAGTTTTTACCATATGAAACCTAATGCCAAGGATTTTTCGCAAAGCGTTACTTTTTCATGAACAACACTAATTATTATCAAGTTGAAATTATTCGACGAATTTACTGCGAATTAATTATTTTAAAAGCTTAAAAGCAAAACTAATTCATCAACTTCCCAAATAAAATATCAAAAGGAAAGCACGAGTTTTCAGCCGCATTAGATTTGGAATTGCAAAATGATTAGATCGAATAAAAGAGATAGATTCATAAATTCGAAAATTTACAATCAAATCATTTTACATTCTACTCTTCCTCCTCTCTTGGACTAATAGTTTCATCAAAGAAATCCACCCCTATTAGTGGGCGAAATCGTTTATCTTTCTGCTGGATTACGTTAGAATTAATAAAATGGTTTTGAAGCTGGACAGTCCCCTGTATACGAGCATAACAGACCTGACAAATTTTGTCAGAGTTGAATCTTTACCATCTCTGCTGATGAAAATCTTCGTAAAAATCAATGATAAATTTAGTATGAACGAAATTTATGAAAGCGTAGCCCACATTGCATTTGTTCTAAATTTATATACTTGTACACCGTAGTCAATAGGTAGGTAAAAAAAGTCAAATTTTCTGTTATGATTTCTCCGAAAAAGGCTTAACAGCATTTGCTGAGTATATTTGTTGGGTATATTGCGTATCATTACAGTTGTCCTGCCGTCAGAAATTACTTTTTATGGATCAACTATAAACAGGGCAGATTATTCCGGGCTGACTATTTTTCGATTACGGGGAGCTGGTTCTCTCACCGCATAATGCTCACCGTACCCACTTTGGGTTGCTTGCATAGACATTTGCATTTGATATTGCATCTACAATTGCATTTACATAGGCATCATCTGGTACATTGGCATCATAGGCATCATAGGCATCATATGCATCATAGGCATCATTTGATTCTGCATAGAGTTTTCCCTTGCGATCTCTTGATTAGCAAAATTTATCTCTGTATTTTGTGGAGGACACCTTGCTGAAGGAGGGTTGGAGCTGGGTTCTGTGTCTTCTGTTATAACCATCAAGCAAGAGTTTACAACAGCATTTACAGCTTGATCTTCTTCTTCACTTTTGGAAGAGCCTTTGCTACGTTCTTTGCTTTCAAGTTTATCCTCAGACCTATTATCTTCTTCTCTCTCATACTCGAGAAGAAGAATTTTATTATTAAAGGTTTGTTGGTTGCTTGGAATCATTTTTCCTTTATTTTTGCGGGGAACTCGCAGAGAAAACTATTTCTTTTATGCCTGCTTCAAAGATGTAATCGGTACAGAGATATTAGGGACCCGCCGAGAATGGGAGGGGGAAAAGCTACAATGAAGCTTATGCTAGGACGTTGAAATAAAACATCCTATACTGTTACTGTAGTCGAAGGTAATAAATCTCTTTTAACGACGCGAGCCACCGCTCTCTTGAGATTTTACACTAGGTGACGAATCACTTCTGCGCTTCATACCAGCCAATACAATATAATACCACACTCATAAAAATACAATTTGCATTCATTTTCAATACTTTTGTCATATGCAAATGCTTACTCAGCCTTTCTCATGTGCTCTGAGACACATTTTCTTATGGATAAAAATAATCACAATAGATTTGCATTGATGAATCAATAGGGAATGATAGTACCGAAATATTGATGCTTTATGACTGGATGTTTGCCAAGTACTTCTACTTTATACATTTTTATCATTCCCTGAATTATCATATGAGTACCGCTGTCACTTTTTACCAACTTGCAGCCCCACTTATGTTGTTCAATACGGGAGAAGTCTACGCGAATGGTGCTGTTTTTTTAACTTACATTATGAACTTAATGCAGTTCATATACATATACTCGTGAGCATATTTTTACACTAAATTAACGTTATGGATTGAATCGGGTAATTCCATCTCAGGATGGCCAATTAACTCAGCCGCCCCAAGCAAAAAGGGTAAAAAGTGATAATCATCTATTCCCCACACCCCGTGACTACCTGCAGGCTACAACATATATTGAACCTGAACAAGTCGCATAAGATTGATGTATTTGTAGAACACAAGCCTCACAAGTTGTTGGTGCTCTTAAGCCCCACAAAATCCAATTCGAAATAGTGACCAACAAAAGTACATAAACGACATCTAATGTCCTGTTCCATAATCAATTCTAACATTGGATCCCCATGATTAAGTAATATATCTGTAAAGTTCATCCTTGGCACCTTTAATCTTTTCCGGAAGAATCTAATCCAAAAATCTACTTGTTTAAGCGCATGCTTTCAATGACCAATCCTTGAAGGCTTTGTTTCCATATCTCATAGGCTGATGGATTGGAGGCGTTTCCTTAAGCAAATCTTCCAATTTTTTGAAAAAAGGAATAAATATGGCAAACTTAGGAGTTTCTGGAGTATCAGAGATCTTTTTGGATATGATGGACTTTATTAAAAAATGCTTACTTTTTGAAGATCAGCAAGAAAGTCTAAATATTCATCGTGGATAGGTCGCTGCTAGTACTCTGTAACGTCCTGGAAGGTGATGATACGTTTGGCAGCAGGTTGAAACTGAACCTGCTCCCACTTGACGTCGTATGGAAAGATTGTGTTATCCATGATTATATGAAGTACCTTTTTTAAAAAATCTCAAATCTGCAATAGCCTATCATCATTAAATATTAAAAGCTTGATTTTCATTAATTAAAATAATGATTTAAACTTATATCAAAATCAAAATCATTCCTTGGATGAAGTCACTGAGAGTTTCTTCACTCCCTAGTTGGCATTGCAGGTAAATACACTGATAGGCCCTTTTCCTTGAGCATTCATTAACAATTTACAAAAACCATGCTCTTCTTCTGCCACTTCAAGCGAGGTTCCCTTAGGAGCCTGCACGACGATTAATGACTTATGATCATTTCCCTTACTGAGGGATTTTGCCAGATTTCGACAGTCATCATAAGTAATGTAGTGAAACTAATGCAGCTCTTAATTCTCCAAAAATTCTTCTTTGATCTGAGTATTGATAGATGCGATTTCTTCATCAACCTTTCGCTCCTAAGTCCCAATATCTTCTAACTTCCTTCTTAGTTCTAAAATTTATCTATCAGCTTATGGATCTTCGTTACTCCCGATCCATTTTATAGTATTTTTATGCTTCTTTTCGACATAGTTAATGCCTTCAAGAACATTGGTGATATCATATATCCTACGTTTCTGCACTCCCAGCAGTTCCACTGCCTTATTGAGATCGATAGTCGAATTTTCGTTGTTTTTTATCAATTCTATAAACTTTTTGGTAAGAACTGACAGAGAATTGTCCTGCCTACCGCGCCCTTAATCATGCATGACTTACGATTTGGCGAATGTGAATGCGAATTTGAGTGCTAATCCGATGATTCTTCATATTATTCAATGATTTCCTCTTTCTTGACTTCTTGTGCCTTCTTGACTACCTTTCTCTCTATCTTTTTAGCCATACTATCAATAATTATAAAGCGGCAACTGTATCATAAACTTTCAATTTGCATATTTCAGACTTCAGAGGTATTGTATTCAAAAAAATAAATCAATAATAGGCAAACTGTTCTTTATAAATTGCTTAATTTAATGATTTGAGGAAGGAATTTTTGAAATAATTAAGTTGTATGGTCTTTTCTATTGTAATTATATTGTAGTAATGATCACTCTCGCCAAAAATATCACCAAAAGATTAGGGCTCAACTGCTTCTTCACGTTTTCATATAAAAACTCACTTGTCAATGCAACTCCCGCTAATTTTGTCGACAAAAGAGCAGCCCTCAAGGATAACAGATGGATCGAACCCGATACCACTTATAAAGTACTCGCTTACTTATTTAGAAATCTGCTGAGACTCATCTTAGTAATGGAGAATATCTGATTCACAAAATACCAGTCGTCCACACCGACCAGGCCATTGTTCGCTGTTTGGTAAGCTTTACCTCATTTTAGGGAGGAGCATAAGTTGGAGCAGGCCATCCACAAGTTTACATTCAATTGGACATCCGAAAATCCGGCGAGCCAGTTTCGTGCAAGTGGTGTGGAATACGTTATGCTCTTCGTTCTCACCATCATTGAATGATAATTATTCGGATAGCTGATAATGATCAAAATATCTCATGAGCATTGACAAGCCAAGCAGACTCTGCAATTCCCACACTGCTCTGCCAATCCAGCTTTAAGTTCACCTTTTTATCATCGGGGTCCTCGTTAGGGATAATGGTCTGCTTGTAATCTCCTTTCACTTGGTTACCATTAATAAAATGCCACACGCCAGTTCCATTTGGCTTGTTATTACTAAAACCTCCCTCGTAAAAGGTGCCGTTAGGAAACACCCACCTTCCCTTCACAAATTGATTCTAAGCCCACTCACCAATTAATTGTGTGCCTGTTTCGCTGTATTTATAAGTGCCTTGACCATGTTTCTTGCCAAACATCCACCAACCAGAATAGACGTCTTTGTTGGCGTATACATAAGTGCCCTCTCCGTGCTTAATGCCATTTTCCCATTGCCCTAAATAATCCCCTATTTACCATAGTATTCACCCTTATCCTTTGTGGTTAATCTTCCAATTCCATGCTTCTTGTTGGCTTTGAAAGAGCCATCATAACGATCGCCGTTGGCATAGATATACTTACCTTTGCCAGTCCTCTCTCCATTAACATAATCTCCATGGTACTGATCATTGTTTGGATAAGCCGCATAGCCTTCTCCCGTATAATCCCGAGAGGAATTTCCTGTTTTTCCGCCTGCAGGTGTAAATTGATATGGAGCTCCGCCCTCCTCTTCAGCCATTTAAGTTTCAATAATATTATAGATATTTAAAAAAAGATTATGCTTAATATTTGAAATTGAATCTCTTCAAGAGTGAGAGAGAAAATGTAAACAAAAAGTTGATATAATTAAGATAATGGTGATAGTCAATAAATGGTTTAAATAGTTAAAATTTTTTAATTTTTCCCTTTTAGGATCAAACTTTTCATGAAAAGTAGGAACATTTTATAATTAATTGTTTAAAAATAATTGTTATTTCATAAGGAAAAACATTAATTCATCGAGCAAGAAAGAAAAAAGAGCATTATGATTTTGTTTATAATTTAATATATCGCCTTTTCAATGAAAGAATAACGGG
>Ga0302268_1000627_pt1 | contig 22001 bp, 16 predicted proteins | sample III_Bog_E2_1_FD_194554 | JGI IMG/M metagenome (GOLD analysis project Ga0302268, IMG submission 194554) | Peat permafrost microbial communities from Stordalen Mire near Abisko, Sweden - III_Bog_E2_1 | ecosystem: Environmental > Terrestrial > Soil > Wetlands > Peat | place: Sweden: Abisko... | reverse complement strand
CCATCAATTTTTATTAAACATTTTATATCAATCAGCTATGTATCATAATCTTTTTATTGAATAACAATTGAATTATATCGATTTGTTAATACCATTGCTAATCTAATTTACGGCAATAAATAATTTTTATTCAGGCAATGTCAGAGAGCTTAGACCAACAGGAAATTGGTATTCCAGAAAAGGATGCAACTCAACCAGAGGTACGTGATGGGGCTGATCTTCTACCACAGACCATTGATGTTGATGAAAACTTAAAGAGTAGTGAGGAGAATAGGAATGCTTAAAGCGGCAAAAGTCAACTTTTGGACAACAAAGATCTATATGAGAAAAAATAAGAGGACAAAGATCAAACCAATAAAAGGTAATAACTAAACAGAAAATCAGAGCTTCTAATGAAAGAGAGCTAATCGGAGGCAAATAAGTCAAAAATTCAGGGAACAAAAACTATGAGATCCACCATAAAAGAAGGAAATAACTACCTTTCAGGAGAAAAAAAAGAATAGAAATCTCAAAAGAAATCGAAAACGAAACGCGCTGGGACGATGGCAAATACTATAAAGGAGGCAGAAAATTTTGTTGGAAATTAAGGGGAGCTCGCTAAACGTGGAAAAGGAAGGCCGTCAAAATCAAAGTCAAGATCAAAAGTAGTCAATGAATAAGTCCCAAAGAAAGAGTCAGTTCCTAAGAAAGGCAGAGGAAGATCATCAAATAAATCCAAGCCAAAATCAATATAAACAAAAAAAGAAGGGTCAAAATAAAAGCGGGGAAAATCATCAAAATCATCAAAATAAGAAGAGTCCAAACAACAAGAGAATCAAAAGAAAAGAGGAAGACCATCATCAACATCCAAGTAAATATATAAAAATATAGAAATTTAAGATCAAAAACATCAGATTCTGCCCCTATTTCTGGAAAATAAGAAGCAGTAACAAAAAAACAAAAAACATCAATCGTTGCAATGAATCCTAAAGTCAAAAAAGATGATTTGCCTGTGCAAAAGACGAAGAATATTGGAGCCAAAGGCAAGAGCAGCAAATCCCTGAACAAAAAGATAAAGAGATCATGATTTCCTTTATAGCATCCCATTTTGCTAATACATTCATACTAATAGCTGTTTGATTTAAATTATACCAATATCAAATCGTCTGATGCTCAAAACACTTGATTTTGTAGATCCATTTCTAGCTGAAAGAATTCAGAATCTTGAACAAGAAATGAATAGATTGGAAATATCTCGACTGCAGATCATGGGCAATCATAAGTTGTTGCCATCCACCAGATAAAAACTTTTAAGATATCAATCGGATTGCGAAATTAATACAAAAAAGATGCTCTAATAATAGCGGGACAAACTTGCTGAATATTTGGATAAGCAAACAAACGTTATTACCAAAAGAAATAGAGAAGGAAACGATGGTAGACCGAGTACCAAACTTAATGCCACTTGTAATCAGTCTACCAGAATCGATTTCTCAATGGATGAGACCAAATCGATGGAAACAACGACAAACAAATTAAGTAAGAAATTGGTTTGTTAAATTTCAAAATACTAAAAATAAATACGAAGTGGGAATAGAAACAGGCATAAAGTTAAACGCCTTACTAAAAAAGTTGAGCAGCAACAAAAGCTAATAAATATGCTTGTAACTTGGGTTAAAATTTATCATGAGAAATAACTAATATATTAAAGTAACGGATCAGATGTTCTTGTTAAGTAAAATTAGGAGTTATGTCAAATTAATTAAAGATTAACGAACAAATGCCAATTATTGGAAAATTAACTCACCCATATGAAGGCTTAATTTAAAACAGTGTCCGAAAATATTCTTGATAATTATAAAAAATTTGAAAGTTTGCGGACATAAAATGATGGTTTGAAGATGTAAAGAAAGGAACTATTGCAGACAGTGCGATCGAATAATAAAAATTCAAAAACAGCTCAAAGCTTTGTCTGATTAACTATGATAAATCTAAAGATTTGTGTTTATATTCTACATTCATAAGTTGTATAAAAGTATAATATTCAAATTTTGTATAGAAAATGAAGCAAAAGAGAAAAGATAAGAATCTAGCAGAGAAGGAGGCGATGGATGATCTCAAAGAAATCAAAAATTACATTAGCTAAGGCAAAGCCATACTCGACAAAGCAGTCTGCAATCAGGAAATTGATGAAGCCATGACTATCTTCAACCGAGCTCTCACTAAAACAGCCAACAATCAACAGATAACTTATGTCAATCAACTTTATCATTTGCGTGGGCAGTGCTACTTTAGGCTTGGACAACTTGATCTTGCGGAAAAAGATTTTCAAGAGGCAATAGTCATTTCTGATGATAGAAGCAAGGTGATACTATATAATTCTTTGGGAAAATGTAAGGCGCAAATGGCTTTACGTGATCCTGCTCAACTGGAAGAGGCTGTAAAATGTTTCGAGAAAGTTTTAGAGTTTAGCAATCACACAGATGGAGAGGGCTTTTTCAATTTAGGACTGGCATATCGTAAGATGAAAAACTCACCAGTCCCCAAAGCAATCAAGCAATTTACCGAAGCTTTAAAGTATTTAAAACTCAATGATCAGTACCAAGCTTTAGTGTAAAGAGGTATTTGCTATCGTGAAGTGTAAGAGTTATAAAATTCGATATAAGACTTTACTCGAGCATGTTAAATGCGGAAATAAGACCCTTTGCCTAATTTTAACTTGGGCCTAAGCTATCTTCTCAGTAATAAGTATGAGTCTGCTCTTGAAAAATTATCAATTGCCATCGAACTCAATAAAAGTTAACCTCAATATTACAATTATAAGGCTTTGGCTCTTTATATGGGTGGACAATACGAGCAATCTCTCGTTGTATTTAGTGAGGCTTTGAAGCTCTATGAAATGCGAGGGAACAAAGACTGTGAAGTTGGTGAATGCTGGTACAATAGAGGTAACGCTTTTTTAAATCTAAATCGTTAGCGTTAGGCTTTAGAATGTTTTCGTAAGACATAAGAATTTAATATCGACGAAAAGATGCGAATTAAACTTTTATACGCTCAAGGCCGTGCTCTTGAGCTCAAATCATAACTTGAAGCCATCAATAAATTCATGTCTTGCCTTTAGTTGATTCACTAAAATAAATCGAATGATTTGTATCTGAGTGCACTTTTCCACCTTGCTCGCAATCAGCAAACGCATCGGCAGTATAATAACGCAATCGATTCACTCACTCAAATCATGCAATCTTAATGTAACGACAAGTGTGTGTATGAAGAGAGAGGAAAAGCCCATCTTAGAAACGAAAATTATGAAGAAGCGCTTAAGGATTTTTAGGTTGTAGCGGAATTTGATGAACACTACTCCGATGTTTATTACTATCGGGGAAAAACACGTACTTACCTTGGAGATATTGAACTCGCTATTAAGGACTTCTTTCGCTCAATTTAACTTGGCTCTCGAAAAAATGAAGTGTTCAATGGCATTAGCGAGGCTTATATGCGAGGAGGTAAATTCGAAAAAGCGTTAATTTACTCTAATATATCCTTAGAGAAAGAACCAAAGAATTAATAATTCCTAATTCAGCGAAGTCGCATCTATCTTGAACTTAATGAGTATGAAAAAGGAATTAACGATCTTTCCAACGCCCTTGCAGTAAATGAAAAAAATCCTCTCGTTTACTATCGGCGCGGATTAGCATACTATAAGAATAAATAATTTTTGCCTGCAATTAAAGATCTCGAAAAATCATTAAAATACGGTCCCAGTAAAAACATTCAAGCTGACATTCACTATCATGTGGGAATTGCTTTTGCCAATCTTGAGAAATATTAAAGCGCACTGTAACCACTTACTAAGGCACTTGCCATAGATCCCCAGCCCAAATATTTCCACTAAAGGGCTAAATGTGAAATTCTATTGGATTAAAATATCAATGCTCTCAAAGACTTGAATTAAGTTATTAAATTACAACCTTAAAACGCATTTGCCTATTTTCGTAGAGGATTTGCTCATAAAGCATTGAAACTCTACGATTAGGCTGCTGAAGATTTTATGCGAGCTCGGGAATTATCACCTGAAGATCCTCGATTAATAATAAACAAAAAACAAATTTACCAGACCAAATATAGAAAGCTATGCTAAGCCGGGGAGGAGCAATGATTGCCAATTACTTATTCTACACATCAATGATTTGATGCCTATGTGTTATTACCAGTATTATTTAATATATACGAAATACAGCTTCTCTATTTATTAATAAATGATGACGTGTCAATCTAGCTTATTGAATTATAATTTTAGACTATTATAATAAATGCTTTACAACTCCTTGAAAAGGATTCGCAATCTATTCTCATTCATCAACTTCAATCTTTCATCGCAATCAATAGCAGTTGCTCCCAAAGTACGACTGGTAATCGAGCTGTTTGTGTTTTTCATTATTATTTATCTAGGTAGTAGTATCATTTCTCTCATCACAAGCCCATCCCTTGTAGCTGATTTGAAAAATTTCGTCAATTAATTGGGAACTCTAAATTTAAAGTAGAAAATACTTTAGCTATTAAAAATAATGATTATTCCGCTACTGCTTAGCTTTATATTATTGATGTTTTGTAGCTATTGCATATACCGAATGTATTGGGTATATCTTGAAAAAAAGGATATTTCTATTGCATAAAAGCAGACAGTAAAAAATAATAAAGTGTTGCATGTATGTCTTTTGGTTGTGTTATTATATCTCTGGAATTTATTTTCTACAGCTCAGTACATATATTTTAACATAGAACAAGAAAACAATACACTCAATTTTATAATCAATTCAAGGAAGGTACCTATCTTTCTCTTTCTGATTCATCGTTTAAGGGCTATAAGTATTATTATTTTATGGGACATGCTATTGAAACCAAAAATTTATTAATTAATATGAGTGAATCTACTAATAATGAAGAGGAGAAAGCATTGATTGAAGGCTTAATTCTATTAGTAAAAAAGCAGGACAAGTCTTTATCAACTTTTAGAAGTTATTTAGGAAATATAAGTCTCATTCTCAAAATTATACATATTTTCTATTATTCTATTGGAACATTTTGTTTTATACTGCTGATAGGAATTCTGGTCTTAGAAAATTATCTTATTAAAGCATAAAAACAATCATATCACAATTACTGCCAAATTGCCACTTCTTAGCATAGTCTTGTTACTAATCAAGGCTTCATCAGCTTTAGTAAGGCTAAAAAATCTCAGCCTTGCATATTATTTGGTAATGCTAATTATATTCAGTTTCATCGATTCTTATAATGCTTCTTGCTATTACTTTCCTCATTACATGGATATGTGGTGATATATTTCTTTAAATTCATAGTACTGAAAATTTTAAATAGATGGCCATAAATACAGTGGACGCAGTAGACAAAGTTAACTTTGTTCGTTTCACACTACTGCTGGAGGGGATAAAATCAATATTTAGTACGAGCCACAGCTCCAAGTAATTCATTTTGCAATAAGTTGGCGTTGGAATTTGAGCAATTAAAAAAAATTCATTCTGCATAAAATATAGCTATAAAAAGGCTTTAAAGTCTATTGAAGCTCTATAATCAACTTTGTGAGGTATAATTTCAATTATTCAGGAATTATCTCCGTATTTTATGCGGAGCAAATAGATACAATAGCTAGCTCATTTAACATTTTACCGATTGTCATTAGCAACGATATTGCTTATAAGGGCAGTTTCTAGGCTGCAATGATTTTAATCGCAGTATTAACATTTGATTTTTAAGAAATAAAAAAGGCATATCTTTTTATTATATTAATATCATGAAATCCAAGCTTGCTAAATTAGAAGAAATTCGGGAACAGCAGCCACCATAAGAAGCTAATATAGATAAAGAAGAATAAAAGATTGACAAACTTAATTAAATTAAGAAGTAATTAGCACAATAAGTGCAGTGCACCATCAATTTTACCATTGCAATGACAGTGCCTATCGAAAAGGATTAAAAAGTTCTTAATACTTACAAGACATAGTTAATTGATCATATTTCCCGATTGGCCAAATATAACAATCCTTTATTTTTGCAATATTATGGTATCGAGATTAATGATCCATCTTTACAAGTGAAAGAGAATTTAGAAAAGAAATAATCTAACAAATAGTAGAAAAATGAAAAGGAGGAGGAGAAGCCAATAAAATAACCTGAAATTAAAATGGAAGCCAATATTAAAGTATCAAAAGAAAAATAAGAGAAAAAAAATGAAAAAAAGGAGCCTTAAAGTCAAAAAAATATTAAAAAGACAAAAGAAACCAAAAAAGAAGAAATCATAGTTGTTCCGGATACTGAACTAAAAATTAAATTATTAGCTGAGCCAAGAGTTAAAAAATGGTAAATCACTAAATTTAAAGGCGAAATTAAATCAAAGGAAGAATTTGCAGCTCGCCTTACAACATGCTGCTAAATAATAGAAGCTATAAGTACCTTGCATTAGTTATAACTATCATTTTTCCCGAATAATATTGACGAATGCCTAATGATGACAACAGAAAATTCCATTAAAGTAGCGACTCATATGTTTTCACCTTGGGCATCGCATTCTGAAGAAGAGCTGAAATCAATAAAAACAAAACAAATGACTAAAATTAAGAAGGAAGCTCTTGTAAATCGTTCATTAAAGTATGTTTGCCCTGAGTTTTTATTTTAAGCTATTACTCTTAAAGATGTTAGGCTTAATGATCTTTGGAAATTAGGACTATTTATCTTAACTATTCTCAGCGGATAAGATTTCAAAGATTAAATCAATGCTCTATAAAGTATCAGTGCCGCCAAGATCAAATAGCATAAGGTAATTATTGGGACTGAAGCCAAACTTGCTAAGCTAAAGAAGTACATGAAAAATGATGAATTATAGACTATTATAAAAGTACTCAATATCTTGCCCTAAAAAAGAACTCTTCTCAATAGTATTTTACCACCTCTTTCTCAACTCAAAGCTTAATTATTTTAAAAATTCAATTCAAAATTAATAGAGTCTGCAAAAAGGAAATTCCTCCAATAAGATGCCATCAAATCAATTAAATTTCTCATATAACTGAAACCAAATGAAGAGTTGTTCAGTGCTGACCTCCGGAAAAAAATCACTGACTATTTTAAACTTCAGCAAAATCGTATTGTTAAGGACTATAAACTTTTTTATAGAGCCAGCCACTCAAAATTTAGTGTGAGATTATTTTATGAAGCAGTCTTCGAGCGCAGGGGATTACTCCTCATTCTTCAGGATAAAAAATAAAATAAAAAGGTGATTGCCTATATCTAGGAGGCGTTTGATGAGAGTAAGTGCAATGGAGTGTTCGGTGGCTATGTACGAGATAGCAAAAAATTAAGTTTTATCTACTCTCCTCAATAAAATTAATTTTGTAAATTACGAAATGCAGATAGAGCTGTGGGAGTCAGCTACGTGCAAGGACCGATCATTGGTGATGGTGACATTGTGCTTTCAGAAGGAGGAGTGAATTGTAGTTGCCGCTTTCCCATAAGTTACGAATCGAGTAAATTAAAAAAGTTACTTGCTGAGCGTTTTTAATTGTTGTAGTACGACATATATCAGATCACATTCGGATCAACTGCAAAACAGCCATGATGTTGCATATGTATTATTTGTATATCTAGCACTTATACATATCATAAAAGTAATTATGGCAAACTGCATTCACTTAGATATTATCTATGAAGCAAATTTAGGTTCCATAATGCAAGCCTTAGCCGAATTCGATCTTTGCTGATTAAAAATTATACGTATTCTTTTGTCAGCTCTGCTTCAACGGGAAATATGCTCCTAAGTTCCTGAGAATTGAGCCCACACTTGATGAATTGTTCACTTATTGTCTTTACTTTATAATTGCATAGAAGCATACTCCAAATCAATAGATAGTTTCTTTGTTGAACCCAGCAGCGAATGGTACTTTAATTGACACGTCCAAGGGTTGTATTGTAATATTTTTTAAGACATGTCACTATAAGTTTTTATCCAGAATCTGTAGCAGGCGCACTATTCATTAAAAAAGTGTTGGCTTTTAGGGTGGAGTCGATTTAATAAATATATTTTAATAATAGCTTAGATTTAACTATTCTAAGATCTTTATTTTTTTGCTAAAAGGATAAATCTTTGAGTAAATTGTTCGCTCGATTTGCTGGCTTTAAATTAATCTTATCAAACAAAATTAGAGATAATTCATTAAAGGAAGGCACAATTTTATTTTAAGGGAGTTTAAACTATTATTACTAAAATATTTAAAACAATTTTGTCAAAAAGTCTATAACATTCTGAAGAGTTATTTGGCTTGTGGACATTTTTTATACAGTTTTTTTTATTTCAGTTATAGAAAAATCTTCACTTTTATTGTTCTCCTTAATCTATTCATATAGAATCTTAAATATTTGGGAGGAGTCAATATCGAAACATTGTGGTTATAAAATAATATCTGCAAAGCTTTCAAGATTTATTTTAAGATTTAAACTTAGAACGAGCTGCATCATGAAATCTTTTTACTCTTTATTATTTGCAGATTCTTTCTTTAAAACAGTTTTTAACTATTCACAAAGCTGTCTCTCAATTAAGAGATCAGATAAGTTTTCATTGGTTATTAAACTTATCCAGAGGATGAGACAAAGATATATTTTTGATCTCATTGTGAGAATAGGATTATTTTTTATGGAAAGATAAAACTATGAATTGAATGGCGAACTATTTTGTTCTTAGAATTATCCTAGAAACACTTTAAGGATATTTGAAGGCATTATTCTAGAATATTCACTACTAGTGCTATAAAAGCGAAGCTTTGAATATGAGAGAGTAATAAGTCTTTAGGTTAAATAGGAATTATTATTAACATTTTCATTATCCGCAAAATTGATTCCTTGCTCTCCAAATTGATTGAGATCACATTGTATCTATGGGTAGATGATATCAGCTATTAACATTATTGATTTCAGAAAATCCTTATTTTTAGATTTCATTTCCTGACCCAACTCTGAGCATGCCCCTAAGAGCAGCCCACTCACAGTGACATCAATTGCAAAACAAGGAGTTTGCATCTGCTCAACAATACCGAGCAAAGCAGCAATAATGCACTCGTATTTATCATGAAGTTTATATTTAATTGGACTCCACTGTAGAAGAGAGTTGTATCGTGCATAAATTGGTTCAGCATTACTATAAGGACAGAGCAAGAGTAACTTCAAAATAGAGGACAAAATTTTCACGTAATAAGATTTGTCATATTCTCCAATAAGAGGAATACACTTGTCGCACAAAGTTTGCATTTGGTCAATTTATTTGTTGCTAAGCGAACCTTCGATTTGAGTTGCAAAGCTTACGAATGCATCAAGTGTTTTCGTCATGATTGAGTGCATAATTATAAATCTTGAAAATCAATAGAAAAATACAATTATGGTATCATTTTGTGGAATGATTGTTTTCTTTAAAATTATCCCGAATTTAAGTTTCTATCTCTCCTAAAAGTAATATTTCTTGTTCAAGATATTCTTCAAACATTTTTTAAGGCCTTAATTTCCCGCAACTGGCTTTAAGTTGCCGCAGCCTTTATATTTCTCCAACTATGTCGCCTAAAAGATGATAAAGCTTTTTCAGTTATTTTTTGGCCATAAGAATCATAATATCCTTCATTTTAGTTTAAAGGGTATTTAGTCTTCCTTTAGTTGCGGTAAACTTTTCAATAGTAATGTCAATTGATTCGAACTATTCTTCTAATTTAACAAAAGATTTATTGATTTAAAGAGTCAGCCAGCTCTATAGATCACTTGAAACAACTCTTTTTTCTTTCTGAATTCTCTCCTTCCATAACTGAATTTGTTTGCGATTTTAAATGTGCTTGTCAACAATTTTAGGAGATAAAATTTCCTAAATAGTTTCAAGCCGATTAATCTATTTCAAATAATCCTCTAATCTTGTTAAAAACTAGCCTAACTATCTATTAATTTATTAATTTGGGTCATATTTTGGATTATTATTTTCGCCCATGCGCCCGATTTGATCCACTAATTTATCTAAAACATTTAAAGCTTTGATTTGAGGCTATATTCGCCTTAATTATCCTGTCATGTTTTTATCTCTTGCTTGATAGTTTTCTTTTCTCCAATGTTATGGACTTGTTGACGATATTCTGACTCTATCTTTAAGAAAACTAGTATCAAAGATTTTGTTCCTTCGTCGACGTACAGTCGTAGTATTGTTTAAATTATTTGAAATGTGTTCACTTTATTTGGGAGGTTGTTCTTCATTTTTTAATTTGTATTTTTAATTTACATGGAAAGATCTTTCACTTTATGATTCAGCCTGAATATCCTTCTATTTTCCCTACTGAATTTTAATATAATCGATGACTTAATCAGTTTTGGAAGCATTTGATTCTGAGATATACTCAGCTTTTTTATTTGTTGAATTGAATTATGATACTTAACCGTTGAATCTATCTTCTTTTTGAAAGAATAACTATTTTTCTTTTGAAGAGGCCAATATTTATTTATTAGCTGTGGATTTTATTACATCCTATTTGAATGCTGTTTCTGCGACATACTTTTTCCATGAAGATTTTTGAATCGGATACTCTTTACTAATTACGATTTATTCAATTTATGGCTTTAATTTTGATTTTTCCATTTTTATATCTTTTTTTTCTTCAATTTGTTGTTATATTTTAGAATTGAATTTTTATGAAGAATGGATAATTTCTTTACTTATACCCCCTTTAGACTGTGCTTGCTATTTTGTTGAAAAATTCTATTTATTCTTGGAAGATTAAAAGTGAGGATTGATATTATTTTTATGCTGTAATTATTTGTAGTTTAGTGAGGGCTCATGCTAATCCTTTTCGTCATCACTACTAAAAATCAAAGGAGATCTATCGTTGTATTGAAACATATTGGGAAAATTTTTAGAAAATTCAGCGGTACTAAATTTAAATTATCGAATCTCAGACATGGGAGAAATAGTCGAAGCTCCTTTCGAGGAAGCTGAATTATTTTGCACCATGCTTAATATCATAGGAAATGGCTTTGGAGACAAGGAAGCTTTGAGATTATTATCAGGCATACATGCATTTGTTACTTTCATATTATATTATCGTAATTATAAGTGAAAAGATTATTTTTTGCTGTCATAGGCGAATCAAACCATAGAAACTATCACCCTTCAAATAGAATTTATTTTAACACGAATTGGAGATTATTGTTTAATAAAGCAATATAATTATGCTTGGAAAACTATTTAACTCCGCAGACGAGTATGCTAACGCAAATACAATGTAAAATAAACCTTCTCAACTAAGCTCATTGCGCATGCGTACTGTCTTTAAATAGCAAAAAATGCAGTTTCAGAGGAGACTGTTTGGATAGCATTATAATTATTCCAAGGTTGGACTCAACAAAGAAAAGAAGTTTTTGATACAATAATAAAAAAACACAGAAATAGAAAGGGCTAATAGAATTTTACTATAGAAAATACAGAGGATATCGAAAAGATCTGTACCCATTGAAATGAAAAAGAGAGCCCTGACACAGGAAACAGATAATGAAGGAGATAATAGAGATAGCTTATACAAGTTGAAAGATATCAAAAGAGCCGATTATGATAGTATGTTATCACAACAGCAAATCAATAAATTGGATATAAGTGACTTCAAAACAGCCAGAGTATAAAGAAAAATACTCTACAGAGGGGCTAAATAGTTTGAAGGTAGAATTTACTCAATAAAAATATTCATTGAAAAGGACAAATATAATCTTTAGGCGGAATCAGAGAAATATAAGCAAAATATCAAAATTGATCTTGAAGCCTATCAAAAATTGTTTAAAGATCATTTATAAGGAGATCATGCTCGAATTTTGGGACTATTAAGGCACAAGGGAAATATTCTTGAGTTGGTAGGAGTTAAAAAGCAAAAGATTACAATATAAGAGAGATAATAATTAATACTGCCGCAGATAGGATTACATAACTTAGAGTCAAATTAAAAAAACTAAGAAGATATAAAAATATGATTTTTGACAATAATATTTAATATTAATAGGGACAAATTTACTATTTATCAAACTAAATAAATATTTGAGTGTTGTTCACTAAATATGATCATACTTATTATATACAAAAGTTAATATTTGCATGGAAATAAAAACAAATAAGTAAGAAGAAATCAAGAACTATGAACTCACAAAGGAATAATAAAACGAAATGGCCAAATTTTTTTTAGAAATGGGTCAGCATAAAATGTACAAGTAAGCTGAGAAAGCTAGTCAATTTATTTTCAAGCAAATGAAATAAATTTCAGAGCAGTAAGTTGGAAGCAAACCATAAAAAAATTTAACCATTCAGGTCGGCTGTTACGAATACTTGAAAGATAGTCCAGAATGTAACTAAGTGTTTATTCTTGGATGTTTAATTTTTGGAATTGTAAAAACGAGAACTCTGAAACTATCTTTTGATGTAAATATAGGGAACAATATTAAAACTAAAAGGAATGAAAATTGCATCACAATGTATGTTAAAAATAGAAAGAAAATAGACTTAGGGAAAAGATTCAGCGAATATATTCATAAAAAGCTGCAAATATAGAAATCCTAACTGAAAAATAAATTTAATTATTTCGGAGAATTCTTCATAAAATGTCATAGCCTACCAATTCAAGCCAATTCTCTCATCTAGCCCTCCATCCGAAATTTACGGGAAGGAGTTTATCATTTTATTGAATAAATTTATTCAAATGTGACTCAAATATGGCAAGGATAGAATATCTATATTCCCAGAAACACTTTTTGCTCGTTCTAATTAAAAGATTAGTTGGGCGTATTTCAATATTAAAATACAAATAATATTATCAAATATATGGGATCTTTTTATACTTTAGATTTGATATTCAAAATTCAGAATTTGGACGTCTTAACAATTTTAGCATCAGAAAGGAAGCACCCCCAAAAGGCAATTTATTAAAATAATTAAGAAAATTATGGGAGATACCATGGATTTTATTGCCCGTTTAATGGGACTCCTCAAGAATACATTAAAATATTAAAGATTTACACCTCAAATATTCGAAACTTATTATCTATATAGGATATTATTAAATGGATGCCCAACTTATAATTTCTGTATATTCAAAAAGAAGGGACAGAAATAGTTTATGAATCAATAGATAATATACTCTAAAATTTAATGATTAAAAACGGCATGTTAAAAGCATTTGTTTTTAAAAATATTATAGTTAGTAAAGCAAGCAGTGAAATTCTAAATAGATTACTTTATGAGTGTCCTTTTTTAGTTAACTTAGAACTCAATCTAAATTTTAGATTTCAAATTGAATAAACATATACTTCATCTAATCACGAGGAAAAAACAATCAAATAGTAGGAAAAGGCTTGCCAAATAATTTTAAAGGTCATGCGATTGAGGGCAATAACTTTTGATAACAACCGCGATATGATTAAATTGATAGAACATGAGAGCTTCGATTTTAATACTGCTTTATAGGCTGTTTACTGTATATAGCCTATGTGTTTTTGATATAGATAACCTTGAAACAAATTATCTTAAAATAAATAAATAACAAAAAATATAATTAAAAAATATATTCTAATGGAAAGTTTATTATAATCATGCCAGTATGACATAATATGTACTGGAGTGCATTGTTTTCACAATTCGGTATTAGTCTTTAACATTAGAAAGCAAATATATAGTAATGTTGTATCATCAGATGATACAATATATAATTATTAAAATTATAAGAAAAAATAAATACAAAATATTTCATTGATTCGAAAGACGGTTTATAATTTCTGCTTTTTTGCGGTCCATTTCAGCGAAGTATTTTTTAATATCTATTGCTTCAGTTAATATATCTTTCACAAAAGCATTATCTTCAGTTTCCTTAAGTTATCCTGAAAATTTTTTATAATTCAATTCTTTATTATTTTCTCCTCGTTCGTGCACTATTTCTTCCATCTGATAAAACATGTTTTTAAAGTTAATAAATTCATTACTGAGAGTTTGTTTGAGTTTTATATGCTCTTTCTTCAAATTATACATACTGGATATAGTTTTTATCAAATTTGCATCATTTTTTTATCTCATATTCTTTGAAGCCTTCAAACTATCAGGCGAACCTATATTTTTAGAAACATTATTCTTGTCTAATATTTCTTATTTTCCCAAAATATTACGCATGGAAGTAAACATGTCCTCATTCATTGTTTGATTCCCAAGATTCTTTTTTTAAGAGTTTATTCGAGAATTGGAGCTCATGTTTCGAGGGAAATCTTTCTTTTTTTGCAGATAATCATAGCAAAAACTTCGATCTCGACTCGGTGTTAGTAGAGCAGATTAATTTTGTATTTTAAGACGAAAAGGTTGAAAAGGCAATTCCTATCGAGAGCGACTGGACCTCATAGATTTATTATCTCCACTATGTACACTGCCAACTGCTTTCCACATCGATCTTTCTATAAAATATTAAAATTTAATCTGAATGCTTAAATTAAGATCAAACATCTTGCTATATTTATCTGAATAAATGATCTTACAAAGGCTTTTTCTGATACAGTTTTTGCTTGAGTCTCTAAGACTAAATTTAAACTTGAGGATCTATCTCAATGAATACTGATCTTTATATCGCTGTAGATATTTCTTATTAATCTTTATAAGAGTTTCTACTTTTGATAATATATTTGCTGACATGTTTCCGCATAGCTATACCTACAATCCGGGTGTTGGTACATTTTGTTTTATCTAGTGCTGGACCCAATCACGATGACACCAATGATTACCCACGGAGGAAATATTACTGTCAATCCCCTTGGAGTTCCAAGTAATTCATAGTTAGATATAGTGCGACCTGAACAAAAAGTGTGGCAAAAAATGTTTGTCAAAAATATACCGTAGGAATGTTCGAATGATGTCATGATCAAGGTCCTTAATGAGTTTGGAGCTATTAAAAATTTCAAGAGAGCAGCCGATAATCGTGGGAGATTACTGCCATTCTGTCACTTTGAACTTGAAACTGGAGAGTAGATCATGAGAATTCAACGACTGTTCAACGGCATCAAGATTTTAGACAGCAATCTATAAATCAAGATTAGTCCAGAAACAGACAACTTCGTTAAAGAGTGGACAACGATGCAAAAAGACGAGTGGCGCAAAAAGCTATTAGGTACTTAATCGATAACTTAGCTCCTGGCATGAATGAAGCTAAATAATACGAGTCTATTTAGCAATTTCACATTCGTGATGATGCTAAATACAGGAAGAAGATAGAAGAAACTTTGAAACAAATCAACGTACATGTTTTCGTATGCAGATGGAGGTGAAAAAAGTGGCAATTGAGAAAATGAGAGAATAAGAAAGGAAAGAGCATCCTAAAGAAAAAGAACGAGAGAAGACAAAGAAAAAATGTCAATAGTAGCTGGAGCGTAATTTCCAGCAAAAAGAAGAGCATTGGCTCAAGCGCTAACGCGAAAAAGTACGAATAGGATAATAGTTAAGTAAAGAGAACTTAGAAAGGAAAAGGAGAGGGAACGCGAGCGCGACAAGGCCAAAATACGCAGACTGGAAAAAGAAATGAATCTTGATTAAGAAGAAATCGAGAGAAAGATTTCCAAATATCTGACCGAAGAACGCAAACGATAAATAGAAAAAGAAGAAGAATAGGATTTAGAAGTTATGCTCTAAGAGAATCCCCCACTCCCTGAGGAGCAAATAGCTGCTGACGAGGCAGCTAAACAAAAACGTGTGAAAGCTATCATTGAGGAAGAAATAAAGTTAGGAACTGAAATAGTAGAGGAAGTAATCGTAGAGGCTCCCAAATACGTGCATGAAGAATAGGTTCAAAAATCAAAATAGCTGCAAAAGAATGCGCTATTTGATGGTTATGAACAAATTCAAGAGTAAAAAGAAGACAAACCTGTTTTGTAGCTTAATATTCCAAAAATTCAGAATGAGGAAGTGGACAAATAAGAGGAGGAACGTCGTGCAAAACGAATCAAAGAGTTGTAGGAGCAAATTCCTCGAAACAAGCAATAGTTGTGGGAATTTGCCATTAACTGGGATAAGCTCTCCAAAAGTGTGGTCTTATAGCGATACATCAGGCCATGGCTTTAATAAATGAGTAACGAATATATGGGTGGAGTTGAGGAAAAATTCATAGCACTAGTGTAAAAAAAATTGCTCAGTCGTTCGCATCCTGATAAAATCATTAAGATATTAAAGCAGTTGCTGGACGATGATTCATAGGAGTTTGTTATCCGGCTATGGAAAAAATTGGTGCTCGAGTACTTGAAATTGGAGGATGGGTTAGTTTGATTGAAACATTAGATGATACAAGATTGTATTAGCTTTATCACATATTTGTTTGCCATTACTGGCGAGTTAATTTTATTTAATCGAGGAGAAGATAAATATGATATAATAGTAAATTATTTACAATGACTGAAGAAATATAACCCCACATCTTGAAAAAGTATGAGATCGTGGAAAAATTGGGAAAGGGAGCTTATGGCATTGTCTGGAAGGCTGTTGACCGTAAATTGAAGCAAGTTGTGGCTTTAAAAAAAGTAATTTACTACTAATCATACAGGTTTTCGATGCCTTTCATAACGCTACTGACGCTCAGCGTACTTTCCGAGAAGTCATGTTTTTGCAGTAACTAAATGGTAATAGCTATCTTAGTTAGGGCATGAAAATATTATCCGTTTATTGAACATCATAAAGGCAGAAAATAACAAGGATCTCTATCTCGTTTTTGATTTTATGGAAACAGGTACTTTATTATTAATTGCAGATTTACACGTCGTCATAAGAGCAGGAATTCTTTAATAAATTCATAAAAAATTTATTGTTTATCAGTTACTCAAAGCATTGAAGTACATGCACTCGGGAGAATTAATTCATAGGGATCTTAAACCTAGTAATTTACTTCTCAATTCGGAGTGTCACTCAAAAGTAGCAGATTTTGGTCTAGCTCGCTCAATCAATTGCCCTAAATAAATAGGAGAACAGGTGCTCACATAATATGTTGCAACAAGATGGTACAGGGCGCCTGAAATTTTGTTAGGATCAACTAAATATTCAAAGGCAGTTGATATGTGGTCAGTTGGATGCATTTTAGGAGAACTTATCACTGGAAAATCAGTATTTCCAGGAAATTCTACTCTTAATCAAATTGAAAAAATTTTAGAACTTGTTGGACGGCCTAGTCAAAAAGACATTGAAGCAATTGATTCTCCTTTGGCCACAAATATTATTTCCAGCACAACTATCCCAAAAAAGAAAACGTTTTCGACAATGTTTCCGACTGCCTCATAAGATGCTTTAGATTTACTTAAACATCTGCTTGTTTTTAATCCAAGTCAAAGGTACACTGCTGCTGAATCTCTTCATCATCGATATGTAAAAGATTTCCACGATGAAGCTGAATAAATTGTTTGTAAGGAGCCTATTAGTAAATATAAGTCAATTTAGATATTTCAATGGACGACAATAAGAAATTTTCAATTAGATAATACAGAGAAGCACTTTATGGTGATATTGTAAAACGCAAAAAAGAGCAGAGAAAAAAATGGCAAGCAAAATACCTTCAAAAATTGGGAGTTACTGAAACCATGTAGTTTGAACCTTCACCAGAAAAAATGGAAAAATAAGATAAGGAGGCTTATAAAAACATAATGAAAAAGACTGATGAAAAATATCATCGTCCAGTCACATCCTCAGCTGAAAAGAAGAAGGATGACAGCAAAAAGAAAGGGATGGATTACGCGCAGTATAAAGAGAAGTATGGAGTTGGTAATAAAAGACCTCAAACAGGTATTGGTAAAAATTGAGTATTGTTTTATTATACCATGTTAACTTGCAACATTTTTTAAATATTTTAGATCAAAAATTAAGCAACATTTTACTTTCTCAAGAGTAAAGATTAGTTTGGATTTTTTCGAAATAATGAGCTAGAGTCTCACGAATATTTTTTATTCTGAATTAATATAAATGGTTGATCATATACTACCAGCATTATTATGATTTAGGCTAGATAGAATATAATTTGAATTACATTTAAGATGACTGAAAAAATATATTGGTAAATGCAAGGCGTGGACAGACTTTGTGGAGTTCATTGCATTAATACTTTACTTCAAGGTACTGCAAACATAATATAGGACCTTTCTTCAATGAAGTTAGTTTGGCTCAAATTGCTTTGGATCTTGATAAAAAATAACACTCACTGATGATAGAAAATGGTATGACAAAATAATACCTAAAGTATATGCAAGAAGAGAGCGGAAATGTTGCTAATGATGGATATTATTCCTATCAAGTTTTATAGGGTATGCAGTAAGTTATCTAGAGGCACTTCGTGGTATTCATCTCGCCATGATTAGCATAGATGTCATCGAATCCGAAGAATTGAACAACAAAATGGGTCTAGTTTGCAATTCATCAGATCATTGGTTTACGCTCAGAAAAGTTGATAAAGTATGGTACAATTTGAATAGTACCAATAAGCGAATGCCCGAAATTATTTCAGACTTTTATCTTTCTGCTTTTTTGATTGCAGTTAAAAGCTCAGGCTATCAGATATTTTCAGTCGAAGGCATTTATCCAGAATCTTCTGAAGATAAATTTGAGTTTTACAATAAAAATCAATTCTGGATTGAAAAGAAGAGGATTCAAAAATATCATGAAAAATGTATAAAAAGGAAGGGGTTTAAGCCTAATATCAGCGGGGCAGGTGCAGATACAGAAATGGAGAAGGCAATAGCTCTTTCTTTGGGTAAAAAATATAAAAAATATGAAAGTAGCGGATAAGATTCAGATTGGGATGATGATAATAATAATAAAAAAAAAGTGATTAAATAGTTTAGTGGTCAAGGAGCATATATTGGAGAGGAAGTTTTTGTAAATTATGATAAATTCCATTTTCCTTAAGAAGAAGTGGAAATGTTGACCTTCATGAAACAATCTTTAGAAGAACAATATCTTCATGAGCCAAAGTAGGGAAAGCTAGTAACAATTCGACACTCTAATGGTAAAAAATAGCAAAGATTATTCTAAAATGAAGCATTGATTTAAACTATTTATGACTATGTTTGGATCCATCATGATCCCAGACAGCGATTTTATCTAACCAATAACAGCAATAAGGAAAAGTTAGTTGATGTGACTATTCCCCTTTTTGCCCTTGAGGACTAAGATGGAGATATCTCAATAATTGTGAATGATCAATGACAAATCTGCTATTTATATAATCACTATTGCAAAATAATGGCAGTGCCATCAACTAATATTTATCCTTATAAACTTGTGCAAACTGTTTTTATTTAATACTTCTTTCGTCCCAAATCCTTTATTACTTAAATCGATCCAATAACTTATTGATCAATCTTTACATCTTTGTTGTAAACAATCGATTGACTTAAATAGATACTCAGGGGAAAGTTATTACCAATGATTCGTGAAAAAATACAGCAAACGAATAATCTGTTTACTGTTTTTGAAGTTAGTTTATTTTTATTTGCTTCAGTATTAGTTTCCTGCTCATTTTTTAGAAGAAGATTAAAGGCCTGACATTGTTCAACAGTATATGATATTTTTTCAGTATTTTTTCTTCCAACATGAAAAAACTTTATCAATTTAGTCATACTCAATGATTTAAGAGAAGCCGTATGCATTGAGATTTAGGTAAATATTAATTTGAGAGAAAATAATGAAAGGATATTAATCATTCCAAGAGAAGTAAGGGTATCTTGAGAAGCTAATCATAAGCATTTAATTCTCGTAACTATTTTCCAGCAACCGTTCTAAAAAGTGAAGCATATTCCTTTCCTCTTCGAAGGCGAAATTGATCAATTTCATAATTTATGTTAATCGCCATTATGCGAATCATTTTTTACAGACTGATAAGTTAATAATTGAGGATCTAAATTTTCATTTCAATCTCATTCAATTGCAATTCCTTGGATCCAGTTTTAAAAATAGAGCGAAAAGAAAATTCACCCTTTATTAATCTATTTTTTTATTTAATTGAAGATTGAATTTATTATTGGAGGTTTATTTTATAAGTTTCCGCATCTTTTCTACTTTGTATTGCTTAAATAAATGCTTTTGTTTCACGTATTTCAAACATAATAAGTTAAAAAAATAGTTGAAGAGGATTAATTGATGTTATTGCTTTAAACTCCGTCAATTTCTCATTAAACTATTGGGTTCTGTTTAGAATTAATTTTTCTCTTTTTTTATCAAGATGGCTTAATAAAAACTTTTATTCATAATCTGGGAAAACAGTACCCATGCATACATCTAAATTAACTTATTGATATACTGAATTGAGAGTTAAATTAATCTCGAGATTTAGTGGCCTTGAATATTTGTTCACAAATATCTTGAAGGGTCTTCTCACTTTTTTTAAGAGCTACTAGATGAGTCTAGTTAGTCATTATCATCGTAGTAAATTCAAGTTATGAAGCCGAATTAATAAGAGTCATAAAACTAGTTTCAAAAGAATTGAGTAGAAAGGAATACTATTTCAATAAGCAGCCTTCGATTGCCTTGATAATATAAAAATTACCAATTAATAATTGGATCCACCTCGAATGAAGATTTGGAAAAGATCGCAATAAAATAGATAAGGTCTTGCAGCTATGCCTTCACAAAAATATTTTAGAAATTTCATTCTTGAGTAAGCATATTTTTCTTCATTGTTATCGCTTTCAAATATCTTCAACAAATAGAGAGGATTACTTTATGCCCTTTTTCCAGATATAGGAGGTATATAAATGCCGAGCCATCTTTATCCTAGTCTTTTCCTGAGCATATCAAAATCACTATATCTCCTGCGGATGTTAAATGGCCCATTCATATCCGAGCCGACTATGCTATAAGTATAAAATGAAAAGGATTCATTTTCATTTAAGGCGGGACTCTCGACAGTGATAATAATTTCTCCAGAGTATGTTGGAGTTGAGCTTATTTATTCACGAATTATTACCTATTTGTCCATAATATCTATTAATTATTCAATTAAACATCAACATCAATTCAACTGAACTGCTCTCCCGGTAAAAAATTATCTTTTGTTGCTTTCTTTGATAAAATTAATGCTTTCCTTTTCGTTTGGTTCGTTGAGATTTATGGCAAAATAATTTTTCAAAAATGTTGGGGTGGGTAGGAAATCTCCATGTTAACGAATGAAAGTAGGACCCTTGAGCGTGCCATAAATTAAGCCTATGATTAAGCCGATCATATAATTTTTATATGAGCTGCCTAAACAAATCATGATTGTGGAGTATATTATAGGAAAATATACACTATGAAGATCTAATTTCCATAGAGTAATGAAATCAGTTGGATGCCGTGTAGCCCAAGTCATGAACATTATCATAATGAAGGAGTTACCATAGAAATAGAGACTGGAGATTAGAGTTGAAAATATCATCAAAGCAATGGTAGAAAATAAGAAAAACCATGTTAAATTTGCATACTACTCTTGATAGACTTTAGTGGATATTTTAGTTGTTGCAATGTAGGCAAATATTAATTGAAATGGCAGGAGCCAGCTTATTCTACTAAGATATAAAATAGCAGTGAAAGGTCTCCATAATGCTAACTAAAAGAAAGTGCCTGTAAGTGTGTAGGTTATGCTGTACGGATCAACTAATTGAAAGAATACTAATAACGAAAGAGTAAAGCTGCAGGTGAGATATAACTTGGTAAAACTAGAAATGCTTGCTTTAATTTGCATAATCGAATAATATTTATGAGAATGCTGATCAACTATCAATCATTTGGTCCAGGAGATTCAAGGCGTTCAATAGCTCATCTCGTGCGTGCTTGAATCGGTCGAAGCTCAGTTCAGATATGGCGTTTTATAAATTTCTATTCGCCTATATTTGCATTTGAATCTTGTCGAAAGAGATGAGCTTTGATGGCTTGGGCAGAGGCTTGAAGTGAGATTTTTTAATTGATTCCTCTATTTTTTATA
>Ga0302268_1000624_pt1 | contig 22043 bp, 15 predicted proteins | sample III_Bog_E2_1_FD_194554 | JGI IMG/M metagenome (GOLD analysis project Ga0302268, IMG submission 194554) | Peat permafrost microbial communities from Stordalen Mire near Abisko, Sweden - III_Bog_E2_1 | ecosystem: Environmental > Terrestrial > Soil > Wetlands > Peat | place: Sweden: Abisko... | reverse complement strand
TTATAATGTATGACCTTTTAAGAGCAGAATAAATCATTTTATTCATCCTAAACATCTTTTTCGTTATTGTAATATTGGTCTATGAATTATAAATCTTCATCAGATTCTGATTATTAGCCAAAGCCATCTAAGGTTTTCTTGATCTTGGGACAAAAGTTATAAAAATTGTCAATATTTATTTATATTCCTGATTTTGGCTACTTTTATGTTCTGTTGTTTAGTTCGAGATAAAAGAATAAGTTCTATTCAGCGTGAATGAGAGACTGCAAATAAACATAAAGGAGTTACTTAATGTCTTTGAATGATAAAATAATTTAGATTTAGATTCTTTCATTCAGGATTATCTTGATGTCAGCATTTTTCTGTTGTGAGTTACTACCTGAGGCATTTTGAAGCTTAGCGTTTTTGAAGAAATTTTTAAAGCTTTGAAATCTTTGGTATTTTAACATTTAAATTTTTGCCTTTGCCGATGAAAACTCATAATAATCTTACTTAAACTTTTAGAGGTTAATGAGCTTTAGTTGGCACCTGGTATGAGGATAGATTTTGATGATTTCTTTGTACTAACATTCTTGTGACGATATAATTTGTTTTTGTGTTTATACTTAATTCTCCATTTATTTTGGCTCTGAATTGATCTTCAAAAAAGTCAAAATGTTTTAGGAGAATGGTTGCATCTTGATATTAAATATTTTTAATCTTCCCTGCAAAGTTTTTATGTTATTATTGATTTTCATACGATTATCTTGTTGAAAACAATCCATCCTCAAAATACATGCAGTACTACCATCTGACCAAAGAGATCTCAATATCTTGCAGATACTCTAATCTTTATTAAATTTTAGTTGGCTGAAATCCTTTTTTGAAAAGTCTAAGATTTTTATTGTTAAGTTTTAAAAAACATATTCTCTCTATATCTATTAAGATTCTTACATATTTATCAATTAATTATATTATTTGTTAAAATGTTATAGTTCAAATAGTTACAATTAAATGTATCTTTAATTAGAATCATTAAAAATAATACGAGAAGAATAATTCTTATTTATTTAAGGATAACATAAATTTGGAATATATTTGGCAATTGGTTTAGAATCCTTTATTTTGTTTGAAAATACAACCATTAACTTTAGTGATTAGAATCATTAATTTTTAATAATTAAAGACATTGCAAGATTTTATCAAATGAAGACATAAAACATAAAATTGTTCATTATCATTGTTGAACTACGGCAAATAAGTTAATAAAGCCTTAGTTTTATTTTTGCGATTTAAACACCTAGCTCTTTCATTCTATCTTCATTATTGGAGGAAAAATGTGTAAAAACAAAAATAATGTTGATAAATATAATCTGCAAAAGCCGATAATTAAAATAAATATCTATCTTCATTATTGAATAAGATAAGATGTAATTTATAAGTGTAAACATTTTTTATCCCTGCAATTTATCTTTAGGTGATGATCAAATAAATATTTATTAATACCAATCTATTAAAAATTAATCAGTAATCAAATATTCCCACAAATATATATATTCATGGTAACACCTCCTCATTGGATGCTTTACTGATAACTTTTTTATCTTATTTTTTCTTTTTCCATTTTCATTCTCATTTTATTCTCATATTCCTAGGTTAATGAAAACCAAACCAATTTCTTTTGTTAATCGGAGTATTGATCTAAATTCGCAGGATTTTTGAAAATTGCTTTTTATTTAAAATGATTCAGCACAAAATACATAAAAACAGTCGAACTTTTTGACCCCGTCGAAATATAGAATTATTTTGCAATATTATTTCTGTGATGAGAGATTAGATTCGATTAGTGCTAAGATTATTTTGTCAGAAATACCTTTAATGATCGTCCTGATAACTATGATGGCTTTAATGATGGATTGAATTCCCACACCTGTAACTTTTCATGTGAAAATTCTGCCCTCAGCCATTCGCACAAATGCTGAAAGTCGTCTACTGATAAAAAACTCTTCTCATTTCTATTTACAAGTTTAATATATTCAGTGATACGAATAAGTAGGACCATCTTAGCATTGAACTGGAATTAAGGGTTGAAACTAACAATGGTCAGTAAATTCTCAAATCTGGTATTATGATAGATAACTGCTGTATTTTTTGCGTTTTTTAACTTATAATTCTTAAACATTTCTACAATTTAGCATTTGATTCCTCTTGACTAAAACTTTTTCTTTATTGCATCATGGTCATTTGTTTTAGCGATAATCATTGACATATAAGTGTATTTAAGTTCAGGAATAATTGTTTCTCTGATCATTCTTTGATCTTCTGACTCCGTTTCTGCAATTGGCACTCCTGCATCTGGCTTTTTGCAAATATGATTGAAGAAGTTGTTTGGCTTTTACATCATGCGTCTTTGTCGACCAGTGTAGCGATTCGGAATGTAAAATTCGTTAAACTTTTGCTTCAGTAGTTTATAGGCTTAGTGGTATTTGAGCTATTTCATTATTTGATGGTGTTTATAACTCCAAAAATACTTTTCGTTTTATTCATGCTACCAAAAGTATACTTTTGTAGCGTCAGTGGGACACACTCTAATTCTAGTTACGTAGCACCCTTTGATATAGTCAAGTATATTTTGATTAAAATCTTTTTAATTAATACGATTGGTTTAATAAGGACTCCTAGCAACTGGCACAAAGCTTACCAAAACGTTTGTCCCTATTTCAATTCTCGGATAGAAACAGTCGAGGAAACTGTAGATTTGCTGTTCATATTTTTATTTTTCCTTTTCTGTGATATATGGCCCCATTGGTCGTATTTACCGATTCTTATAAACACAGTTAAACAGGATGACGCCTCCGCCAGTGTTCATCATCGAACATATTTCTCTCTTTATTCTTATCTACTATTTCTTCACTCGTGAGATCTATTAGAAAGATACTGCTGGGGTTTTATTTATTAAGTCGTCCTTAATGTTCATATTCTCATAAAAAAAAGGCGTGCATCCAAGGCAATTTATTTGATATGAATCGGCATATGGACAATGGTTTACTGAGGGACAAATTTTATTATTATGTTCGCTAGTCTTTGATGAGCTGGGTTTTCTTTTGTTGTATTCATAAAGCAGAGTATTCAATACGTCTAATTTATGAGATACATTTGTGGCGAAATTTGCAATCTGATTTATAAATTAGGGTAGAGACATTACTCTGTTTTTAATTAAAACAGTGACAGTATTTTATTTGTATTTATTTTTGTCCTGCTCCATCTTTAAATATTCTTCAAATATTTTATCTAAAAAATGATCCTACTCAATTCCTAAATCCTTTCTCTTTATTTTTAAGAACTATTTTGCTACTCTCTATCTGTTTTTCTAGTCTCTTTATTATTCTCTAAGACTCTCCTTGATAAACTGATCCAACTATCTTTATATCGTTGGAATGCCGGTTTTGTTATAAAAATACATCACCCAAGGAAGCATTTAAGGATATATGGTTTAGTAAAGGTCCTTCGCATGATACCATTTATACTCATTGATTCCTATGAACTTTCTTATGTCTTCCTTCAAACCCGCGTAAACTTATTAGTTTTTTACCATGTCCACGATTGCCTCCATAAAGTTTTCGTTCATCCAAGATTTGAGTTTGAATATGTGCGATTTTGCTAACTCTCTGTTGATATTATTGTTTTTAAACATATCTTAAATTTTATATATTCCGTTATTACGGCCTGGTGACCCCCAAATAGACTTAATGTATTATTCTTTTTTCTGTTTTATGTTGGGATTGTTTTGTTATATCTTTTGAGGTGGCTATAATGGACCTTTTATTATGAGATTTTTTAATATCGTTTGAAGTAGCTATAATGGATCTTCTATTTTGGGATCGTTTTTTTATACAATTTGAAGTAGTTATGATAGACCTTTTAACTTGGGATTGTTTTTTAATATCGCTTGAAATAGCTATAATAGACCTTTTATTTTGGGATTGTTTTTTTATGTCGTTTGAAGTAGCTATAATAGACCTTTTATATTGTGATTGTTTTTTAATACCGTTTGAAGTAGCTATAGTAGACCTTTTATTTTGGGATTTATTTTTTATATCGGTTGACATAGCTATAAGACACCTTCTCTTATACTTTAATCGTATTAGTTTTTCGAATTTTCAACATTTGAACTCTTTGACATGGACGATCCTGAAGCAGACAATTGACTCGTCTCCACTTAAATTTGTTGACATGCTTGTTTTTGTCCTATTTATTCATCTGTTTATAGTTAATCATCAAATTTGGATAATTAGCCACTGTTATATAGGACTCTTTCTATTTCTGAACAAACATTAACACTGTCAGTATTTATTTATATTCCTGATTTTGGCTGATTTTATGTTCCGTTGTAGAGTTAGAGATAAAAGAATTAATTTTATTCCGTGTCAATCAGAGACTGCAAAAAAACATAAAATAGCTGCTTAATGCCTTTGAATCCTAAGATAATTTAAATTTAGATTCTTTCATTGAGGGTTATCTTGATGTCAACATTTTTCTGTTGTGAGTCAGCACTTTAGACATCTTCAAGTTAACCGTTTTTAAAGATTTTTTTAAGACTTTAAAATCTTTTCTGTTTTAGTGTTGAAATCTTTTCCTTTGCCTATGAAAACTCATGATGATCTTCTTTGAACCTTTAAATGTTCATGAACTTTAGTTGGCACCTGGTATGAGGATAGATTTTAATGATCTCTCTATTCTAACATTTTGGTGACTATATAATTTGTCCTTGTGCCTATACTTATTTCTCCATTTATTTTTGAGTCTCTGAATTGATCTTCAAAAAAATTAAAATGTTTGAGGAGAATTTTTGCATCTGCATATTAAATATCTTTAATCTCCTTTGCAGAGTTTTTATGTAATTATTGATTTTCTGGCGATTAATTTCTTGAAAATGATGCATCCTTAAAAGACACGCTTGGCAATTATCTTTCCACAATGATGTTAATTGTTAGCGGATATTCAAATCAGCTTCGAAAGAAGTATCTTCTTTAAATTTTAAGATTGAAATTAGTAGCACCTCAAACGGTAAAAGATATTAATTGTTGTTGCTATCTTTTTGGGGTGTTTCTTCTTATTAAATTTGAGGTGGATCTGAATCCAATCCATCATCTGGTTAAGGCGAATAGGAGGCCAGAGTGGATATCTGTTGAGACTTGCCATTTTTTTCTTCAAATAGTGACATTAAAATAAATTAAATTATAAACCATAGAATTATGCAAAAGCTCCTTTTGTTTTAAGTATACATTATGATTTAATTTCAGCCAACTCTTTCATTAAAAATAACATAAATTTCAAATAAGTAATTCCTTTAAAATAATATGGAGTTTTTTGTAATTTTATTAAAAGGCAATATAGCTTTGGTTAATAAGCTTTGTGACATCATCTCATAGAATAATCTATGTTTTAATTCAAAAATATTCACTTACAGTTTATTTTTGTTATTAAATTTATACTTATTAGTTTTCTAGACTTCTTGCATAGTTAATGAAAGTATAATGGAAGGATCATCTATATTTTATAAAAGTATTTAAAATAAATTGTTTGCCTACACTTGGTTTCCATTAAAGTAGAGGGAAAATAATCTCTATAATGATGACTTATCAATTAGTGCTAAAATACTTATTCTCAGTATCATTATGTGTTATTATAATGGAGAAATATTTTGATTGGCGTCAAGAAGCATTTCTGGGCCAAATTGTAAACATAATCGATGAATAATCCTTTCAAGCATTCATAGCCGATAATATTCTCAGTACCAGCTCTGATATAGTAAAACCTATAGCCACCATAAATAAGTCAATAATCCTCAACTACCCAAATCCCGTATATTTATTTCAATAGCCTATTTTAAGACTTGGACTTAGCGAGTAATCAAAAGACAAAAAATGCAAGATACGAATAATCACCAAAGATATGAAAGACCTAATTTTTAAAAAATTAGGATGTAGTGGAATAGAGATTGAGAGAAGAATAACCAAAACAAATAACCATTTTTAAATTTAGCTCTACCCCTAAACTATGGAATTCCTGTATATTAACAGTGACATCTTACAAAATTACGAACAAATTCATACAACTAAAATGTAAATTTTTTAAATAATGCTGTAAATAGGAAAAATTTTAGTGACCTTTTCAGAAACAGAAACCGTCTCAGATCTTAAAGTTAAAATTAAAAGAATTATTCAATAAATTATTCCTAAAATCGCAGATATGCGTATCTATTGCTTTGAAAACTGCCTATTTTAACTAATCAGTTTCAACAGATACCTTCAGTATTATCTTTTAAAAGAAGATGTCAAATACTCTGCTGATATCAGCCAACGCAAATTTTATTAAACCATTAATAATAGAACGAATGATAATTTTTTAGTTTAGTTTTTTCCAGGAAAAATACTGGCGGATCAATCTTCAAAATAGCTTCGATAAAATGGAATAAAAACCATCGTAGTAGAAGGTATTATTTCTAATAAATGGGTCTTTCCTTAACAGCCATTATTTTCAATCAGTAAAAATTGCCAATTTTGTTTAATGCGAAGCCATCTCTATAGACAATTCTCATGCCTGTAATGCAAAAACGTTCTAATGTTTTGTAGCCGAGTCTGTTAGTATCAGAGTTTGCTTAAGCATCCTTGCTAATCATCCAAAGATAAGATCATATCTCTCTACGGTCAATAGATAATGAAGGAAACAATATAAAATAAACTAAGAATAAACATTTCATAAAAAAAAATATAAGCAAAGAAAGTAAAGAATAAGATCAACAAAAGAGGAACAAATTTAAGAGTTAATAAAGATAAAAGGAAAAGAGATAATGAAGAAGTAAATCAAAAATTTAAAGTAATGAGTATGCTCAAACATGGAAGAGGAATAGTTAATTTGGGGAACACTTGCTATATGAATTCAGCAATACAAATTTTCGCAAGTACTGCTCTACCCCAGATATTACTGAAACAAAAGATTTTAAAAATTAATAAATTGACAGGAGCCTACATTTAACTCATAAATATTCTTTAGCAATAAAAATAGAAAGAATTTGCCCCTTTTGATGAGATGTAAAAATTTAAAACCGTCATTGATTGTAAAATGCCACATTTCTCAGGTTTTGATCAGCACGATGCTCATTAATTTATCACAGTTTTCCTTGATTAATTGCACAATTAACTAAAGACCAAACCAGCCTTTTAAAATGTTAGAGCCATTATACAATCAGTCAATGAACAAGTCTATTAAAAATCAGTAAAAGAGGAAGAACTGGGAGGACTCTAATGGATGAAATTTATCAAGAGTGGACAGTCGCCTTTGATTAATCTATTTTATGGACAAATGAAAAATTAAATCAAATGTCTTTACTGCCTGAATATATCAAGACAGTTCAATCCCTTTAACATTCTCTAACTATCCATTCCATCTTGCTCGCAATAGTTTAATGTCACCATCTACTATGAATTTTATCAATTTAGAGAAAAAACAACACTTATGACTGTTTCTTGTGGAAATATAAAACTTAGAGATTTTCTAAACAAAATTGCATAAAAAATAAAACCATCTGCTGGCGAAAATAAAAAACATTTAAGGTCTTTTTTGCTTGGATATGAATAAACATTTTAATAATATTAGGAATCAGTCAAAATTGGAGATTTGGTAGCCCTAATTGGCTCAGTCAACAAAAATTAACGGCAGCTATTTGTATTTTAACCTCCTCTTGAGTATAATGTGTATATAACTGCTAAATTTTTAAACCCATAAAGCAAATCGTTTACATTCAAACGTCCTCTATTTTTCAATAAATCTAAAAATGATATAACAAACTCAATGTTATACTAAGCTGTTACAGAATATTTAATACATTTAGCTCATCTTTATGATTAAACCAATTAACTATTTAAAATTCGAATGAAGGCTAAAGTTCAAAGTTATTTTAAACTACGCTTACAATGGTAAACCAAAATTGATTAAAATATAAAAAGGAGTTTCTATAATTAAGGAAAACTCATCTAAGTTAATAATAAAGTATCTCCAGAACTCAGTCATCATCATTGTGAACTTTGGATTGAATTACAAAAATTTACTTCTAGCAAAGATAGGACAGACACTGATTTGTACAAGTTAATAACTACCAAATTAAACAAATGCGTAAGATTTTAAAACTCAGAAAAGGACAAATTAAATCTTGATGACCAATATCTTTCATTGTAGGAGTGCATCTAGTAGTAATTTAGCAAAAAATAGCATCTTGATCTCGGAAATTAAGTGTTTTGTCCTTCTTGCAACCAGAAGAGATAAATTTAAAAAAGCACTTATCTCTATAAAATATCTCGGTATATGATTATTCATTTGAAACGCTTCAAGTCTGGCATGGACGGACTTGCCTATGAAAAGAATATTAATAAAATAGTCGCCCCTCTCATCCTTAATTTTTAGAATGTCTTAAAAAATCCAACACTTCCAGAAAAATATTATGAAGGTTTTGCTTCTTATTAAAGAAAAAAATATCATTTAGATAACTGGTAGCTCGATACATCTGAAAGTTACAAATATAAATTAAAAAGTGTCATTCTACATCAGGGAAACATTCAGCAAGGACATTATTTAACTTTAGCCGAGTCAGATGATGGAAGTTGGTGGAAGTACAATGATGAGGAAGTCAGCCAAATAGATATCCGCCAACAATTGAATTTATCAATAATCATGGAGAAAATTTACATTTTAATTTACGAAAGAATGAAGCCGTGATTTTATAACCAAATGAGGAAGAGTTAGATCTTATGATATTATACTTATATTGAAGAGGGGAAGCCAATTGGTAGCTGTTATTGATATTTTTGGGGGATGTCCAGTAGTATAATAGTAGGATAATAATAGAATAATAAGATTAATCAAATCTATCATCAGCCTATTCATTTTGGGACGAATTGTTTGTTTCTCCAAATCGTGTTAATTCGTACTCCTGCGCCTGAAATCACTTGATATACGGGACAGATGCACTCAGTCTTCTCTTTCAGCTTCTGTAACTGCTCATCAGAAGTGTTAGTCTCGATATCAGCCTCTAAAGTGATATCACTGATTTTGTTGCTCTTCCCACTTAAGTTCAGCATTGAATCAAAGTCATAATTGCTCTATATCCTTGAGAAAGAGATGTTTCCTACTTTTACGTGTCCCTTAGAAGCTAGACTTCTCAGGGTTTGGATCTGGCAAGCAGCTAAGGATGAGATAAATGTTTCTAAAGGTTCTTAAATTTAATGAGTTTTGTTCATCTGGTGGGGATATGTGACTTTGAGGCCTGTTGTATAGGAAACAGCTGTAGTTTTGAGTGTTTTGATCTGGCTGAACAGATAATTCGGATATAGGATTTTCTTAATCATGGAATATAGTATTATGATATCATACCTACGATAGTGTAAATATATCATACTAAATTATACTATTTTTAAATTTATTACTTACTTTCTCCAATAATTAAATTTGCCCTTTTTACCACCATATTCCACTTCGTTAAGTTTGAATAATATTTTTTATTGGTATTTTGATTAAATTTTATAAAAGTCGATCATGTCTTTGCTGAGTTCTTTTCGCAGTCAGCACAATCCTCACAAAAACGAGGTTATTCGCAATTATAACATGAAGAAAACTGAGTTCTCTCAGAGAATCAAAACATTACAAGATATCGTTGAAATTAACTACCCCGATGGCGGGGTTTACATTGGGCAGATAAATGCTGGCAAGATGAAAGATGGAAAAGGAATTTATACTTATGCAGACGGAGATATATATTTTGGCGGATGGAAGGATGAGAATTTTAGCGGGCAGGGAGTCTATATCTTTGCTAATGGATAAATATTTGATGGATTGCTTTTGAATGGGGTTAAATAAGGTAAAGGAGTTTATTTCTATGATAATGGCGCTGCTTATTATGATGGCACATGGAAAAACAACTAAAAGCATGGCTCTGGCTCATACTACAGCGAATAAGAGTTCTATGAAGGTGGTTGGGAACATAACTCCAGAACGGGCAGTGGATATCATGTTAACAAGCTTACCAATGAAACTTATGTGGGTTCTTTTGACCATAGTCATAAGAATGGCAGTGGTAGACTTATTTTTGGAGACGGTAGTGTTTATTCAGGTCATTTTTATGGTGATTTACCCCATGGTTAGGGAAATTTTGAATATGCTAATAAAGATAAATTCATTGGCCAGTTCAAGGAAGGAAAAAAATAGGGAAGAGGAACTTACTATTTTAGCGAAGGCACTGTCTTTGATGGGCTTTGGCAGAATGATGAAAAAGTTGAAGGCACTCTGACCCTATTTAATGGAGACGTTTTTCATGGATCTTTTAGGCATAATCTAAGATATGAGGGCATTTACAACTATAAAAATGGAGATATTTATTAAGGTCTTTGGTCGGATGATGTCAAGAATGGAAATGGAAAGCTCATTCTGGAAAATGGATAGTCTTATGAGGGCCAGTTTGTGGATGGTCAAAAGCATGGGAATGGCACCTATAAATGGTCAACAGGAGATGTTTTTCATGGAAATTTTATCCAGGACAAACGGGAAGGCTTAGGAATTTATTAATGGTCTGAAGGAGGTTACTATAAAGGAGAATGGAAAGCTGATAGGATGAATGGCTTCGGAAGATTGATAAAAGACGGTATTGACATTGCTGGTGAATTTTTCGCAGACCATTTCACTCGTCCAATCTAATAAAAAGATGTAAAAGATAAATAGCTCTGTCGATACATCTTTTATACTGAGTGATTCACTCATAACTTAAATTGTTATTTTATTATGGCAGAATATAAAGGTAAAGCTGGAAAAAGATGACTTATAACTGATATAAGCATTAAAGCATTGCAATAAATATACCTAAGATTGTTTTGATAATTAATTTTACGAAATTGGTATAAATGTTTTGACTGCTCAAAATGTTCATTGAACATCATGACGTATCCAGAATAACAATGAGGAGCTATAGCATTAGTTTATCACAGACAAAAAAAAATGATGTTTTGAATAATTTTAATATGTTTGTATTTTTACTTAATTGATTATTGTTAGATTAGAGTTTTCGTTAATTAGAATAAATATAAATTATTAATGCAAGTTTAAAACTAACAAATTATTATTATTTATCAAACTGGGACTGAACAGGCATCGATTAACTCTAAGAGTCGAGTCCATTGCCATTACCTTCCTCCTCTCACTCCTCTTCTATTGCGACTCAGATGAGATTTCAAAACAAGTGATTGACTCAGCAGATTGTTATCGGGGTTTATATTTTATTTATGAGGAATAGATGTCTTGGGAGCAGTTGTTGTTAAACTAAAATGTTTTAGTAGCATTATACTCAATTCTTTATCATTGCGACGCTTTTGTTTTGATTTAACTATTGGCTTTATAGTCTCAGGAGTTAATACTTGATTTTCATTGATGCTTTAATCGTTTTTTAATAACTGTGAAAAAGATAGAAGCTCTTGTTCAAGCTATGCCAACTACCACAAAGGTTTATATTATTTTTTGTGCCTCTATATATCCTATTAGGTAAGTCCTTGATTAGCAAGACAATGGTAGTATTCTCCCATAGGCGTATTACCACTGTAATAGTAGAATAGACCTATCTTTTCAAGAATTTCAAGTTAAATTTCTGGTTAGTTCAGGTGAATGCTAATGTTGAGAGCCGTTTTTAGGCAACGAAGTCCTCTCTCCAGTTTAGAACAGCTACGAAATATGTCTGATTCCGATACCAAGCAATATGTTGCAAAAATCATGAGTTATATCCTCCGTGAATAGAATTCAGCTTTCCTAAAATGATAAAGAGCTTATTCCCATTTTTCTTATTTCAACCTAACTTCAGCTTCCAAAGAGTGTGTTAGTATTCCAATTACTGGATCTAAGAAGATTATGCCCTTCTTTTTAAATTCTTCAAGCATCAAAAGAACTTAAGAAAATGTTGCTTCTTTAATTTTCTTCAAATTACTTATTTCTGATTGAAATTCTTCTGTTTTAAGATCTTAATAGTTGAATAAGTATTTCTCAATTTCTTTAAATGCCCAAAACACAAGCCCTTTTGATTGGGGAGATAGAATTGGTGGAAGGGTTTTATGTTGAATCAGGTGAAGCTGAGGCAGCTCCTCGTTTTTATCGACTTTAGTTACTGCTTGATTCGACATGGCTGTGGGTTTCGACAATCTGAATGACGAATTATTATTGGCAGTAACTTTGCTGAGACATAAAAAAGGATTGTTTTTTTTAAGTTGGCTTTTTCTCTGCTCATGAAAAAGGGAACCTTTTTTGATCTATTTATTTTTATTATTGAAGGAATTAAACTTCATTTTGCTGGTCTAATTGATAATCCACGGTAGTTAAATCCATTACGACATCGAAGAAATTATAATTTAGAATATTATAGTAATTATGACAGAAATTCTTTGTATATTCCTTGTATTTTCTCCTTTCCCTCTCCATCAAAACCATTATTACGAAGAAATCAGTCTTGATAATAACATAAATCTCATAAATAAGATTTATAAATGTTTAAAGCTTAGTGAAAATATTTTGCCAACTAAATTAATAAAGAAATAGAAGAAATGATTTCTTCTAAAAGAAACTTTAAATGAATGACAATTAGTTCACTTCACAAAATGTAATTGAGGTTTATGGCAGCGGATTCAATTTAAACTTTAAAATATTAATCACAACGTTTTTTCATTAAAAATATCAAGAGTAATTGCATTAGAAGCTTTCTGATTATGGTGTGAGAAGATTAATAAACCATAAATAAAAGATCCAAATCATATAATTTTATCATTTCAGCATAATGTACAGTCAGAACATGAGCGATTCCCGCTACTACCAGGACCAAGTGGCCAAAATAGAGAATGGCGGTCTATTTAGTCGAGAACGCTGCACAGAATTAACAAAGTAATTTTTATTTCACTTTAGACAGTTGTTCGAGATGTACGATGATAACAAGGACAACGTTCTATAAACAATTACAGCTGGAAAAATGTTGATGGATTTGTATCGATCAATGAATAAGGAATTCCACCCTACTGCAACTGACATTGCCTCTTATCAACGTATTTTTGATCGAGATAACAAGGGAAAAATCACCTTTGAAGACATGGAGCGATTTGCAGTTAAATACTATTGCAACGAGGACTGATTCATCATATCATAGCATAGCTCAAATAAAATATTTTTGCCTACAATCTTATTCGATAGGAGTTTATTTAACAAAACAATCATTCCTAGCTCATGAAAATGTAGAAATGTAAAAATTAAATCAGTATTACTGCCAAACTATATGACCAATTTTGATTTACGAATCATTATGATTTAAATACCAACCTATGTTTTTTAATTGTGATGGCTCAAAGATTGGCCAAATTAAGAGAAGTTATGGATTTGTATAAACTCGGAGCATACTTACTGCCTCGCACTGATGAACACCAAAGCTAATATTTAGTGGAGAGAGATTAAAAAGTTCAATTTTTAAGTGGATTTACAGGATCAAATGCAACTACAGTGGTGTCACAGAGCGAGGCTTTGTTGTGGACTGATGGTAGATATTTACTCCAAGCCCAAAATTAACTCTTTCCGGGATGGACTCTCATGAAAAGTATGGAAGGTGAGAAAAAATGGTATGAATATATGGCTTAAAAATACCCCAAAGATACTAAGATTGGATTTAATCCTAAATTGATCACTGCACGTATGTATCTCTGTATTAAGAAAGTGGGATCGATAGAATGAAATTTTTAAAATAAAAAGGACTTATTTTTGAACCAGTAAATCAGGATTTAATAGAGTTAATTTGGGAAAATAGACCTAGGGAAACGAAACCTCATATTTATAGTCATGAGGAGTGGGCAGGCAGATCAATCAAAGAGAAAGTGGGGTGGGTGAGATAAGCAATTAAAAATAAAAAGGGATCGTCCGCTATCTTCAATGATTTATCTGAAATTGCATGGATATTAAATCTAAGATCCAGTGAAATTCCTCATAACCCCTTCTTCAAATCAGTTCTAATCATAACTCTTGATGGTGGATCATTATATCTCCCAAAAAATCATCCATCTCTGAATGACTAAATTATAAAAAATCACCTGAGTCAATAAAATATTGTCATTGATAGCAGTGATCCAATTTTTCCTGATAAATCTCTTATCAAGATGCAATAACTCAATTATTCCATTTACAGTTGCCTTCAAAACAAGAATCCTATATAATGGGAAGGAATTGGATTATACAGAGCAGTTCGAAATGATAAATAAATAAATGGCTTCAAAAGATGTCACGTGGCTGATGGTGTTGCCATGATTAAATTTTGGAGTTGGCGATCACAACTGGATGAAGTCGATGAATTCGCAGCAGCAATGCATATGGATTGCCTTCGTTCACAACAATAATTCAATAAAGGTCTAAGTTTCGACACAATAAGTGGAGGTGGTCCAAATGCAGCAGTTATTCACTATCGTCCAACTCTCACCAAGAGCTCCAAAGTAACAAACAGAATGATTCACTTGGTTGATTCAGGAGGGCAATATTTAGATGGAACAACTGATTGTACTCGCGCTTTTCACTTTGGCACCCCTACTATATAGGAAAAAGATGCCTATACAAGAGTTTTACTTGGAAATTTGGATTTAGAGAGGTTACACTGGCCTGCAAACAAACTTACAGGAGCAGATATCGATATTTTGGCGAGAAGACATCTTTGGAAAAAAGGAAAAGATTATCTTCATGGTACTGGACATGGAGTTGGTCATTTTGGAGGAGTTCATTAAGGTCCTGTCGGTATTAGTCGCTTGAATAAGACAAATTTACAATCAGGTATGATTGTAACAAATGAGCCTGGTTACTATGAGACTGGCAAATATGGTATTAGAATAGAAAATATGCTCTTGGTTCGTGAAAATGAAGGATATAATTACTTCTAAAATCTTACTCTGTGTCCTTATGATAAAAATTTAATCGATGTCAGCTTGCTGAATACAGAAGATAAAGATCACATCAATCAATATCATCAAAGAGTATGGGCAGTACTTTCTCCCAAATTAAAAGACGACGGATCAACATTAGAATGGCTAGCAAATGCAACTTCTGCCTTGTGATTATGTTTGAAACTTTCTTTTTTGATTTTATGTAAAATACTGTGAATGAATCATGCAAACCGTCATTTAAAATATTTATATTATTCATCCTATATGTAAATTTTGGGTATGATGAGTCTATGATCTAATCAATAATATCCTCCAGCCTTTGTCTAGTAGCTGGTTTGATTCACCTTGCTGCCGCCAGTAGATACATAGGTGGTGTTGCCTCGCACACCACTTCCTCCAGTAACGTATCCTCCAGTAGCACCACGAACTCCGCTGCCGCTGGGAACATAGCTACCAGTTTGGTAGGTTGTTTCATAGTTTCCTGGATATGCAGTAGTAGTGGTATATCCTTGAGTGCCATAGGTCACAGGTTGGCTGACAACTTGAGTGGTTGTGTAAGTGGTAGGTTGTTGAGCATATCCTGTCTGGTAGGTGGTAGTAGCACCAACGCCGCTTCCTCCAGTTACGTAGGTACCTCCAACTCTGCTTCCGCTTTGAACGTAACCACCAGTTTGGTATACAACACCTCCCTCAACTTTTTGGGCAGTTCCTTGTTGCACAACTGTAGTGGTGCCTGTTTGTCCTTGAACGCCGACATACTCAGTTCTCACCTGAGTTTTAGCGGGGACGTAATTGTCTCTCTAAGGATAGTGAACAATTTGGGTCTCAACGGGGATGTATTGAACTCTCTCATAAACCTTCTCTACAGGTTCATCAACCATAACAGTTTCCTCAATTTCTCTTCTAATGTACTCCACTTGAGTTTCTACTGCATAATAATCAGTGATAGTTCGTTCAATGGGAATGCGTTCATTTCTAACAACTTCCTCATACTCAATCACCTCAGTTTCAACGGGCACCTGATAGATTTTTTAGACTTGCTCGTACTCCACATACTTCTTCTCAAAGGGGATGTATTCAATTCTGCTCTCAACGGGGATCTCCTCAGCCACAGCTTTTAAGCCTTGACCTCCTTGAACTTGGTAGGATTGACCGTATTGACCTCCAACATATTGGGCTCCGGTAGTATAAGCTCCTCCAGTGGTGTAAGTACCTCCAGTGGTGTAGGTAGCTCCAGTTGTCACGGGGCCGGTGTAAACCTGTTGGGTGGTGTAGTATCTGGGATCAGTAGTGTAGACGTTGCTAGTAGTAGAGCCAACTACGGGGGTATAGTTGGAAGTAGTGGCTAAATAAGAGGGGAATTACTGTTGTAGGCGACTGGAACAGGTTGACCGGTGTAAGTGCTGTTGGTGTAGGGAACGTTGTTTTCGACTACTCTGGACATGATATTTAAATTGTGTTGAAATAAATAAAATCCAATAAAATTAATAGGGACTTCTAACATATCTAACGAACTCCTATCTTTCTAATAACAGTATAAAATTGAAAAATATTGATCAATCAAGCCATCATCATAGCTTTCATTAACCTTGAGCGAATAACTTTCGTCCTTAAAATTTGAAATTATAGGAGTAAATCCGAAGTACAAAATCTATAAAAATTTGAAATAACTCAAATTCCCATCAGATAATTTGGATTATAATAGAGTGTTAATGGGTAAGTATGAGTTAAAAAAATCATTTTCTGTTATCAATCTTAAAGTAATTAGAGTCAATCTTTTTAATAACGTGAGTTTCGATTTTTTGGATTGGCGATCGCTGAAGGTAACTATTAATGAGTAACTATAACTCCTCTCTGTTACAATGGTGCTCTAGGAGATCAAGGCAACTGCGATCTGTGAGTGTTGACATTCTACAATCGGCTCCCTTCTCCAGCATAAATCTGATGATTTCATAGTTGAGTTGTTTTTGTGCCTTATTCATCTTTACCCTAAGACTACAGAAATAGTGTAACAAAGAATATCCGTTCTTTTTATCAATAATCCAATTCAAATCAGCCCCGTTCTTTATTAACATTTCCGCAATGAGAAAACATATCTTTTTGTTTTAAAAACTGGCAGGTTATTCCACTAATCGGAATAAGGTAACAGTTAATGGGATTTGATTCATCAGGTTCGGTTTATTGACTTCGGCCTGTGAAAGCAGCAATAATCGAACAATCTCGTAATTTCCACAAAGACAGGCTGTAATTAGCGGTGTTTGCAGATTATTTTATGTTTAGAGATCAACGTCCACTAACTTATTTTTTAGCAGCACCTTCATGATGTCCTTTAGACCTAACTTAAAGCAACCATACCATAGTAAGAGGCATAGATGAGTGGTGTCACTGAACTATCGATTTCTTCTAGTTCCTCGATATGCTCAGTGATATTAAGGTCAAAGTCATTTATACTGATATCACGAAACTGTTCGATGGACTGTGAGGTCAGTCGTTTGAAGAGCAGATATCGCTGAATAATATTTGTAGTACCTTCTCTTCGTCGCATGTTGTTGTTTTTTATGTTTTTTATATGTTTTTCTACTGTCTTGAACGCATGGGCACTATTCTATTATTATAATTCCTTCAACCACATCGATGGAATATTCATAAATACACCAAATAGACAGTTAGAAAATACTCACTTTGGTCTGTTCACTCAGTTAATTGTGTTCATAGTAGGTAAAAAAAATGAATCAGCGATATTTTATTTTATGGATCAGAACGGAGAAGACCAAGGCTTGTTATCACCGAAGGACTCCTTCGGTTTTAATTTTAATGCCACCTCTGCGAATTGTTCCTCGTGTAGTCCGACTTTAAACTTCTCAGGAATGTTTTTGTCCTCAAAACGATAAGGTTCATAATCTTTTCCGAATTAATGATACTCCAACTTTTCTTTCATAATTAGTCTTTGCTCAAGGAACTAGGAATCATCTTCGGAATAGGCAAAAGGATAGCTTCCCATATCATCAATGTAGTCATCGATATTTGCTCCATAATCCTCCCGATAATTACTTCCGTTTACCACTTCGCGGGTGGTTTTCTCAGTTTACTCGCTGTGCATAGCTGCGAGCTCATGCATTTCCTACAAATGCTCTTTCAAAACTTCGCGCTCTAACAAAGTGATGTTTCGTAAAAATTTGCCGGGGTTGCCAGCCCAAATCTCACCTTCTTTGATTTCCACATTGTCAGGGATCACTGCACCTGCCGCTACAAAGCCTCCTGAGTGCACAATTGCGTGTCGGACTGTGGCTCCCATCGAAACAAATGCTCGATTATGGAGAGTGGATCCTTGTAATATAACATTTGGACCTACAAAAACGTTGTCGCCGATTGTAGCGTTACGGGATATGTGAACTTTGTCTTGGATAATGGTGTTGCTGCCAATACGAATGGGAGTGGTGCCAATAATTGTGCTTCCGTACCACACAGAGGAATTGGTGCCAACTGTAACATCACCGAGGATGGTTGCATTCGGAGCCACAAAGGTTGTGTTTTAAAGTTAAGGCTCTTTTCCCTAATAGGCCAATCTCCTTAAACTTGGTGTGACCCGATCTTCACTTAGAGTATCTCCTTCCAGTCTATTACCCACCTAATACAGTTTCTTTCCTGCTATTCGGATCGCTGGTGCCAACATCTTCTCGCTGATGGTGCTGAGCAATTCATAAATAACAACTCTCATAGCTATGATATATTTATATGCGTAATGAATTAATTGGTAGCTAAGACCATTGAGATCACTATCATTTTTTGTATAAATCGAAGACCTATTTGGGTAGATCGTTGAAGTAAGGATGCAATAAGGCCTACTTAGCTGAAATTCGGAGGGCGGGGTTCGATTGGAGCATTTTCTATGGAGGGTAAAATATACCTACAGAAGGTCCAGACCATCCTTGTCTAATTTAGGCACTATTTTGGCTAAAGTTTAACCTTCATAATCATCGAACTATTCACCTTTCCAGTTTTTCCATTGAGGCAAATCTTCAACTCCGGGCCATGTTGCATTGCTTGGGGTCCCCACAACCTTGAATATCCTTTTGAGTTCATCTCCCTCTTTTTGACCTGGGAAGAGAGGTCTCATGTTAACCATTTCGGCGAATATGCATCCGACAGACCAAATATCGATTGAACTGGTGTATTTCTGTGATCCAAGCAGTACATCGGGAGGTCTATACCACAAAGTCACCACCTCATGTGTAAATCCCTTGACAGGTATTCCTGAAGCCCTGGCAAGTCCGAAATCTGCAATCTTAAGGACATTGTTGTTTGAAATTAGCAAATTCTGTGGTTTAAGATCGCGATGCAATATTTTCTTTTAATGGCAATGGCCAATTCCTCGAAGTAATTGATAAGTGAAGCTTTTAACTACAAGAGGATCCATTCCTTTTTCCTTGCTGAAGTTATTCATGTACTTCTTGAGGTCAAAATCTAGATATTCGAAGACCAGAATTAGCTTGCGGTTGGTGTGGATCACCTCCCGCAGATTCACGATGTTTACGTGGTTTAACTCTTTGAGGATGGAGATTTCTCTGATGGCAGTGGAAGGAATACCTTCTTCCTCACTCTCCAATCGAATCTTTTTCAAGGCAAAGATTTAATTTGTCTATTTGTCTAAGTTAGGCGGATGTACCTCTTGCTTTATAAACAACTCCGTAAGTTCCCTCCCCAAGTTTGTCCATTTTCTAATATTTTTCGGCTCGATTGGGTTTGTTCATGATATAATATTAATGAAATAACTTCTGTCGAATTTATATCCCTCGAGTATAAACTTCAACCAAACATTGATTAAATCTGAGGATATTTTTAAATAGAATAAAAAAGCATATATTGATAACTAAAATTACTTTATCAAAGTGTTATTTAGATATTTAAATAAGTTTCAATATATATTTAAAGAAAATAATATTGGTCGCCAAGAAATTAGCTGTGAAACATATAAGCGTTTATGCCTGCGGAGATCCTAAAAATAAAGACAAAATATATAAAACGGAAGGAAAGAGAAAGAAAAGATCATCCGATATGAAAATGCCATAGTTATTATTTGATTAAGCAAATTCAAACAATAATTCAATTGCTGATATGCTTTAAGAGGTAAAGCATCTAATAATTAATTCAGTTGATACATTTATGATTCCTTTTAAACAAGAATTAATATTATATTGAGTTGAGAATCTTGATTATAAATCGAAAAGTAATTCATATTATCTTTCTTCAGAATAGGCCATTCATATAGAATATAAAATGACTGTATGCCTAACAAATTATAACAAATTAGAAGATTATTAAATAAAATCGAGCACACCCAAATCTATCGTTTTGATAACATCTTTTTTAGTCCTATTTCTTCTTATTAATTCATTATATTTAAACCAAGATTTTATCCAACTATCAATCTTAGTTAGAATATAATTGTCGTAGTTTTAGTTTATTGGTCTTTCAATGTTTTACCATCTTTTGTTGTAACAAGGTAAATTTCGAAGATTCACCATTGAACTTATTCTTCTAACTTATTCTTCTATTTTAATATTTCTATGATTATCCGACATTATAGATGAATGTCTGCGATATTTCCATTGCCACAATCAAAAATGCTCATTTCTATCCTTGTATTTGGAATAAATAAGCTTGCCTCAAACAGTCAATTTCCTCAATACATTTATTATCATTATTGAAACATTGTTCTGCCAAAAATGACGATATAAATAAAAAAATTGTTTGAATCACGTCTCTGTTTAATCGATTATATTTTATTTATTCTTTTGTCGTTTATTTCTCTTTAAAACGTCCTCGATGGATGGATAGGTGGGTGCAAGTGAAGAGTCTTGCTTTGATTTGCGAGGATATTTTGACTGTCTTTTGTCTTTTCCTGGAATATGCGGTTGAATGCTAGCATTTTACATGCAGTTCCCCATTATCTTAGCTGATTTTTGGATAGAAGAAAAATATTTTTGATTAGTTAAACATACTTATATAGTATTCTTTTCAAAATAAAAGTTTACAGTTCAGCATTAAACTAATTAAATCATGATTAAACAACTTACAAATCAGAAATCTACATTAACTTCTCCCTCTAATACGATGTCATCTGGATCTTCCAATATATCCTTTTCATTTGAAACTGTTTGAATGCCAGGTAGTTAAGCCTACAAACCAAAGGTATCAAGCTCATTGTACTCTGCTAATTGCTTTTAAATATCGCTAGCTATGAACACATCCTTTTGATAAACTCTTTGTCCTTTGAAATCTAGAGCCAAGCGTTGGGTTCTAATATGAGGAGTCAAGAACATCCATCCGACAACAAGAACCATTCCAATGATCATCAATTTAGTCTTTCTTCCTTGATCTTGCTCAGACTGGTACTTAGATACTAAAAAGAACACAACTAATATGTGCCCATGTGTCAAGAAAAGGTTAAACCAATACTCCTATCCTACAAATTAAAACTCTTTAATTTCGATGTTATATTGCTTTTAGATAAGCAAGTCTTTGAAAGGTCTACGAAAACTGTCAGTAGCGTAGATAATCAGTCCTTCAACTTTGGTTCCATTTACAGGGATTTCTGGTACAGGTTGTTCAGGTTGATTCGGAGTGCCTGATGCTTCGGATGAAGAGAAGTTTAATTCTTGAAACAGAGAGATAAGGACGGCAATCACCAAAAATGTGTTGATGATTGACTTAATAAACTCAACGTAGTTGACTCTACTATCCATTAAATAATTATAAGTTTAGAATGAATGAATTTCACATAAATTAAAACTAAAAACTATAGTTCTTTGAGAATGGATTATACTCACTCAATACTGATTTGACAATGACTATATAAAGTACTCAACGAAAGAAGATACTAGATTGTTCAATTGGTGTAGTGGTTATCACGTCTGTCTAACACACAGACGGTCCCAGGTTCGATCCCTGGATTGAACATATTTTTATCATTAAAATTCAATTCCACGATTTATCTTTATAGTATATCAATAATTTTTATTCAGGTTTTGTAATTGGGAAGCATATTTAAAATTAATTGATAATGTTTCTAATTAT
>Ga0302268_1000616_pt1 | contig 22229 bp, 13 predicted proteins | sample III_Bog_E2_1_FD_194554 | JGI IMG/M metagenome (GOLD analysis project Ga0302268, IMG submission 194554) | Peat permafrost microbial communities from Stordalen Mire near Abisko, Sweden - III_Bog_E2_1 | ecosystem: Environmental > Terrestrial > Soil > Wetlands > Peat | place: Sweden: Abisko... | reverse complement strand
AGCTTTTAAATACATTCAAGAGCCTATCTCTACTGCTCTTTCAGGTAGATCTCTTGAGCCTTTTTAGGGTTTGTATTATATGCAATGGTAATTTATATCTATTTCAACTTCTCATGAACTCCCAGTGGTGTCTTTTGAACACTAATGTAGATCGCTTCCAGAAATTCTGGCGGAAATTCCGCATCAGGAGAACCATTCATACCCTTAGAAAGCTTAGCAAATTGAGGAAGAGTCATCTTATCGACCACTTGAGGATTATGAAGATTACTTTGCAACATCATCAGCAAGTAGGACAAACTATATACGGCATCTGAGTTCATCAGCACTCCTCCTTACTTGTTTTGCTCATAATAAGTAATACCAAACGTTTATACAATTCTCTCGACGACTTGAGATTCTCCGGGAAGAGTGAAGTGCTTGAGCAGTATCCTCAACCCCTCGTCAATCGGGACTCTTGCAAATTTGATCTGACCGATGTATTATTTACGGATTTTGCCGGCAAATTCATCAATATCACCAATTAGCACTCCTACGTTGGTTGGGTTCAATCTTCGCAGGTTTTCATGTATAAATTTGGCAATATGCTCAGGGTCAGGGGGCATGAATCCCTCTTCAATTAGCTTTTTAACTACCTTCAAAGGCTTTTACGATTTGTTGAAGCGTTCAATATGGGCACGGACGACATTTAGTTTGGTTTTTTATGCGATAGCCTTTTATGATTAGATGTGATGCATCTTTCGGTCTGTTTACTGCAGGTGTCTTAGTAATACCAGTGCGACGTCCATCGATAACCTTTTAGAAGTTAAGTCCTCGAGAGGAGGAACGGCTATTGATTCGGGGATGGGAATGCCAATATAGAGTTGTCTCATGGCATCAATCACCTCTTTCACCGAATCATAACGCTCCGGGCAGCAGTCCAAGGCAATGGCTGAATCAAATAACACTCGATTATTAATGAGATCCCTAATAAATTTAAGGATTTAATCTTTGACGTGCTGCGGAGTTAAAAAATACACAAGTTTACGTGCAAACATCCTCAGTAGTATCTAAGTCTCATCCAAAAATATTCTTAGAACCAATAGTTTTTTAAGGGCTCCCATGCACTGTATAAATGTTTATGTTTCGGCGTAGATATTGGCCATGACTTGCCTCACGACTCCTCTCAGTTATAGATACGACTTAGGACTGAGTTTATCGGCTACTTTTTTAATTTCCGAGGCCATTAGCACGAATATCTCCGAGAAGCACATCCTCTTTTTAATATCGGAGTGTCCCAGATACTTCCTGAACAGCGAAAACAATCCTCTTATGTGGGATTCGAACACATCTGCTGATCGTTGCTCCTACATTGTAAACTTCTATAGTGATTCTGGATTAGTAAATTAATACGAAATTCGTTGACAAGGGTTTGCTTGCATTCGAAAGAACACACCGGCAGACGAGTGTTCCTACAGTAGTAGTGAGCGGCCGCTCGGCAAATTGTGCACCATCCAAATTTACCAGCGGTTATGCCTTTCTCATTGGACTCCTCGCTGAGACACAGCTCAAAAGGCTGTTAGGAATCTTAGCTGGGAACAATTTGATAGTTACTGATGCCTCGTCTGATGAAGATATCGAGTTTGATGGCGACTGAATCAGCCAAGACAAGTCCGTATTTTTTGCAAACCCCCTTAATGGAGATGGAGTTATCTTCTTGAAGAAACTTGCGGTCGTAGACTTCGCGATATGATTAGAGAGAGTGTCGAAACATTTCCAAGATGACTGATTTCAACATCTTCTCCTCCTCTTCCAGTTTGTTGCCGCCCATGCTGTCGATTAAAAAATCAAAGATTTTGGGAAGCAGAGTGGTCGGTATTGAATTCTGGTCCAACCTCCAAATCAGACTCAAGGATTTAGCCACACTCAAATTCAACCCATCATCGCGTTCGCCCAAACTGACCAAAGTTTAGATGTATATCTATTTGAAAGAACGCGAGCTGTAGTCCTCCACAGGCAGCAGTAAAAACTATCGATGTTCCTCCTTGACTAATTTAAGACTGCCCACCAGATCTTCATTGGGGTTGATGAAGTTATAGGAAAAGAGTCGCTGGATGGCGGAGATTATGGGCGAATAGAGTTTAGGGGTTTTGCTGCCGAGGACGATTATCATGACGAGAAGGTAGTTGGAGGGTTCAATTCGACCGTACACCTCTTTCGATAAGAAATCTAAGTCAGCAAGAAGTACTCTCAACCGTATCAAGAAGCTCTTTGATCTGTCCAAATTTTTTAAATCCGATTTTCCTCACTCTTCGGAATGCTTCCGCGATGGTCTCGACGTAGATGGGGAAATAATCGTTTGCCGACATTTAATTACAAACTAATTAAATCTTTCAGTTTGATATTTGAGCAGGAATTAATAAGGAAAATTATCAAATAACACGAGGGAGAGCTCAGATGATTGAGAGTTGATGATAGAAATAAAAAACGTCGCCAGCAGGATTTGAACCTGCGCGGGCATAACCCACAGATTTCCAATCTGCTGCCTTAACCACTCAGCCATAGCGACTGTCATGAAACATACTATCTCATAATATATTTATTTTACTAGGTTAATCAACTAACACCTTCATTTTGAAATAAACATCAAACCAATTGCTGAATGCTATGTCATTGCAAAATTATAAAAAGAACCATAGAATGAAGATCCATTTTGATAATCTAGGATAGCACTAAAAATTAATTCAAAAAATTTGAATAGCCTTTAAATGATAGTTCTTTTCCATTATAATATTTAAACTGAATGGAGATGAATACCTTTGAGCCTCCAAAATTGGCAATAATTCGCCTGCTCCGTTCTCAAGGTTGCTGCCCTTGCGAAGGTGAGAGGTCCAATCAATCATTATAACTGAATCGACTGCTAGCAAAAAGATAGCAAATGTTGTCATAAGTAACATTCGAAAGGAATCGGCTCAGAGAAATACCTTGTGTGATTACTTTAGCAGCATAAATTTAAGAGCTGAGAGAAGTCGTTCGCGGACTGGGCAGGTAGAATCGAGGAAGGATGCAGTACCTTAAGAAATTACAGTAAGTATCGAACCAGACCATCAGTTGGCAAGATAGCAATGAGTAGGATAGACGATAGCATTAAATTTTACAGCAATAATATTCGAATCAGATGCGAACCCTTGAGGCTGTTAACAAAACCAATCGCAACCTGGTGGATCGATTAGCTCGGAGCTGACAGAGAATATTGTTTGAATTTATTGTTGGAATATATCAAAATCATTTGATGTAGAATGAATTGTTGAATAGTATACTTCTCATTAGAATAGGGCAACGAATTTGATAATAAGGGATTTTTCTTAAACTTTCAAGAGTTTCGATATATTCGATATCAGATTATTTATCTGCATTAGTTGTGACATGAAATACAAAGGAGTACTGATCGAATCCATTTCTATATTCAAGACGCCTGCTACTTATCTATAGCTAACACTATTGCTGATCGTAGATGTCTTTGCTTGGCTCAAAAGCTTCGTCGTCCGCAGGGTGATTCCCATTGTAGTAGCCACAGCAATATGGTTGATGATTTCCAACATCGATGCGTTGCAAGTAGATAGATTTCGACTTAGACTATTTAAGATATCTGCTACTTTGCAGGTTATTGGATCCTTTTAGGAGTGGCATCATCGATTGGGCTAGGAACTGGACTGCATACTTTTGTCTTGTATTTGGGTCCGCATATTGCCAAAGTTGCATTGGTTGCTACTCATTGCGGATATTTGCCTAATATGGTTCCATCGAGATGGACTTTCAACCATTTTTAGGACTGCCAAGGTAACAAACATCAAATTTAGCATCATCTTCCAATGAACTCATTGGAATGTTTGGAATATTATTCGCAGTCCAAATATAGAGCTTTTTATGGGGGTTAGGCACTGCGTTGGGAGAGTTACCTCCCTATTTCGTCGCCAAGAAAGTAAAGATTAAGTAACAAAGGCCGCCTAAACAAGAGTATAACTCAAGCGAATGAGCGATTAAGCCGAAGGACATCCTCAAGCAATTGACTCAGCATAGAAAACATTGATTGAAAAGTAGCATAAAATCCATCATCTCTCTAACGAGGAGATTTAATAGGTTTTACAGCTTAAGAGAAAGCCCAATCCAACAATTATGGAAAGAGCAAAAATAATAATCTACGATAATATGTAGAAATATGGTTTTTGGACCATTCTATCCTGCGCATCAATACCCAATCCTCTTTTTGATTTGGCAGGGATAACCTGCGGACATTTTCGCATCCCTTTCAAAACGTTTTTCACAGCCACTTTTATTGGGAAGGCAATCATTAAGGTTCACATTCAAATGATTTTCGTTATTTCCATTTTTAGGAAGGAATCACTCGAGTTTATTCTCGGATGCATCAGATGGTTCAGTGATAGTTTGGCCGAGTCCGCACGAAACAGTCTTGAGGAGCAGAAGAAAATCCTATATGAGCCCTCTAGATTCAGCGAGAACAAGCCCTTGGTCGTTAAGTTGTGGGACGTGTTCATTATTGGAATGATCGGATACTTCCTAAAATCAATTCTGGACGCCCAAGTGCAAGAAAAGGCAATCTCCTTAAAAGACAAAAAAGATGATTGATATATCTTCAATTGATAGGATAACTCACTCCAAATCAGGAATTTAGTCGTCCTCCTTCTCGGCTTTTCGCTCATATTCCTCACACAATCTCATCACTCGTTCTCTTTCTTATTTCTCCTTCCTCTTTTTATCCTCCTCCTATTTCTTACATTTTTTGGCTTATGTATCCTTAGCTTTTCTTAAAAATTAATGAGGGTGCAACTTCTTCATTTTTATAAGCAATTACCCAGTTATTTGCGATCTTTCGGACTTGGATTCGTGCACTATAATCTCCTATCCGAATTTTATTTGGGTCAGCTGCTTTTTTATTCGGACACTCACCCATTTCGGGTTAAGATTTACATCAAGTTCACCCGTCTATAAATGACGGGGAACTTCTATCTAAAAAAATGAATAGTCAGGATCGTCGTACTATTTGATCGAAAATTTGTATTTTCCTTAGTTGCATTGCCGAATTTATCCATTTTTAGTGTACATCTCAGATGGTTTCTACACTTTAAACCTCTCGGGATTTCTCTCCCTCTCTTTTCTTTATTTATCCTCTGCTAATTTCTCATACATTTCGCGTCGTGCCTCTTTCGTATAGGCAACCTTCAACTTCTTTTTCTCTTACTCAGTAAGATGCTCCTCTAGCTTTTGCCTTTATCTGGTCTCATGTTATTATTGCTTTTTCTAGAGTTTTCGCTTTTATATGGCTTCGAAAAGGGAGGCTTTTAAAGATGGCAGCATTTGGATTGCCTTTATCCTTTGAGAGGGAGTTATTAGTTCTCCGTTGTATGTTTCAAGAGATGGAACGTTTGCGATAATGTAGTCTTTGCAGCCAACCCAACTTTCGCAAGGATTGCCTGTGAGATAGATTTCCTTAAGATTTGGCAATACCGATAAGCATTTTACACTATCATGAAGTTCAGTAACTTCGATGAAATTGACAGTCATATCTATTTTTTTCAAGCTCTAACATCCCTAAATGTTCTCTATCTTGGAAATGTTATTAAGGGCCATGTTGAGATACTCTAATTCTTTGAGTTTACTAAGGTTTTCCATCTTATCGATGATGTTATTCTGCAGGTAAAGTATCTTAAGATGACGGCAGAGGATATCCAAATTCTATATTTTAGTCAACTCTTGCTGATGAAGAGAAATCTATGTTGAAGGTCAAGTTACTTCTTAGAGGGTGGTGAGACAGCCTTCATTGTGTTCTGATCTTTTTCTCAACAGTTATTCGGTGATTCTGGACATGCGATTTAATTATTTTTAAAAGTTATATTATAATATAAAGTTGAAGGTTGCTTTCGAAGCATGAGGGCTCCTGTCATGAGCCCCTGTGTCAAGTAGCACCCATAGCATATATGGTCCGGGTGGCGCTTTAATGTTTAATCATCTAGGTGTCAATACGTGATCCTTACAACCCTACTTCTTGATAATTACAATCATCATCATTGTTGTTAATAAGCCATCATGTTAAAACAAACATAAAATCAATCATTTAGCATGCCTATACTCACAAAATGCTATTGATTAGTTAAGGCATAAACAAATGCGAACTATTATCGTTAATCAATGATTTTATTTGTTTTACTTCAATATGAAGACCTTGATGTTGATGCATAATCAATAGAGTTATTGGTAAGAGATTAATAAGTGAAATTATCTATTAATAAACATATCCATATTATATTGAATTATAATTAAATGCTAATTGGAGGAGTTGGACCAGCCACCGATGCCACTGAGGCTGATCATATTTTCCTCAATCAGCACATTAAACAACTTAATATTCAACTGGGAGCCAACAATACTTCCTATTATATTAACAGCATTTCCCATCAAATTTCGGGGCAAAACCACTTTGTTCATCTTACCGGTGTGCCCGATGGAAAGCATTACACGGCTAGTCTTCATCAGCCAGCCCCAGGATCAGGAGAATCGAAGGTTTTGGAAGTGAGTCATGGACATAATCCTCATAAGCATGGTCACGGACATGGGCACCATTAGCATCAGCATCACCACAAATGATCATATCTCTAGTCAAGACATGATAATTCATGATGGAATTTATATCCGCACAAAAATATTCTCTCTGTTTATTTGTCAGACAAAACATAAATCCAAATAAATAATGGCACAACAATTAGCAATTTATAATTCAATCAGTTTGTATTCACCCTATTAATATGTAGTTAATTTGAAAGAAGGTATATATTTAAAAGTTATGAATTTTAATTTTCTACCACACCCTCCCAATTCGGCATGGTTGCCTCCTATCGATCCTAATGACGAGGTATTTACACGACTATTCAGTAAACCCTCGAACAGGAATAGGCCATGATTGAATAATAATTCAAAAACATCCTTTCTCAAGATTTAACTGGAGCTCTCGGAACTTTATAACTGCGCTAAGAATAGTAGGAGTAAGAAGAAGAGTAAGAAGCCGATGACATTGACGACTACACCGACGAGATACAAATTCCAGTATTTAATCGATAATTTAGGAAGGATAGGAATAAATTTGAGAATGATTTGACTGAATTATCATAAGACAAAACTAGCAATTAAAACAATATTATTCAAGTTGATTCAACTTATTTCCTAAAGGTATACAAATTTGTGCTTTTTGTGTTGTATCATTGAGAAAATAATTATAATAACAATAGAACATTGAGTATGTTTTTTTGCTGTTGTCCAGCAGACATTTAACATGAGGAAATCAATCGCAAGTCAACCATCAAGCAGAAACTTATCGAGAATGAAGAAGCCATTATCAAAGACAGTTTAGTCATGAACATTGGCTCGGAGAATGATAATGCAGAGGTTTCTTCAAAGTAACAACCTTAACTGGTTAAAATGTATCTAAAATCCATGAGTGGAATCGAGAGTAACTTTAAAAGTTCATACAAAGATGAAAAAGAAGATAGAAAATAACAGCCTATACTTGAGCCTAGAACTTTTGCGAAAAGTTTAGACAGGATTGGCAGCTATGAGGAACTATAAAATTATAAAAATAAGCGGGATTTATGGCAGGAATAATCTGGAAGTAAAATTCTGTATCTTTTTAATCGTAAATCGGAAGAAATGGTCCTTTCCTTTAAAATAAAAAAACTGAAGATAGATTAGCTAAATGCTCTCAATTACGTGCTAAACCCCAATAGATACATCCGTAAAACCAAAACAAAGTCTCAGTAGCCTTCTCTTAATCTCGTGATAACATCCAAGACGCTTTCAGACCTAAAGATAGTCTTGAAGTCAATCAATTAATTTCCTGAAACCAAAATTATGTTTGGCGTACTTCGCGAGTAGAACAATATGGAACTAACAAGATGCCACTACGAGAGTTAATAAATTCATGAAGTAGTCTTGATTGGAGGTAACTGCATTCGATTGTAATATTTTGATAAGATAGTCATATCATCTCTATGCGAAAAATAGGTGTGTAAAATTATTCAGTTCTGTAAAAAGAGCACAGAATACTTTGAATTGGATGACCTTGCAAGGATAATCATCCTGTTTCCTGCCTTTCTCACCTTATCATAAATTAATTTAATCCTCTCTAACCTATTTCGCAAATTTCTTGTCTCTGAGCAATTGTAAAGAGCCGTTAAATATTTAGGTTTTCATATAGAACTGATATAAAGCGATAAATGTGACCGTGTAATTCTTGTAAAGAATAGTTTACTTTATTGTTCGTAATAAGACAAAGTAAACCGTTAATTTTAAACTAGGTTGGAGTTATCAATCGGTCTTTTGCAAGTCGAAATTGATTATTCTAATTTTAAAAGTTATAGGAAGCTCATGGAACAATTTTTTGGTGATATGACCATTCTGAAATACTTTAAATTCGTTTAATACTTGCATCGAGAGAGGAAGGAGTTTATCTCTAAATTAGAGGAGCTCAAAATATTTTAAAAGGAAGAAGTATTGGAAATACAAAACAGCACCAGAGTTGACATAAAAATTATCAATGATTCAGAGAAATGCCTTGTGTTTAAGCATAGAAGCACGAAGAAAATGGGATAATTGTTTACATAATATCAAAATACGCGGAGTGCGTTGGAGCAGGCGTAAACTATGATGAAGTAATGGGATGATGACTTGAAGGAAAGTGATTTTCAGGTAACAAAATCCTCAAAAAACAATAAAGGATAAATGGATTAGAGTTGTAGTATCTTTGAACGCATTGAAGATTCCTTTATAGAAGAAACAGATTTGGATATAATTGCCTATATTTAAACTTTCTGATTCATACAACTGAAATTTAAGTCTTAAGTTAATGATTAATAAATATTTATTCATCTTTCAAATTTATTACAATCATACTCAAATATCCATTCCTATATGCCCTGAACTTACAGCCTCTCCTCTGATTGGTAACTATATGTTGCCAACCTCAACATTATTGTCAATATTGATGCTATTGTTGGAGTTTATATTCAGAAGGCTTGTATTATTAGGATGAGAATCGATGTTGTTGTTATTGATGATTGCTGCTGTGGGAACCTCTTCCTATTTGACATCATCTTAATACTCCTCATCGTTGTTTTATTAACTTTCTGATTCCTAAACTTTATCACCTCGCTCCATTACATTCAAATATTAATCTTAATCGTAATAGTCAGGTATAGACCCCTAATTTCTGGAAGTATCAAAAGTGAACACCTCCCCTCCAAGTTGAAAGCTAATTCCTCGTTGAAATGGATTAATTAATAAATTTCGTTTGATTAAAACCAATGTTCCAAATTTTGATTTGTTATCCTCAAGAAAGAACTGTTTGTTTTCGAAATCATAGATTAGATTAGCATGATGGCGAGACACAGAAATATCATCAGATATCTTTATATCAATTTCCTTCTTTCGACCAAGGGAAACTTTACTTGTTTCGGAGAGAGTGATAAAATAGAATATTTTCGAATACTCAGCATTCTTCTTCATTATTTATAACACCACATAGGGCTTTCCTGGCTTTGGAATTTATACCGTATAATATTTTTTATTGTCGAGGTAGATACGGTACTTGTAGTGTGTTTTGCACATTTCACAAGTCAGAGGAGTCCACTTTATTGTTATGAAATTTTTGGATTTTATAACGTTTAACCGCTTTCCTAGCCAAATTCGAAGACACTTCAGATGAATGTATCGAACTGAACCTGAACACTTGCATGGACAAATTAAAGGATTTGTGAATTATCCGGGCTCCAAGCAAATCCTGCAAATTTGCTCATTTTCAGTGGCTAGAGAAAGAACTTCGTGGGCTGCCACATCTTCTTTGCTTGTAACAGGAGCTAACTCTTAATTTTACTTCAGTTTTAGATCTTCATATATAATCTTACAAGTCTTTATTGAGTTAAAATCCATTAATTCGGAAGAATGCGGGTCATTATGCACAATTTACCTCACTTTAATCTTTTGTTTTCCCAATTTGAGGATGTCCTTCTCTTTCAGAGGGTACTTCTATATAGCAACAGCATTACTTGTCCGGGAACGGTTCGCACAATCAACCATAGCAACCTTTGAATAGTCTCATGCTAATTTTCGATATAAACAGGCAAAATCTTATAATAATTGGTTCTCTTAACAATCTAAAAGGCTGCATTTTTGAACATCTAAATTTATTGCTTTTTACTTCCTCCTCATGATTATTTTTTGTTGTTTCTTTGATGATTTTATCATCATTGCTGGTGTAAAACACAGAGTTGTTTTTTATCACGTACAGATGCTTTCGAATTTACTTAGATTCGTAGTCGTAAAGACCTTGATAATCTTTCAACCAGACACTATTTATCACTCGACTGAATTATTAATCAATTACAGGTCACCAACTGCTCCCAACCTTCCTAAAACGGGAATATGAGTCGTATAAATCATCTATTCATTCTCACAATTTCCCATATTAATTGCACCAAATTTATTATAGTGTAATTGAAAATTATTATCAATTTGAACAATTTCGATATATAACGTTCTATCTCTCATTATGCTCTGATATAGTATACTATCATAAACTTAGTTAAAACTACGAATTTAAAGAAATTGCATGTACATATACAAATCAAAAAATTTTGGTTAGAACATGATAGTTTTTATGAGTGTTGGCATAGAGACTTTTGAACTCAGTTCGAGAGTTGTAACATTTTTCGCAAAAGAAAAAGTTATAACAATTCTCACACATCCAACAATGTTCGAGGATCTCAACCTTACATCCAAAGCATTCATATATTTTATCTTGCTGGATCTGCGGTTCAAATATCACTTCCAATTGGTGAGATGGCTTGTGCCTTTTATTAGAGTTGTAGTATGATCCGGGCGGCCTCTCAAAATAACATTTTTGACCTAAATTACAAAGATGATTACATAATTTAAAGTTTTTACAAAAAGAACAACTGAAGTAAATACCGATAATGGGGTTTTGATAGCACGAGGAGCATTTTGATTAGTGTATATGAAAGCCATTTCCGAAAACAGGAACTTAAAGAAACATGAATTCGTGCTCTAAGGAATGAAAATTATGTTAGACATGCAAATTTTTATCGTAACAATCTAAATAAACGAATGCATACTTTCACATAAGTCAAAATCTTGGCAGGTTATACACTGAAATCTCAAACCCCAAATTGGTTAAGTCCCACAATGATTGCATGAGACATACTAATGCCTAACATTTTCGTCAACAGAATTTGCTAACTCGAAAAAAGTAGATCTGTCCTCTGTGCCAATACATTTCGAGCAAAGATCATAATTTGGTCGTATTTTTGATTTAAATCTTTTTTATCCATATTTTAAGACATTTTTGCACTTATCGCAAGACAATTTAAGCAGCCATTTATCGTAGGATTCCCCTAATTCATTGCCCATGCTGAAAAGTCCAAACCTTAAGTTATGATTTCTTGCAAATATTTATATCTTTTTTCCGCCTTTGAACATGATGTCGATTATCGCATAAAGATCTTCTGGTTTTTGAGATTTCTATCTCACCTAAGAAAATATAGTGTTCCAACTGATTTTCTGCCTCATTTTAATTTTTTTGGCTGCATCGACATTTTTTTTGCATTTATAGCCTACTAGGCAAACTTCATAGGAGTGCATAAAATAATATCCATGGGTAAGGTTAATCTTCTCATCTTTAAGTTTCACCCATACTATTTATTAAATCAGTTCATATCCCCATCCTTCCATGATTTCCACAGAAGCATCAAGTTGACTGTTAAGAATCCACACAAATATGAACCCTTAATCAGAGAGTAGATGAAGAGGTATTCTCCCGATTTCACTGTTAGCCATAGTGTTGTATTCAAGTGAAAATTTGCAGTTTGAAAACATAAACTGACTATCATTTTGCTGAGCTCCTTTGATTCTCCAGGGAGGGTCAATGATAGTGACATCAAATTTACCAACTTCATCAATAAAGAGGTTCCAGTTGAAGTATCTAACGTCGCAATTGATAAAGGTGTCGTTGATGGTTTTTCCGAGTTGTTATCTTGTTTTCTCAATTATATCAAGAGTCTTAAGATATTAATCACTATGCTATCGGATATATTAATTCAGAAACGGAAATTTAAATGTCTCAACCACATCCGAGAGGTCATCTTAATCATAGAAGTACCTCTTCTGATTTTTCCTTTTTTTATATTTTTTCACTTAGATCTGATTGTTTTCCGAAATATTTTAAAGATCCCTCTTGCTTATATCCTAATTTGATATTTTATCATTCATTAGTTTTTATTCGCATGGATTAAACTTTTAATTTATTTATTAACAACTTTACTTTTTTTGGAGTTAAGTTTTAGGCTCATTTTATTAATCATCTTTAGACAGCATGCCTGAGGGCAATGATGGGAATTTCTGTTAGAAAAAGGAAGAGGCTTGTTCAGGAGGAATGATAATGTTTTGGGCGGGGTTGTTGGACACACTAGAGTCCTATTTCAGCGATTCTTCCTTGACAATTATGGGCGTTGATGATTGCTGATCCCCTCCCTGATCATTTTTACCCAAGAAATAACCCTGAAGTCCCCCTGCCAACTCTTGACTTCCTACCACCTAGACTTACCTGTGCATAAACTTATCTTGAAATTATAAATGGTAAAATAATACAAAGTTTTTGCGATCATTCTAAATTAGGGTGTTGGTTTGAGATGTGAGCATTTTCCTTAAAAAAGTTCCACATTATTTTGTGGTGCCTGGCGTTGTTTTCATCTCAGATTATTTTGTAATTTATACTATTTGACTCAATCATTGCTTGAACCATTACTCCAGTCTATTGCCGTATCTTTCTTGCTCCTAAAGAGTTTTATCTGCTTGCAAAGAAGAGGTCTGTCCATTTGTAATCTCTTTCTGAAGCTCCACTCAAATATAAATAAATAATTAACTCTCGATGAAAGTTTTTCAAAAACAATGTAAAAAGGATATAGATTGTGTCTTTTGCTTAGAAATCATAGTCTCATCCTTGATAAAAAAAAATACGATGTAAATAATGCTAAGGTCTTAAAAAATAAATTTTGTCAATCTATATCTTTAATAATGTTGGTAAATTAAAATTTATAGTTCATGAGCGAAATTTGAAATTTTGGGATAAGAATAAAATAGAGTGATTGTAAGTTGTAAATTTGGGCAAGCTGACTGAAATAACTGCATGATGCTATATTATTATTTTAAAATGATTCTAAATGACGAAATGGAACAATAGTTTGATTCACTAACTCTTGAGCAGATTCTGCAAACGGATGACCTCATCCTCGAGGAGGTGCTTTCCATAAAAAATATTCATAACATGATCAAGGGCGATTTGGAAATATTCATCAATTATTGCAAAAGTCGAGAGTAATTCACGGATAGATTGATCATTCTGGGACTAAAATGTCCCATGCACGAAAGCAGCAACGCTGGTATGAAAAAAATGGCATTTATATGCAATGACATATTAACATCCGATAGGAGTTAAGTTGCCGAGTTAATCATGTGGACCCAATTCTGTGAGAAGCCTAACGAAAAGACGGACAAAGGCTAAATTTGTCGTCATTATAAATATTTGGATAAAGTAGTTAACTATTTCAACGAACCGTACTTGGACTAAACCTGCATAAATTATATAGGCAAAGTACTGGTGCTCCTTACCAATTGGAAGTATATTGAATCATTCGCAAAATATCTCAAAAAACATGTGTCTGTGTTTTAGAAATTGATTAGTCTGTCATTGTATCCATCAATGGCTCATTTATTCTCTAAATTCCTCACTTTTTCATCGGAGTACTATTCCTCAGACATTGTTAATGAGTTTAAAATCACAATAATCTCATCTTTGCTGACCAAAGTTCATGAATAAATAAGCGAAGAGCCAACTTCCTTAATCTTCTATTGTTTCGAATAGGTGCTTAACTTTATCCGACGTAGGGGAGAAAACTAGCCCAATGACAATGTGCCTTATATATGCAATCTAATGGTGTCTAAGTCAGAAATTGGTTACCACTTGAACATCATCGTGAAAGCCTTAACAGCATAGACTAAATCTTTAGCTCAGTTATATAGTCTGAATAATTCTCTTAATTATTTGAATATCGTTATAAATAGAATACAATTAGAGTATGTTAATGAAGACTAACCTCTACAATGCAGACCCATCATATCTTATAAAATTGATGAATTATTCTCATCCTTTTGCAAATTTTTACATCTGTCAATACACTTGGAATAGTTTTTGTAATTCGATAAATCCACTGCCAGACTGATGACTTTGCAATATATGGAAACTCTTCGCACCATGTGCCGACTTAAAAATTTTTATGAATTCTATGCTAAATTCTAACTAAACTCAAAAATATTAGCCTTAAATGCTTTAATCGTAACTTTGCGTTAATTTAGTCACTGATCTGCTAATAAACAAATTTTGGACTCATATTCCAGGCAAGTATAGCTCTTTTATAGGCAATACTTCTTCGTGAAGAACAACTCTTATAAAAAGGCAATACTTCATAGAACGTGATCGCTCCCATTGAAATCTATAGTATTTTAGCTGAACAAAAATAAGAGTTATAGGTGTAGGTGTACAAGATGGCAAACCTAATAAAAAACAATAAAAACGTGAAAAATATCCATGTGAGAAAGCTGTTGATGCTAATCGATACTTACTATAACAAATATCGATTGGTGAGGAAAAGTTAGAAGAGTTAGACTCTGCAAACTTTATTTCATGGATACACAGCGTAAAATTGTAAGAGATACTATGATTACATAACGGTTTAATGTGGCTACCCATTACTGGAATATTCTTTTCCCAACGAAGAGTCTTTTACTTTTTTCAAGAGGAATAAGGCCAGTTCTTAAATCGTTTAAAATCATAATAAGTAGATGAATGTAGAAAATGTTGCAAAACTGACTGAGGACAAATAAACTAAATAGAATTAAGAAAGAACATAAACACAATTGACTGAGGAATCTTGCGGCGAAACCGACCCGATTTAAGATAAAAAAACATAGATATCTCCTATCGAAACACCATCAATCATCGACTCCCCTGATGAAGTAATATCTCCCGACGTATAATTTATCTAATCAATGTCTTGATTCAAAATATAGTTAATTTTTAACATAATTAATTTATTGCAAACTAAATATAATATATTTATAAATTTAATCTTAGGATCAGACACTAAGATTTTCAACTATAAACTATGGATGAGGCACCAAACAAAATTTATTCATAAAACATTATTAAATTTGATTGTTAATAATCAAAAATATTATAAATTTCAAGTAACATAAATCGCCAAATCAAACTTTGTTGCCTCATCGTCTAAAGATTTATATCATCTTTTTGTGGTTTAGTCTTTTACGAAATTTTGCATTGAGCATACTCATTTGGTCGTCACTAAGCTCAATGTGATCCGTACTTGCATTTTTTGTGTAGACTTTCTCCGGCGGTTAAAACTAAAAATAATTAAGTTAAATGGATGGTTGTTTCTCTGTCCCCATCTCTTCTGCTGTCCTTTTGAAAATTTATAAATATTGGCCCAATTCTATTCTCACATCTGGCAAATGATGAGTTATTTTCTTTTTTAAGAGATACTATTTGGCTTTTTCGAGAATTCCGCTTTTCCCTGTATTATTTTCATCAGGAGCAGTGACTTAAGGAGAGGAGAAGATGTAGGGCAGTGAGAGACGATTGGTTGTAATGTGCACTGATTTGTTTTAAACTTTTGCATCATGCTTAAAAAGATGCTTTTGAATGTTAACATGTGACTTCCTAGATCGTTGCAAAGGAGCCATTTTCTGTTTAATGAGTTTAATGATGGCGTCATTGTGATTTGGGTTAAATCTTCTTTATTATACAAGCATATTCTATATTATAAATAAACTTCCACCCTTCAGTATTTGAAAATAAAACAATTTGATGAAATTAATTAAGTAATTAGCAGGCCTCTTTCTGCTTAAGCAACAAACAAGTGTTCTCTTGAAACCATATTTACTATAAAATAAATACGAAAATATAAAAGTTAAAATAACGGATTAAATTTTTAACAAGGTGAGGAAAAATAGCAAGGATGTAAATTTGAAATTATTTATAATGATAATTATTTAGTGATGGTTTGATACGGTGGCATCATACCTTCGCCAATTTGATGCATATAAATTACATATATCAGATCCATAAATCTTTGATATCTTTCAACCATTGCACGTCCAATTTGTCTACTTGATTCGATGAATTAATCACCATGTTCATTATCATATGGGTCGGTAAACCAACATCAATCAAGATATCGCTTATTATTGATCTCAATTCCTGAGGAATAGTTGATAGCTCGGGGCCATGGTATTCATCTATTTGCTTTTTTAGGCAAGGCTCGGAATGGGTGAAGAATATACTTACGACTTATACAAAGCCTTCAAAAACGCCCATTTGAGCAGCAAGCCATTTATCAGACCCTTTCTTTTTAATGAATATATTAGCCTCAGAATAATTTAATGATTTTGACTGAAATTATTCTGCCTATTTTTTCTTACTCTAATCGGGCAATTCATTCGGAGGATTGTATTTGACCTTAGTTAATACTTTGACTTCATAGTCATCATCAACTTTCCCATATACATACAACTTTTCAGTTTAATTGTAATCTATCTTCCAATGATTCTTAGTGAAATAATCAAGATTTGCTTGATGTTCAGGCATTATTTTAGTTGTTGACTCCAAAATATCCTACTCTAATTGTTTCAAAATGTCTTCCTTTTCCCACTTCGAAAAGCAGAACCTCAGCCTGCTGCCAAATTTAAGTTATTTGATACCACTGGCTGCATGTTAATTACATTTGCATATCTTGAAGACCGCATTTGTGATGTTTTTGACTCGATTGATAAGCATGATAATTAATTTTAAAGTATTAAACATGCTCCTATAAATTGGTTGAACTTTCAATATATAGAAGCCACCTTGAAATACAAGCAAATAGAAATAAATCGTAAAATAAAGATGAGTCAATGCAAACTATCCTACAAAAAATTGAGGGTAATAGCTTTGCAAGACTGAAATTACATTACTGCTAATTTATTAGCCATTTACGTGTGAAATGATGATACCTCGATATAATAAATTTAAGAATTACATGAGTGATCAATGCGTTTACGCTCGCAGTGTTATGGGCCGCATGACTAGCACCCACACTACCAGTTTAAATTCAGACGGTCAATTTTCACAATCTCAGTCCACATGTAATCCCCTTTTGATTTAGTTAATAGCCTCAATCCTGGATCAGTTATGATGCTCACCGCTATGATCATTCTCTTCATTGTTTCGCTTCGAAACAAAAAGAGAACGCCCCAGTCCACACTTCAGTGATAATAAATTCGACATTTCATTATTTTTATCATTTATATGAAGTTATCATTTCGAAAGGATCACTCAATGCTCGATCCTCTACTGATTTCATAATCAAGAGTGGCTCCAATACTCTTTTGCCCGATTTTAAGATAATCACGGATTTTTAGAATAACGGTCTATTCGTTCCAAAAAAGCATTCTATTTTAGGCAGGAATGAAGTCAAGTGAACCCTCACTGTATTCTTTTAAGAATTTGGTTTGGTTACGGAAAGACTACATTGACAACTGATCAGATTCCAGAATTTTGGTGAGAGCTTTGATTGACTGAGATTTATCTTTTCTAGCTTAGGACTTTTTCAATTCTGATTAGATGTTGCTAAATTAGGTAGAGTTTAGTAAGATTTTACTTCCAGTGTTGCCTAAAACAACTCGGTAGTTTAATTATAAAAAAGATGCGGATTCAAAGAGTCCGAGTTTACTGATCTGAAATCCTTTTTAATGAATCTCATCGAAGGAGGTTAGAAACTAATCGAAGTTGGGACAGTTGATGCCTGCAAATATAAACGATGAATCTTGAAGTTTCAATTTGACGAGTAAAACATCTCCATAGCTTATTTATTTTGTTAAATTTTCACTTTTGATTTCACTTAGTCGATCGCTGGCCTATTCAAGGCAGAACACCCCCATCCAACTGTGTTTGTCAATCAGCGAAGCGATTTTTAAATATTTCCAGTTGGTGGCTAAATTAGTGATGGCTCCCTCCCATTTTTAGAGTTGATCCTTATAAGATGTAAAGACCTATTTAATTTTGGTCCACAGACCGTTTTCAAATTATTGGTAGACAAAACAAACTATTAGTTTGCAGTCTGCTTTTTCTATCTGATCTTTCATGTTATTGAGGACTTATTACTGATTCTATGAGATTATGAATGAAAAGAGTAAGGCAGTTTGGAAACTACTATAAACGGATTCAGAGAATCTAGATGATCTCGAAGATACTAGATTTGTTATGGCTTTGTGCTTTTTATGGTCGCTGAACTGAGCGTAGAAACGTCTGAGCGATTTAAATTTGTGGTTTACTGTACCTAGAAGATTTCTTTCTCCTGTTCGCGTAATGCTAAATAAAACAATATCTACTCAGTATGAGTCGAGCCAATCCCGGTATATAGCAGAGATAAGGCTTAACCATTATCAGCCCACGAACCATTGAACCCCTTTAAAATTGGATACATTTCATTGATAGGTAAATCCAACAGTTGTTTATCCAACACAAGTTTTATGGTGTGGCCATCTCCAAATCGAGTCAAAAACAGTTTCAAATTTCTCAAAGCTAGACGAGACTGGACATAGTTGGTCCTATCAAGACAATCTAAGCAATTGGTCCTAAATACTCCTTTCTGTTGGCATAAAAATTATCCCTCCGACACTTTATAACAATTAAACATCATCCCCGTAATTTACTACTGAACTTACTCCATTAGATTCTAAGTGTTGGAGAAGTTATCATTTTTGCATTCCTGATGAAAGTCAAAGAATTTATATTTTATGGTGGCCACTTCTTTGATGTAATCATTAATCATATCTTCAAAAAAATTGGTGAGGGATTTCTCCTCCTATTTTTTGAGGCTTAGAAGATTAATTGCCACGATAGTTCCATAGATCTGCCTCAGTTTTTTGAAATGACGATCGAAAGCACATTTTGTGAGTTATAACGTTCGTTAGATGATCGTCTAGCCGGATATACCGTTGATTCCAACCTGCGAAAAGAATGCTGGAACACTATATAACTTATCTGCTACCTGCCCCTTATTTGGAGGTGAGTAAATATGAAATCATCTACAATGGCTATTTGCTAACTTTATACAAAATTAGCCACGTTACCATCGTCGTCAATTCCCCGAGCATAGAAGCGAGTTCCTGCTTTTTTATATGACTTCCTGGAGATGACGAAATATCGGACGATTCCTCCATTACAAAAAGGACCTGAATATTCCTGAACGTATCCTTGTATGATCCGACAACACCATTTTTGAAATAGGATTACCTCATTCTGATTCTGCTCTCCATCCATTTTGGAGAGATTGTGATTCCATATAAATTGATCATAGTACTCCCTTGTTGACTGATCTGGTTTCTGGATTTTGTTCAATAGAAAAGGTGCTGACAGATCATATGTTTCAGAGTAATAGTGGTTGCCATTCTAGAAAATTGTTGATAAGTTCTATAGATCCTCTTCGTAGAGCTTGATACGATTCTATTGCTATTCTAAAGGAGCGACGGCAATCCATCTCGTATTTTTTATTTAGTAGATCTTGCTCAGACCAATAGAGGTAATTTCTTCAACCTTGTCTCCCACCAGCAGAAAGACCTGATTTTAGATGTGCTTTAATCCGATTAGGGAATAGAAGCCTTTGGTATTTTGGAGTGGAGATGGTACTACTTCGCTCTGCATTAGACGATTGCTACGATATTGTGTTGTTAATAGCTTATAGAGAGAGAAATGGTTGGATTGGTTGAGCTGTTGATTCGTAGGGCGTCTTTCCCAAAAGTAACGTAATGCATTATTATATTTTCATTTGAGATATATTTCACCAATCAAGGTTAGTTAATACCCCTTAACAATATTTACTAGATTTCTCTGATTCAAATGTTCTTGCTCTAATTTTACTCGCTCGAAAGTTTATCAACTGTGAGTAAATTAAATAATTGTCATGATCTTTATGGTCCATAATAACATTCAGAATTTGATTATTCTGTTGTTACTAAATTTATTTTCGATTCAATCGTAACAATAATTTATTTTTATGAAAATTGACGGTAAAAATAGATAAACAGTACTATTCTATAAATTTATTCTCAATTATGAAGTAGCAAAAGATGATAAAAAAAGTAACGGCTCCTGTAACTACTTTGAAAGGTAAGAAGATACTGATTTAGAAGAAGACATGTTTTTCATGTCGAAAGGGATACGAAAACGCAAAGTCTATTACAATGTCGAGTTCACTAAAGAGGAAAAAAAGTGGATTAATGAGGTTAGAGCGTCTTTAAAACAATAAAAAGACATTGAAATTGAGGAATAGCAAACTTTACTACGGTATTGGTACGCTAGCAATCTTTAAATGGAGGCCTGCCTGTAGAAACTGACAAATCACTACGAATGGTTTCATAACCCCGAGATTCAATGCATAACCATGTAAACGTAACAGGTAATACGGAATGGGTTTATCTACAGTTATGGAAAAACTAAGTTTGGTCGACCGTTTATCATAATGAATTTAGGCCAATTGGATTTAGACAGCTTCACAATCAATAACTACTATCAAGCTCTCAACAAAATTAACAATAGAGTCATAAAGTAACAGTTTCTCCCTGGCTACATATAGACTTATGATTATATCTTGGATCTTGACGACAAATTTCTTGCATTGCCTCTGGGCTCCTTAGGATCTATTGTTAAAGTTATTTCAGACGTCTACTCGATGCGGCTATAATCTTTGAAGCTAATCAACTGCACCACCCCGACCAGATGGCTTTACAATCGAATGTAAGGTTTTTTATGCTAATAAACTGCCAAGAAAATAAAGTTTCACACAAAGTAAGAAATAGACTAAGGAGTCCTCAAGGAGTTCATTGATGAGGATGTGCTATAGAAAAAGTACGGAGGAAATAGATAGGACATTGTTCACTTTGCAGTTAATTTAAATGAAATCAGTAAATCCTTTGTTAATGAACTGAATGAAAGCGAATACTTTTCAGTCGAGGAAAACGAGTAATTTTTCAATAGACATGAACAAATGGCGTGTTGTGGCAACGAGGCATGCATCATTTATTGATTTGTATTGATTGTGGCTACAATTTTTAGAGTATTAAAATATATGAAGGCTAAAAAAGTTAAAATTATTTTCCTATAATCAAGGAATGTTTGTTAATACATTGATGCTTTGTGATGAGTAATCGATGGCTGAGATAAAAACATTGATGATATGTATGAATCAATGATCACCCATTTTTAACTGTTTTGAACACATGTAATGATTGGCTTAGTAGGTGACGTATGATCCAAAATTTCTGCCGACAAAGACGTGCCAGTCTCCATTGTATTTGCGATTGAGTTCATCCTTGAGATGCGTGGCTATCTACTGAATGGTATGCATCTTATCAAGGGCGTATTTGGCGATGGCCAGAATCTCGGTTTCCATATCAGGACTCATCTCCTTTGCCTTTATAACGGGTTTGGACTCTTTTACCTCCGCCATAAGTTTCAAATATAATTACAAAATCAACTCAAACAAATAAAGACATGATTAATATTGATGAGCAACTCCTTTCGAGAAGAACCATCATTAGGATGTCTGATAATTTTATTTGATATACTGATGATCGCTTTTTATATATGAATCAGGATAGGAAACCCGATTAATTTCCCACTAACTCCGCGTGAATTTTAGGCTGCACCTATGCTCAATTAATAAATTACACAACCGTCGACACAAGTCACCCAATCACGAAGAGGATACATGCATGATAATTCAGGATCAGCATGAGTCATATTCTGAAGGGCTTTTTCGCAGCGCTGTAGTTTTTGCTGGAAGGAAATGCACGTAGGTCGGCAGATTTAAATCATGTAGTCCTTTGGATCTTGACCCTTCTCGAGCATGGATTTGATGGTGCCTCTGATTTCGGTCATTGGACTTTGAAATATTAAATAAAATGAGGATAGTCATCAACAACATTAATATTTATATCCTCAAAGACTGCTTGATTGCATCGTAAAACTATCTCAGCTATTTAACATGGGTAGATCTAAT
>Ga0302268_1000611_pt1 | contig 22330 bp, 13 predicted proteins | sample III_Bog_E2_1_FD_194554 | JGI IMG/M metagenome (GOLD analysis project Ga0302268, IMG submission 194554) | Peat permafrost microbial communities from Stordalen Mire near Abisko, Sweden - III_Bog_E2_1 | ecosystem: Environmental > Terrestrial > Soil > Wetlands > Peat | place: Sweden: Abisko... | reverse complement strand
GTAGTCTTGCAGTGTGAGCCTCAATTATAAGGAATTATCATCTTTTGTACCTGTGACCGCTATCAACGAAGAAATAGTCATTGTTGGCGGATTTTTTAATGGCAATACTCATATCTTGTTTTTAAACTAATCAAAATACAACAAATCGTTTAAATTTCCATCGAGTACAATTACTGCCTTAATTTATTAGAAGAGATTTCATACTTTACTTATTGGGGATGAGGACGGGTATCTGCGAGCATATCGAGTAGCAGTGACTTCTAAACAAATATAATTTTAATATTTAAAGTTAATTAAAGCTCATGATAGCAAGATCAACAATATTATTATCAATGAAAAATCTAATTTGATCTGTACTTGCTCGAAGGATGGAAGTTTGAACCTCTACAATCTATATTCCTGTAATTGTCTTGCCATTTAGTGGAAATTATACGCACAATTCGGCATCCGAATTATCTTCCAATTCATTATGCTTAAATCACAACTAGTCCCCTCTACGCTCTTGTTTTTTATTCAAAAGAAGACAGCACGATATATGTGTATTCTATCAATGGCCAATTCTTGGATTCATTTTGTTAGAAAACAGGACTTATTTATAACATGAGCATATTGAAAGCAACAGATTCCACTTAAAGTCTAGTATAAATAAAATAACGTAGGTCTATCTCAATGCAATGAGAGAATTATTGATATGGTAACTGCCATTTTTAAAACTTAAACGAAAAATTAAAGTAAAGAAAGACGATTTCAGAGTCAGCAGTTTTTAAACATGCAGTAATAGTAAGATAGCAGTTGTTGGATCAGATGGAGGAGCCATGCAAATCGTCACGAATCTCGGTTGCTTTTGTTAATGAGTCGTCATAATTTTAAATAATCATAATATATTTATCTTTCTTTTCCCTCTTATTTTTTGCTTTGGAGAAGATATATTTATTTTTTATTAAAGTTAATCACAATTTTTAAGGATCAATAATGAGAATTAATAATAAAACGTGCTCTACAATAATCACCTTTGCACTTCTGTTGGTGGTAATGCAATCTGCGCAGACAAATAGCAAGAAGCACGCCAAAGATATGAATGATCTAGATAGTCTTGTATTGAAGCAAGAAAACGAGGCGACATTTCTCAGTATATAAATTGGACATCATCCAGCAAAAATGCAGGTTAATTTACATAATGGAAGAAGCTGGATTAAAGAAGGATTTTGCAAAGTATGTGATTAAGCCACAGGATAATGCAAATAGAGTTGTTTCGATAATAATCAATATACCAAATTTAGTTGTGACAGCTCCTTTTGTGATAAACTTGATTAGTACAAAGACTAATAACGAGGACTCGAGGGATTATAAGGCTAAGTCTTTATGAAAGTATCCAATAATAAGCAAGTTCTTATGAACCTAATTTTTGCAACTAAACTCTATGAAAAACATGATTAATTGGGAAATTTTAACGTCTTTGACTCCGATTCATCTTTTAACAATGGCATTCTCACTAAAAATAATCATAACAATCTATAACTATTGAATGTGCAGAGCCTCCCACCGGAAGACTTGAAAAAGTATCAATAAAATGTGGGTAGTATTCTTCACTTACCTATTGAAAAATAGAAAGAATTTAGCTTCGATTCTTTTAAAGTCAAACAGCTCAATATTCATAACATGGAATTTGAAAAATACAAAAATATAAGTGTTCCTGTAAATAATTTTTCAATTGAATTTACTCTGCAATCGCAGTAGATCGATCTTCCAGTGAAGTTGTTTCGCAAATTATAAAAATAACTGATAGAGTTATATTTTGCCAATCAATCCTGTAAATTTTTGCCGAAGAGATTAAAATGTACTGAGTAGATTCATCTGGAACCTCTTTATTAAAGCTTTTTCGATCTATCAATCAATGAGTTTACATTGTCCCTGCCGTTCCGATTACTTTTTACTGATTGCTCCAAAAATGAGTGCCATCACTTGCTTAATAGTCACTCTCTTTCCTAAACTACAGTTACTGTTGGCACAATAGCATGGTCAATATTTAATTTGGAGTACAATATTGAAGATAGATATTTGACATTTTATCGTAAAAATAACCAATGGAGCAGCCTTTATAGTTAATAATAACGAATAAATCCTCAAAAGGTAGGGTTTTTTAAGGCATCAGTGAGGTTAATTTATCACATCTTTATTTTTGTAATCAAGATAATCTGTATATTGGGTATTTTATCTTTAATAGTAAATTGCATTATACACTGGAAAATAGTTTTGGGATGGATTAAAATGGTCCTGCTGAGAGTTAAATAAAGGAGAAAAGGGCCCAGGTTGGAAGATAATGAAGACAAATAATATTTATCAGGAAAAGTCAAAAGAAAAATTCATCGCCTGCCTGAATTTTAGGAAGATTCATAAAATATTGTCTGATATTTATCACATCCTATCTAAATTAATGCTTTAAAATAATGACTTCCATTTGCTATACCTATAACTACAGGTATCCCGCGGAAGTGCTTCTTTAAAAACAATAATAGCTTTATTGCTTTAGTAACTATCAAAAAAAGATGTCTGTTTAAACGAATTACTGGGATTGTAAGACCACTAATCCAAAAACTAATATTTTTCTATTTAATTTTATTGCTTGAAATTATTTTAATAAACTTATTATTATATACAATAATTTTCTACAAGGTATTTCCTTTAACGTATCGATTTACAAATGCCAACAGAAAGAATCAAGAAAATTAAAGACAAATCAGCTACTCATATCGTTGATCCCAACAATCCTAAACCACTCATTAGAATCAAGTTTAATCTATCAATCGATAATCTCAGACCTTTCATGGAAGGAAGTAGATCGACACGAAGTCTTCTCAAAAAATCACAGTTAAGACTTTCACCTAATTAAAAGTCGAAAGAAGCCGTCAAAACTGAAGAGGCTAAATAACCCCTCATTTATTAAAGCCAATCTTTGCGATAGGAAAGGAAATCTCCTGATGTCTCCCGCGAATTATCAAACGAAATTCTCAATAAGATAGAGACAATGGGTATAAAATTCGCTTGGAAAGATATAGAAGACTCCAAATCTGACGAGTTAGACAATGCTTTACCGGAAGCCCCTGAAACTAAAAACGAGAACTATGATGTATGGCGATATTACTAATACTCGGATTATGATAAAAATCAAAGTTTTGCAAGTACTGTTGATCCCTATTCGAACTACTATCCCAATACATACAACTGTGAGTACATGAACTACTCTTACTAAAAAGTGCAATACCAACCTAATGATTTTCTGATAATTCCAAACAATATAGCCTTTGATCAAAGAACCACCATCATGATAAAGAACATTCCTAATAAATATACCATTCAGTTTCTTTCTGAGGAAATTGACAGAGATCATGCCAATACATACGATTTTCTATATCTGCCATGCGACATCAAGGTACATTCTCTTGTAATCTAGAATAACTGTAATGTTGGATACGGCTTTATCAATTTCCTGAATACAAAGTTGCTCAATGATTTTTATGCAAAATTCCATAAGAAGCGGTGGGGTAAATTTAGAAGCGAAAAGGTATAAAATGATTAATTTAGATATGTTAGTTAACATATGCGCGCTTGCAGGGGTTAAGCAACCTTATTGAACACTTTCAAAACTCAAAAGTACTCAACAACAAAGATAAAAAATATCAGCCAATAATTCGAGAGTTTTAAAAGATAGAGCACCTCATCCAAGAACAAAAGGCCCAGTCATATAAATCATGATTTTTGCTTTTTTTAATTTCCCGCTGGATTTAAATTTTCCCGACAATGAAATAATTATTGGGACTGATTCTATATTTATCTTGAAAGTTGCAAGACATTAAAAGTACGATTTCTTGATTTGATCCTTAAAAACATTTTTATTTATGAAATAAAAATTAATTCATGCTTTTTAAAATAAAACACAATTATTAGTAATATGAGCTCCGAAATTAGCGCTTCTGAAGAGAAAAATTAACCGTTGCTCAAATCACCTCCGTCTTATCCGGTAGGAGGAGCTGTTGCTTTTGATTGGGAAAAAAGATGGCTTAAAGGCGATTAGTATCATCATATACTTACTAATGTCGAGGCTTATTGCAATACCTTCGGCTTCCTAAAATTTTAAGAAAAGACACATCCTGTATCAATATACGAACAACCAGTCAGTATGTTAAAGAGTAATGCAGATGGGATGATCTATTTTGTGAAAGGGAAAGGAGTAGGACCAGACTTTGGGTTCCCGAGGGCTTAGGTAAAGAAACGATATCGATGGAAGAAAATGAACTTTACGACCGACCTTCCCAAAGGTAAGCCCTATGTCACTTATGTGGTAGCTTCAGCGATGAGGGCACAGGCAATATAATAATGTTAAAGCGCATAATACAGAATGCATGCAGTTATCCCATATTACGAGGGTCGAAACGTCAACGAAAACAACTAATATATATTATGCCACGTGCGGGCAGTGGATCATAAGAAGGAGCCTCAACACTGGGATATCCATTCATGTTTTGTAGAACAGTATGCGGATTTTTATCGCCTCTTCTCTTTTTTGCATAACTACAATCTCAACGCACAGAAAGAGTGATCATTTTTCCCTCAATCAATTAGCAAACCAGTAAAACATATTATAATCAAAAACTTTTGGCATTTTCTAATAAAATTTAGCAATTATAAGAATAATATTCTATTATAAAATAAAATTTTTTGCTATTCCATAAGAGTTACAATCAATTTATTTAATCCTGCCTATGAATATGAAAATAAATTGGGAATATTTTAATTTGTAAAAATTCTCTTTTCACATATTTCCTATTTATCATACAATAAACTATGATGAATTACTCATCTCCCAAAAATGACTACCGCAAGCAAGGTCAAGATAGCCAATAGCCGTCTCGCGTTCTTCTCGTCTGCGTTTATGATACAATTGCTCTTTAAGTGAGCAATCAACTCATTTATGAACGCTTCTCCAAGTTCGGGTCAATTATTAAAGTCCTTATCTTCGAAAAGGGTGAAGTTACCAAGCTTTTCGTTGAATTTACAGAAAAAGAATCAGCACAGCAGGTATAATAAATTCTTAATTAGGCAAAAACAGCTTTGGATGGAACCAAACTCCTCGGAGCTATCTGTAAAATGAATATCTATTACTCAAATTTTAGCAACGTAGATCTTAAGAACGAAACCACCGAAGGCGCTGACTTCAGCATTTAAGAACAGATGAAAAATGAATACTGCCAAAGATTCGATCATCTGGCAAACAGCTACCAAGGAGATGATAACGATGTCTTGAATGACGATTACATAATGGAGGCAGCTTTCAATCAATTTCTGCCCCGATCCAAAACAGACAACCCTCGCAACATTCAATAAGAAATAAATCGAGTAAATATGATGTATCAACACAAAATGATCAATGAGGAAGAAGAAATGGATCATCATATTAATCATGATATCAACCATCTACTTGAAACCAAATCCACTCATTCCTTTCAAAATAACTTTCAAATTAAACCATTGGTCAGCACTCAATCTTCTAGAAGCAGTCTCTAACGTATCAATCCTTCACTTAAAATCAAAGAAATTTCCCAAGCGAGATCAAGTGTACTGAGTTTCGACCTTAAAAGGGATATAAGCATTAAATCTATCTATAATCTGTTTAGTAATTTTGGCAACATCTCCTTTATAACTAAGAAAAACAAGAAGTCCTACGTCAAATTCAGAACCATGGAATTTTCAGCTATAGCATTTACGTATCTCAATGAATTCTCTCTCATGGGTAATCTCCTATTATTACACTCACCCCTATCTCAAGAATAAGCTTCTCCAAACGAAATGGAGTATTGTGAATGTGTTTTTTATGACACATCCTACGATCGGTAATTATTGAGTTATTAAGATTTACTGCCAACCGATCGTTGACAGTCAATGCTCCCTCCCTCACGCTGCATGTATCTTCTTTAAAAAAATAAATCTGTAGATAGAACACTCTCTATAAGATATTTAGTGAATATGGTAAGGTTTAAGGAGTGAAGATAATGTGCCATTCGAATGAGAAAAACATGGCTTTGGTGAAGTTTTATTCGATGTAAGACAGTTTTTAGGCGATCGCTTGTCTCCATAATGAAACCTTTTCTGGTCGCAAGATGCAAATTTCTTTCACCAAATCTAAAGTATGAGTTTGATTCTCTCTATATTTATTAATTGATTTGAGTAAGACCAATAATATTGAATGAAGCCTATGAAACTTCTACTATACTGAAAGCGTCATTAAACTCGTCATAAGATTATAATTTATCATTCAACAATGGAGTCATCTTTAGAATATATGCCTCTAAAATGGCCACCTAATATTGAACTTGCTCAGATTCATTTTAACTGTTGTAAACCAGGAATTTAAAATCCTGAAGGTTTCAAATGTCCATGTTGTGGTCGGCAATAAAAGTTACAAAACAATAAATGGGCCACTAGAAATATCACAAAAGATTACAAAAACTACGGGGGTGGAGTTCTAGGCTACTTCTACTTGATGGTATACTGCATGGTTTTATTAGCCGCACTCATAGTCATAAAAGCATTATATCACATTTATGTACTTGAAAAGACTTGTCCCTTGCTATAGACCACTACTCCATGCACTACCGCATTAGGAGTCTTCAAATGTTGTGATAATTCAGTTCTTTTTCAAATTTTGCATGCCCATGGCCGGTAAACGTAGGCAATCATTTTGCAAAGTTTACAACTGGCATCATACCTTATTTTAGTTGTTTCCACTCTTTGCATTAGGATATTCTTTCAAGCTATCAACAAGGACCAAATTAGCATGGACGAAAAGCTTTTTAGTCGATTTTCGCTTATTATCAAAGGAGTGCCATTATATTATCAACTCGAAGATCTCCAGAAGGAGTTTAAGACCATCGATTCCAAAGTTTAAATTTGTTAGATCTTCTATCTGCATAGAATGTGCGATTTTGAGGATAATTATAGAAAATTGTTCGATATGTACTTCGAGATCAATTCATTGGAGGATAGATTGAAGACAGACGACCGCTAATATAAAATCTAAGATCTCCGTAAAAAATATCAGGATTATCTTGATCTATATGATGCGACTGGTGACTTGAGCTAAAATCAAAAAAAGCCAACAAAAAAAGTAGTTGTAGTATTTAACACCATCGAAGATAGAGAGATAATTCATAGAAATCTTAGAATGAATGAAGTTGTTAAGTTCACGCATTACATCGCTAAGATGCTTGGCATTGAAAAAAATCCGATAAATTATTACTCTGAAAAGTTGTCATAACCTCAAGAAATACATTGGAAATACATCGGATAGTCTTCGACGAACAAGCAAAAAGCAAGATTGTAGACGACTTTATATGGAGCTTTCTTAATCGTAATTTCCTTTGCTGTCTTTTATTTCCCTATGTTTAAGATCGATGAGGAGAAGATCGATTCTCCTGGTTTGGGTACTGGTCTTGGATTATTAATTTCAACTCTAATGATAGTTATGTCAATTAGCTATCGGCTGATAATATTGCGATTGATCCCCACCCGCAAACCGAGCAATAAAATAACGTAATCCTACTTCATCGTAATGACAACAATCATCTTTCATTTCTTCTTCTATTTGATTACTCCTGCTACCTTCTACATTTTCACATCGATTCCCAAAAATTACAAACTTAAATAGCTGTTCATGGCTGTTACTATATTCGTTTTAATGAATATCATAGTCGCTCTACTCGATGTCAGATACAGACTATTCAAAATGAGAAGATAAAAGTTACTGGGGCAGACTTCATTGGCGAATGTCTTTTGCCAGCAAAGATTGCACTAACAGATAACTCCTCCTTCTTTCCCAATTGAGTTTAAATTGATGGTGCTCTATGACATTTGGGCATTCAACTCTTTTTATGTCTTCCAACTGCCAGAGTTGCTCATATTTTTCTTACTGGTAATATTTGCCATATATTGGATAGATAAACACAACATTTACAGACACTATAAAATGCAGTATTTCCTCTCCATTGATTTGTAACTCAAAGTCCAAAAGGCCTATTTTATCATTTTCCTGATCTGTGTTTCTCTAGGTTATTTCATAGCAACTTCATACGTGTGGTAAAGATACCTAATTCTTGGCGTCATCATTGTCGCTCTGATAATTAACTTCAGCATAGACTATACTTATAAGCAATAACGTGATAGTATACTAAAGCACAATACCGATATCAAAACAGCCATAGAAAAGCACAAATCCATGCAAATCGCATCTTTTCATCTGAATTTAACTGAGCAATAAATGAAGAGATCGTTTATTGCTGCGTAGTAGTAAAAAATATAATTTTCATCAGTTTCGATTGCTTCATAGATTTTTATGTATGGGTATCACTAAACCTATAACTTATACTTAAGGCAATTTAAAAATAAGGAGATCACCAAAATGTTGGAGCAAAGATATTTAAATATTAAACATTCTAAAACTGTTTTGGATGGTACGAGGCGCAGATAAAGCTAAATGGCTAGACTTGAGGGGGAGGAGTATCATCTTAATGAAGAGCTTATCTCTGAGGCTGCGAAGCGCGCAGATATTTAAAATAATGATAGAAGCAATCCTTTAGTCTAAAAAGAAGAGGAGAAATAATAAAAATATTAACCTCCAACTATAGGAAAATAAGGAGAGTATCACATAGTGATTAAAACGCCAAAGAAATGATATTGAAATATTTATTGCCATTTCGTATACATTTTTAATTAGAAAATTATATTTTTTAGAAGCATTAGACTCTTTATCTGGATTTAATATAAATATAGAATATAGTCCGTATAATTAAATCTGTGTAGACATTTTATCAAAATCCAATTCAAATACATTAAAGAAGACGATCAAAATCATTTGAGTTATCCTACTATCAATTCTTCTTATATATTATTCAGATTCATTATTTAATCCATTTTGCCATAAAGTCACGCATTTATAAATATTAATTATGAACAAGTTCAAGGGCACCTTCGAAAAGATAGGCAAAATAGCGAGCAAAGAAGTGCAAAAGACAGTTGCCAAACCTACCACGTATGAAAGCCCATTCGGTCAAGATAAGTATCGTAAATTTCACAAAACTGGCCCAGAACTGCTAATCACTCGCATCCTCATGGTCAATGGTGCATTGACTTCCAAGTAAATATGGCAGGTCTATCAACGTACGCTCGTTTAGAACAAACAGAAAAATATAGCTGAAGAGATTTAGTATTGGCCCAGTCTAAACAAGTTGAAAGAAACGGTTAAGTTCATGCGCATCAACTAAAAGCTCACCAGTGGAGGGTACAATCGCAAATAACACCTTTTCAAAGGATGGAAGGTCTCATAAAAACGCGCTCTTAAATACGTTCACCCCTAAATGATCGAGTCCATACAAAAGGAAATATCTCTGCGCTAAAGTTTATGATAGTCAACTCTAATCAAAGTTATTTATCCATAACCATAATATCCAATAGCATCTACATCAACATTCGCTCCTAAATTATTACAACAGCTCAGTTATCAGTTCAATAGATATGAGAATCCATTTCTTGCATGCAAAATCATCTTTTGGATGCTGAGGATTCGAACATTTAATCCAGGACGGTTTCTAAGCTAATTTTCTCATAGCAAAGCTTTTAGAATTATGATTGAGTTCATGGTTGTTGTATATTTTTATTCATAAATAAGAATCTAATGATAAGAGCCTCATCTTGATATAAATTGATTAAATTAAGTATTGCTAAAATTCTTTCCATCAAATATAAAGCATTCAATATCATGACTCATTCAGCGCATAAGTTTGTAGTTTATATAGTGTTATAATTTGTTGTCAGAATGTTTATATTGAATTCGTGCTTATCTAATTTCTTCAGGTTTACCTTTCGGAATTAATTTATGCTTGGAAATCGAAGTAGGTCGAACATGCTAATTTGCAGAAAAACCGTGTACTTACATTTTATCCCTTATTCCATAGGTTTTGCTCAATGCCATCTGTTTATGCTATTGGTTTGGTCCTATCTTGAAATCTATCCTCTCAGATATCTATTCAAAAGGTATAATAGGATGCCTTCCTCCTTCTGTGTATACATATTTTGATTCGTCAGCGCATTTTTTGCTTTTTAATGTACTGTCAGCATCTCCCTTCCTTGTAATTTCCTACAGCAAGAGGATATATTCGTCTTTTTAATTTAGTTGGCATTTGTAATGCTCCTCGAGTTTGTCTTTTACGCCTTTGAATTCCTTGAATTATTCGAAAAATACTTCTTTCAAGCGATAAATTTACTACGTGTGTTGATGTTCGATGTCTTTTAGTTTTTCAAGATACTCTTTTCTAATTTTGGATATATGATTTCTATCTTTTGCTTCCTCTTTTTATGAGCTTTAAGGTTGATTTTTTTATATTTTTGTCAAGATGTTGTTCAGTCTCATATCGTTTTCGTCATTCTGAATTGGATATTTATTGTTCACTTCGCAAACTGAATGGCGCTTTAGAGTATGCTTCGCTCTCATTAACGGCTTTATTATTTATAATAGCCTTAAATTCAATGAAAAGATGCTAAAGAAAAAATATAAATCGTCATATATTAATCACTCCTATTAGAGTCAGAATGACGCTAAAATTGAAAAAGTAGTATATCCTCAATGTTGTATGCTGATGCACTTTAAGCAGGCGGACTATCTGTCCAACTTGAGAAAGGGACGTGCTTTGACTTCTTTGCTGCACTTCTTCAATGGTTTAACTGAATATTCCTGTTTAAGCGGCTGTCTGAAGGTGAACTCAAGCATGTTTGAAGTAATGCATGATTTATTAATACTGCCTTCGTTCTTGAAGAAATCTTTGGGCAATTTTTTGCTGGATGCAACCCTCACTAATGATTTATTTTTTTCCTTGGATTGGCTAGCTGCTCGATTGACGAATAGTTTTTCTCGGCCAAGTAACATATAGAAAATATTTATTTTAGCAAATCGAATTTAGAATATTACAGAATTTTCTGATTTGAAGATTTATATACAAAATAGCTTTACAATAATACGAAAACTGATTAGCCTTTTAATATAGCTGTAAATTCAGTAGAGAAAGTGTAGAATTTAACTCTACCTTTTGATTCTTATCAACAACACTAAGAATTAATATGGATTGACTTTAAGAATATTTTTTAGAATTTTCTGATGGCATGTAAAGATCTGTACAGAAAATTGATTTGGTTCATAAAATTGTTTACAATCACTGTACTTCTAATTTTTTTTTATTGTATAAATCGTCCTTCAATTTCCAAATAGCAGATTTTGATGAAATGAATATTTAAGAAAATGGAAACAAACTTCTCCTAAAAACTGATCCCATATAAATTATTGAAGTTAAATTATTCTCAATTACTCTTGAATAAATCGCAATGATAATTAGATTCGTATTGAACCATCCCCAATGATCATCATGAATAAATTCTCTAAAGTGGATATATGCTATTAAATATTATTTTAATTTCCACCATAAATGCCCAACCTACTCTGGAGAACTCACTCTCGTAAATTTGGAAAGGACAGTCGCGAGTGCCGTAGATGTAAATGCCAAATCGGTCTAATCCGCAAATACGACCTGCTGCTCTGTAGAAAATGCTTCAGAGAATCAGGTGAAATCATCGGATTCACTAGAACCAGATGAGAATGATCTGCATCATCTATTAATCTCATTATTTCATCCGAACAGTCAATTAGCAATTTCGGAAGCTTTTTCAGTCAATAAAACAATATTCCAAGTATCCTCATCCTTTTGCAGGCTTGGGATGCTCGGACAAATATTAACTATTTATAATCAAACATTTTCAAAAATGGTTTATAGTCATTGCTTTTAGAGTTTTAGGATTTGATTGTCGGGGAAGTGCTTTACATGAATAACTTTTGATTCACGCTTATAATTGATATAATCCTCTTCAACAATGGTAAGTGTTTGTTTACTCAGGAAATCTCAGAAAGAGCCCAACCTCTCGCTACTGAAGAACTATCCTCCTAAATCTACGATCTTGTCTCGCAATGCGCATCCCTAAAACAAATCAAGAAGGGTGCCAATGAGGCCACCAAAACTCTCAACCGCGCAATCACTGAACTCATCATAATTGCTGCTGATGCCAACCCCTTGGAGATAGTGCTCCATCTTCCCATCCTTTGCGAAGAAAAAAACGTGCCTTATGTGTTCGTCGAATCTAAAAAGGCTTTGGGAACTGCATGCGGAACAACTCGCAATGTGATCACAGTCTCCATCCTAAAGAACAAGCAATCAAAACTTAATGATCAGATCAACACCATAACCGGAAAATGCGAAAGACTCTTCGTCAGCGGTTGATCTTTTTAGCACTGACATTTAATTAATAACAAATCTTTCCATCTAGTCAAAAAAATTAATTGACTTGGACAAGATATAAAAGTTAAGATCTCGATAACTATCAATAAAGATATTGAAGAAATAATTATTATGGATTTCAAAATTTAGTCAGGTTGAGAGCACCAAGATCTTTGAGTTTTGGAACTTTTTAGTGGTACTTATTCATTGAACTACTTGGCTGGGTTTTGGGGGTTTTTTAGTGTTGTAGATTGTATGATCGATGGGAGTTTATTTTCACCTATGTCTTCAGATTTTTATTCTTGGATAGACCTTACTTGAACTCAATACTTATAAATTTCCATTCTTGGGCTTTTTTGGGCGTTTTAGTGGGAGTTACTTCTTTGAGCAGTCTGCGAAGATAGGGACTTTTTTCTGAGGGCAAACTGCCCTCAGTTTTAAAGATACTGCTGTTACTATCTTTAATCTTTAAGCGAATATTTGGCCTCTTGTTTTAAAGAGAGTTGTTATTTCGATGTGAAAGTCTATCAGGCTATCTATGATATTACTTTATATCGACAAACTGCATATCTTTTAGGTGACTATACTCCTATTTTTAACTACTGTTGCTTGTACTAGTTTTATGACTAGTTTAGGAACGCAGTAGTTAAAACTTATAATTGCTTTGTTTTGATTTTTGGAATCTATATTCTATGGCTTAACGAAGTTATCTTTATTTCTTGGTCAACTTGTTGACGAGAGGAGGTTTATGATTTTAGAAATTATGATTATTGGAAGCTTTTGATGAGTTAGACTTTGAAGCATTGATACGGGGTTGGAGGTTCTATTTTTTGGTTTTAGTTTTAAAGAAATTAAATGTTTTGTCCATTGCTGTTTACTTGATGAATAATATTATAATTTCTGCAAGGCATATATCAATTGACTTTATAAGAAAAGAACAGATTATTTGAAGTTAACGAGACCTCAATAGTGAAATTCGAAGCTAGTTTATTAAATAGTAGAGATTATCAAGATCTATTATTTAAAAAGATGATTGTGCTTTCTCTGCGATAGGAAATATTCAATCATTGTCATAAAAAAATACAATCCTTTACCTATTCCGTTTCCTAAATTTGTATTGAGAAACAAAACACATTAAATTTATTTTACCTGCTCTGTTGGCATTGGCTAAAAAAACATTAAAAATTAGATTTATTTTTTAATTAACGTTAAGTTAGTTGCTATTTTCATAAGGTTGGTTCTATTTATATTCATATCTCTTTTGATGATTATATTCAAATTACAATGCAATAAGATCAATAAAAAGGAAGTCTTCGCGGCATAAATAACAATAATAATTCAATGCTTCTACTTCAAATTTTAAATTACCATTTATTCAGCAAGAATTAGTTTAATTATAATTAATAGGACAATAAAATATGGGAGGTTCTAATCAAGGAATGATTTTCAATCAAACTAAAGAAAATATTTATTACACTATACACAGCCAAGATTTTGTGCCATTTGAAGAAAGTAAAAATACTAAATTAGGAGGAGAAATTGAAGGAGGATGGATGTGTTGGATGTATGCTCAAGCTAAAGTTAATGCATCATATGAAAAAAACACAAAAGCTAAACTCTTTGACAAAGAAGGTGTGTATGTTGCTAATTCCTTGCGCATGGCTGTATGCGGTCTGAAAAATCTTAAGTTTGATGGCAGCTAAAGAATTAGTATTATCACGGAATCAGGGAAGATATTAATAAAATCAGGAAAAATTAATTAAATTTAAGATATAAGAATATTAATTAGTGATGATTATAGTCCTCACAAAATACCAGAAAAGGAATTTAAAAAACTTGCTTCAATTGCTCTATAAACTTCACGACCAACAATGTCCATTTTTACTTGTCTTTGCTGCAAAGGGATAACTTCTTATAAACCAAATTAATTAAAATTGGAATGTATAAATTGCAACCAAAAATTTTAAATGCTCGTATTTTGCAGAAAATACCCATTATACCATCATGCCTGTTATAAATGTGCATCAGATATCTAGAATGACAATCTAGTCAATTCAATAATAAAAGATAATTTTCATCCTTGATTGATTATTAACTTCTATGTTCTAAGCTATTATCAGATGCTTTAAAAATATTTAAGAATTAATTTTTGACCTATCTGAAGGCTTAATCGAAGATAAACATAATGAGTTCTTATTTAAATTGCAATATTGTATATTCACACCATTTTCGTGGATTAAATCAAAACTGCAATGTTATAAGATTGATATGAAGGAACTCTTCTAGGAATAAAACCTTTACTAATATGGTAAATAAAAACATTTCTTTAATCATACAACATCGCTGATAAAAATTATACAATCAATAATTATAAAAGAGTATATGAAAAAAAAATTAAATCAATTTGAATTCACCATAAAGTGGTTTGAAAAAAAGAAGTAACGTAAACTAAAAGCAGAAGATTCTTTATAAACCTTAATAGAATGGACTGGTGAAATGAGTGACAAACTTACTGATTCATAAACTAAGTATTCTTGCAATATCACTTTTTATGTTTTGATGACAATATAAACTTCTTGAGGAAAACATTATTATACAAGAAGGAATTCCAGAAAACATCCAATATTAATTAAAAAATGCAGAGTTCTTTGGTTTTAGATTTAAAGAAAAAACTGAATAAGATCCTCTCGATCATTATATAGCATTTATTAAGCGCAAAGAATTATATCTTATTATTCATTCTTGGTAGGGTTAATTTAGTTTATAAAAGTGGCTCTAAAAAATAAAAATTTCCTAAATAGAGATATAATCAAAGCTTCTAAAATAAAACCTCTTGAAAATCCATTCTTGGGTTAAATAAAAGATAATAAGGTTATCTCATTAGATGGATAATTATTATACCAAGAATAATTAAAGTCTTGGAAAGATTTAATAAATTATGTTCTTGCCTGTACAAGTTATGGTAAATTTCTTACAAAATTACTACTAACTGGCTAAAATGTTCTCCTAAGAATACTTTTGCTAGAAAGTATTACAGAATATTTTTACGCATGATTATTTATCCATAAAATCTGTTTTTTATTTTAATTTTTATCCCACAAATTGAATTCCTATTTTTAGAAGGTCTTTCTTCGATATTTTGACATTGAAGAATAACAATTATTCATAAATCAAACTAGTACTTTGGCAAAAAGAATTAATCAGATTCTATGTATTTACAAATTAAGCAAGTACATTTTAGGAATAATAAATAGTATTAATGCAATCTGAATTTAACCAAACATTTTTAATGACCATTTATCAATCTTCAACACAAGATTTAATACGGCTTGGCTCTTTCATAAAAAACGCATGCAGTTCAATCTTGACCCCTTATTTACAAACTGCAGAATTATTTTACCACAATCATAAAGAAATTATTCTAGTAGTGGGAGCAGCTACCATAACTTATATTATCCTTAAGCCCAGTAACAAAAAGTCACTTCCAATCAAATCTAAGAAAACCATCATTCATAAAAATATGGTTCGATGTTTTATCAGCGATAACTAATAAAATTAGTGCATTGATGAAGTTTCAACTACAACCAGGAAATCAGTCTAAAATACTTAAAAGCATATCTTGTAGGAAAAGAAAAAAATAGTGTAATAAATATTTCTCGAGAGAATTGACACTTGCTCTGAGAACGAAAGCTAGGATAAGATATTCTTTGAAGTCTTTAAAACATATCAAGCGGCTTGATTATTATGATTATTATTTAGAATTGAATACGGCTTATTTAGAATACTTTCAATTTTGGTCTATAAATCACCATAAATATAAATTAAGTATATTATACAATATATACAATCATTGACATGTGAAGGACATTACCTCGAAACAGCTGATCGAGGTTCAAGTTACAGCGCAAATAGGAGTTGTATAATTGTATTTCGTTTAATTGACAGTGTCCTCCATCAAGGGATATCTATTTAAGATAAAAAAGTCATTAAATACAAGGATAATAATATATTTTATCATTTATTTAAAATTAGATGATCTGGGTATGATTCGACTGTGTATTGCTCTTCATCAATTTATCTTCTGCTTTCTGCGAAGGTTTTTAGCTTGAGAATTTGTCCAAGCGGAATGCCTATAATGGCTAAGGTTTCTTGCGAGCATCCTCGAACCTCTTCAAATGTAGTAATTTATTGATCTATCATCTTTTTTATTACTTCCTATTTTATCTGATTTTTTCTGAGAAGGACCTCGAACTGTGTCTAGGTTACAAACATTCTTAAACGTAATTATTCTTCTTTTTTAATTCCATACAAACCGAGCGATTCTCCATCTTCGAGCCATCTTCCCTTAAAAGATAATTATCTTTGTTGATCTGGAATCCATCCTTCTTTAAAATATATTTTTTTCCTAAGGACCCGTATTGAATCAGTGGATTTAACGTCTAAAATTGTTGTATGACCAAGATCATTTCTGATGAAAATTTGAAAATTTTTATTTTAGTTTTACATCTTTTATTGTACTTTAAAATATTATAAGTTAATTCTTGTAGTTGTTAAAAAATTATCTAAGTTATGCGAAAGAACTGAATTTTGTTTGGTTTAAAAGTTTGTTTATATCTATCTGCTAGCATAGTAGTTTTAAATGATCCCAAAAAGGTGCATGATGATTAACATCAAATAATAATTTACTCTAATATCAATACATTAATCTACAAATTATGAATTTTATTATTTTTTAATTTCTTAGATGCTATGTGAATTCTTTAACCATTTAAGTTGGCATTGACATTAATAAATTATGAACTTAGCCCCAAACAATCAAATTAATAATTGAATTAATATTATGAAGCGATGTTTTTTTGTTGTATTTGAGAATCACGTCAATTCTACCAAACTCGATGGATATATCTTGCCTGAACTTAATTCTTAGCAATAGCCCAAAGTGACGATGTCCGTGTTTTTTCCAGGGTGATAAGAATTTATAACCGTTGGGAGCTGGCAATTAATGAAGTTGGTCACATTCATAAACACTGTAGAATTCCACCACCACGCACCTGTAACTGGAGGCTTATCTCCTGTTACGAATGTGCCATTATCATAAAATGTTGTTCTTGTAGGATAGCCACTCCATGGACTTGCAAAAGACCATTGCGTGGAGATGTAATAAGCTCTGCTCAGCACTAAGTTGGCTTCGATAGATAAAATCAGGCTCAGCAAGAACACCCCATAAATATATGCTTTCATTTTGGCTATTCCCCACTATAATTATGTATAAAATATCTTTTATTGCCAAATGATTATTATCTTCCTAAATTTATGTATTCTGTTTTTTTGTTTCGGCCGAAGAGACTTCTTCACATCGATCTTATAATATTGAATTTTTGATATAACCATAAAAAAAATATGAAAATAGAACTCAATGAAAATAGGAACTCGCTTCGTAAGATATTACAAAACAGGCCAATTAAGCGCAATAGAAAAACGATAAAAGGTACAATTAAATCCTCCATAGCAATTTTTTTATTTTTAGTCAATAAATATAATAGTATATGCCACTATCACTAGATATTTTAATGAACCATTAAGGTCGATTATTTTTCAATGCCATCAACGTCTTTCATTAATGATTTTTAAAATTTACTCTTTTTGAGGTCCTCATTTGTTGTCAAGGCCACAAGGAAGGAAAAGAATATAAATATCCCAAGAACACCAAAAACCATTTAAGATCTAAATTACGTTTTATCTAGCACCGATGCACAAATTAAACCACTCACAAATCCAAAAGTTTGACTTATAGCAAACAAATACCCAGTGACTGAGGCTTAATCAATCGGAAAAGCCGTTTCAGCTGCATACAAAATAAAAGCTGGGGGACACGAGTATGAATTGAATCCATAGAGGATCGATAGAAGACCAATTGTAACTGTTTGATCAGCATGGCTCATATAGCCCAATACTAGAAGTATATAACCTGCAAATGTTCCGAAATTAACTGAATAAGAATAAACTAACTTGCTGCGGCTGTATATTTGTAGGCTTTAGTTTTTTTCAATATAGTCGAGTAGACGTAATTACCAACAATGCCAAAAACTGTTTGAGCCACTCCCACTGTTGAGATTATCTTACCAGGCTCTACATAGCCCAACCCACTGAGTGCTTGATTCAATATACTGAAAAATGAAATTTTAATTCCAAAATTAAAAGCCATTCCGACTGCTAATTTGAGGTACTCTTTGTTAGTAAATAGCTTTTTCATTATCGCTGTATATTTTTATCTCTTTTGAGCACTTACAACAGCAGCAGCTTTGGAAGGAGCTATATCTGGCTTTTATCTGATAAACACTAATAACAAAATAAAGGGTACTGTGATAACAGTTGCCTCGACTCTTAAAAAATTGAGAACATCTTCCTTAGTGCTGTTGGAGTCAATGATTAGCCCTGAAATAATGAGACTCATTGACAAAGAGAGAAGATTGGCTAAGACACAAACAAAAGTGATTAATGGAACCATTTCGCTGCAGAACCAGTTAAAGGCTAATTTACTTGCAGTATTTAAAACGAAAATATTACCTGCTGCTGCAGCCAAAGAGCCAAATAAACATAGATATGGATTTCCTTCAGCCAGAAATGTTCTTAACCAGGCTCCACCCACAACGAGTCCACCTCCGATAAAATAGCTAATTCTAATTCCATAGCGATTGATGATCCAGTTGCAGGGATAAGCCAAGATAACATGGACAATAGGGAATAATAGTGTGTTTAGGGTGACTTCTACTGCTGATATATTAAAAAGTGCTTCAACTACAGAATTCATTCCAGAAAAAGTGTTATTGGGAAGTGAATTTACGAGTGCAGTTACCAAGTATACTGTGAGTATTGCAAAGCGATACTTAGTCTCCTTTGGTGTTTGCGACTCTTCCATGGCTACGATCATTAAATCTTCAATTAATACATATTTGCCCAACTAATGGAAAAAGATCACATATATGAAATAAAGTTATATTATACACGTACTTGTCATAAATATTGTCCTTGGGGATAACTATCCTAAATTTATGTATTCGTATGTTTGGTTTTCGCCTTGAAGAGACTTCCTTCATATTGATTTGATAACATTGAGTTTTGATATAATCCCTAAAGGAGGTATGAATATAGAAATTTGTAACAATGAAAATAGGAACTTACTTCTTGAGAATTGAAATACATCTAATTTATACTTTTATAGGTCAATGCTAACATTGCTGGTAAAATAAATTTAATGATTTTTGCTTCTCAATACATTTTCAATCAAATATAAGTTATTAATTATTAGTCATATTATATCAAAAGAAATGATGATAAAGGTAATAATTTTGCTGGCCTTAGCAAGTACGATGCAGTGCTACTGGTGTGAGTATTCATCTATCTACTCCTATTCCTGCACTTGGGGTTGCTATTAGGAATTAACCTTACCCCAAATTTATGATGAGTATTGCCCTTCTATTCAATGGTGGCAAGTATTATTAATGGTCCTAGGGGGCTTGGCAATTATACTTGGCATAATTGGATGGTGTTGCAAACGATGTCAAAATAATAACACAGATCCGGCAAGTGTTGCACTTATGAATATATGAAAGAATTAAAAACTGATCTTCATCCAATAAATATCACTAAATGCATATTTACGTCCAAAAAGCATTTCTGAAAGATATTTTGATTCCCTGTGTATAAAATACTTTTTATGTTGATTAAAATTTGCTCTCCTTTAATCGATTTAAATATTACATTTGACTAAAGAGGTAACAGTTGCTTTGATAATAAAAAATATTTGGAATATTATTAAAAAAAAATAAGAATGTATGCATTGAAATTAAGACATAGTTAAGTAAACTAAATACGTGAACAACTTTATTTTTTCTAGGAGGAAGAAACTATGTTTTGCCGATGTACGAATGAATAATTATTTTTATTAAGGTTAAAATCTCAAATCTCAAATATAGAACCTGATAAAAATAGGAAATCAATTTGTCGGCTTAAATTATTCTTTTATTATAGCAATCAACCAAGCCAAATGATATTGTTATCTTTTATTTAGACTAAGATTCGTAAAGGTTTGTAGACAAATTTTGGTTAAATCATCCTCTATTTACATTTTATTAATTTTTTAGAACAAAATACGGATAAAAATAGGATAATAATACATTCAACTATCATCACTAAATATTTTCATCAGTTACTAAAGACTATGTTTTTGCTATGTCGTCAACGTCATTCATTAATGATCTTTAGAATTTGCTTTTTTTAAGGTCCTATTTTGTTGCCAGGGCCACAAGGAAGGAAAAGAATAAAAATAGTCCAAGAGCACCAAGGACCATTTAAGATCTAAATTATGTTTTATTTAGCACCGATGCACAAATTAAACCACTCACAAATCCAAAAATTTCAGTTATAGCCAATAAATAACCAGCAACTGAGGCTTGATCAATAGGAAAAGTTGTTTCAGCTGCATACAAAATAAAAATTGCAATACTTGAATATGAATTGAATCCGAATAGGATAGACAGAAGAACAATTGTAACTGTTTGATTAGCATAGCTCATATAGCCCAATACTAGAAGTACATAACCTGCAAATGATCCGAAATTGACTAAATATAAATAAACTAACTTGCTGCGGCAGTATATTTGTAGGCTTTAGTTTTTTTTAATATAGTTGAGTACACATAAGTACCAATAATGCCAAAAATTACCCCAGTCACTGCCGTTGTTGAAATTACCTTACCAGGCTCTTCATAACCCAACCCACTGAGTGCTTGATTCAATATACTGAAAAATGTTTTACTAATTCCACAATTAAAAGCCATTCCGACTGCTAATTTGAGGTATTATTTGTTAGTAAATAATTTTTGCATTATTACTGTATATTTTTATCTCTTTTGAGCACCAACAGCAGCTGCTGCTTTGGAAGGAGCTATATCTGGCTTTTATTTGATGAACACCAATAATAAAATAAAGGGAATTGTGATAACGGCTGCCTCGACTCTTAAAAAATTGAGAACATCTTCCTTGGTGCTGTTGGAGTCAATAATCAACCCTGAAATAATGAGACCCAATGACAAAGAGAGAAGATTGGCCACTACACAAGCAAAAGTAATCAATGGAACCATTTCGCTGCAAAACCAGTTAAAGATCAATTTCATTGCAGTATTTAAAATAAATATACTACCTGTTGCTGCAGTTAGAGATCCCAGCAGGCATATATATGGATTTCCTTCAGCCAAAAACGTTCTTAACCAGGCTCCACCAGTAACAAGTCCACCTCCAATAAAATAGCTGATCCTAATTCCATAGCGATTGATGATCCAGTTGCAGGGATAGGCCAAAATAGCGTGGACAATAGGGAATAACAATGTGTTTAGAGTGACTTCCACTGCTGATATACCAAAGAGTGTTTCAACTGTAGAATTCATTCCAGAAAAAGTGTTATTGGGAAGTGAATTTACGAGTGCAGCTGCCAAGTATACTGCAATTACGACAAAGCGATATTTAGTTTCCTTTGGCATTTGTGGCTATTGCATTGTGACGATCATTGAATCTTGAATTAATAAATATTTGCCCAAATAATGGGATAAAAAATCACATCTATGAAATAGTGTTATCTTTTATGTGTTACTGGTAATTGATTTAAGATCACATGTTTAATTCGTTGTTGATTTGAGTGAATCGTATTCCTTCTTAATTAAGCTTCTTCTTAATTGCATGGTTGTAAATTTTCTGAATTGGAATTGCTAGAGATTAATTAGTTTTATCTTTATCATCTATTTTAGATACTTTAAAATATCAGTTATTTAATTAATAATTATCTTTCTCTAATCACAGCATGCAGTTGCAAGCTTTAGTTCTCATTCATTGCGGAGAACCGCTTGATCTTATGCTTAAATAGTAATTGTTAACAAAGAGAGCTATTTTCCTTCTCTATAAATGAAA
>Ga0302268_1000603_pt1 | contig 22490 bp, 24 predicted proteins | sample III_Bog_E2_1_FD_194554 | JGI IMG/M metagenome (GOLD analysis project Ga0302268, IMG submission 194554) | Peat permafrost microbial communities from Stordalen Mire near Abisko, Sweden - III_Bog_E2_1 | ecosystem: Environmental > Terrestrial > Soil > Wetlands > Peat | place: Sweden: Abisko... | reverse complement strand
CATAAGTTTCCTCCACGCGCCGGGGTTTGAATGGAAAACGGGGCCTTGGCGCGTCTTTTTATCTGCAGCAAGGAGCACCACAATGCCTGGATTACTTGACGTTGAGTCTGAAGAGAAGCCTATCGTCTTCATAGTGACTGGAGATGAGATTCAGCAGTTGGATGCTGAGCACGCGGGGCCTACGCGGTTTAATCAATTCCTGCTGGAGAAGCTGAAGTTCTCCGGTGGTCCGGTATCGGGTTGCATTAACTTCAAACTGGACCGGGGTGCCCTGGCGCGTGCCAAGCCAAATCTTGAGGATGCGCGGTTCAAGCGGTTCCGCTACATCTGGCTCCCCAAAGAACATGCTGAGTATATTGCTAAGACCACGATGAACGACATTGAGTTCGCTAAGTGGAATGAACGCCACGAGGTGGGGACGATCCAATGAGTATGCGGCGCGAGAGGCTTCATGCGGCCCTGGACCGTGCCCTAGACGCGGCTGAGATAAAGCCTTTCCACGGCAATATTGAGAAACTAACGTCGGCCAATAATGATTTTCGCCGCGTTATTTTCACGGGTAAGCGTGAGCAGCTTGTATTGATGTCCTTGAAGCCCGGAGAGAACATTGGCAACGAGGTCCACCCCGACACGGATCAGTTCTTCCGCATTGAGCAGGGCACAGCGGAGTTCACGCTGGGCAACGGTAGCGAGGTATTCTCAGTAAGTGACGGTGGTGGAGTCGTAGTCCCAGCCGGTACGCGGCATGATGTGCGGGCTGGTAAAGACGGCGTGAAACTTTATACCATCTACGCTCCGCCTAACCACCCGGCAGGGACCGTGGAGCGGACTAAGGCTGAGGCCGAGAAGAAAGAACCTCAGTAATTAAGTTTCAAGGATAGGGAAGGCCTCCCGATAAGCGCGGCATCACTCACCGCGCTTCCTTGATTAAATTTGAGCGTGTAAGGAGTGACAGTGAAGCAGTTTCGTTTGGGCTTGATTTACAAGATTACAAACAAGATCAACAAGAAAGCATACGTAGGCTGCACATTGATAGCTAGAGGGATGTCTAGCAAAGAAGCGCGCCAGGCTAGATGGCATGAGCATATTTTAGCGGCTAGGCATGGCTCGCAGTGCGCAGTTCATCGGGCTATTAGAAAGTATGGAGAGAATGGCTTTATAGTTCGTACTTTGAAGATAGTGACAGAGCCATTACTATTCGCTGCGGAGATAGATCGTATAGCTAAGCATGACACATTCAAGCATGGCTACAATATGACGGCAGGCGGCGACGGAGTCACTATGACCATCGCTGTCCGAGGAAAAATAAGTCGGGCTGTTAGGAATGCGTTTGCTAGTAATCCCGGTCTAGCCGAGGCGATATCAAATCGACGTTTAGGAGTTCCATTATCATTAGAAGCACGGGCTAAGATTTCAGCTATTCAGCTAGGAAAGAAACAACGTCCCGAAGTTACTGAGAAGATACGGCAGGCTAATCTAGGCGCGAAGAGAAGCGCCGTAGGCCGGGCTAACATTAGCGCTGCTATGCTTGGTAGGAGAGCGTCAGATGAAGCGCGCGCGAGTCTAAGGGCTGCGTGGGTGCGGCGTAAGGCTAAAGGTCTAGGAGTAGCCTCAGACACCACTAAAAAGAAAATGAGTGCAGGCATAAGGGCTGCTTGGGTGGTACGACGCGCTGAGGGCAGAGCGTCAATGTCAGACGCTACTAAAGCTAAGATTTCAGCTATTCAGTTAGGACAGAAACGCAAACCTCTTTCAGAAGCTCACAAGCACAAATTGTCCGCAGCTGCGAAACGTAGAGAAGAGCGGCGCAGAAAGTCGGCTAGTATTGAAAACCAAAAAGCCGATTGAGTTTGGTCCTACAAAAAGAATCGAAAGAGAATTTTCCGCTGGAATTCGTTCCATAGTTGGCCGCGTTCTTGTTCCCAAGATGCCCGAACAATCGCTAGAGGAATGGCTCGCGGCCCTAGCTGAAAAGTCGAAGGCCAAGGACATCCAAGACGCTAGTGAATTGCTCGCTTCGCGCATGGTGAAATGGTGCAATGTCTCCAACGCCAAGACTTGGCGCGAAGCTGCTGCTAGATCTCAGAAATCTAGATTTTTAAGCAAACTACTCCAGCGCGAATTACAAGGCACCGCCACGGGCGCACGGGTCAGCGAAATAATTCGTACCAACGCGAATTACATCAGCAGTCTAGCCCTGGAGCAAGCTCAGGTGCTGACGGATGAAGTGACTAAGGCGCAGCAGAGCGGCGCGCGGGCGGAGACAATCTCTAAGATGATGCGGGTGCGCTATCCTGAGTTACTGCGCTCAAGAGTTCGTCTTATCTCGCGGACGGAAACTAGCAAGGCTTCAAGCGCTTTAACCGAAGCGCGCTGCTCTGACCTTGGCGTCAACTTCTATCAGTGGCTTACGAGCGAGGATGCTCGGGTGCGTAGTTCGCATGCTCATATGGCAAATGTCATAGTACCGTGGAATGAGCCACCTGACCCTGATCAGTTGGCTGGTATTAAGTCGCGGCTAGGGCCGGGCCACGCGGGGTGCTTTCCTAACTGTCGGTGCACTTCTGCCGCCATTTTGGATATTGAAGACATCCGCTTCCCAGCCAAGGTTTATCATGGCGGAGTTATTAAGATGATGAACGAGCAGCAGTTCAGAGCGACGTTTGCTAATGCGTAAGTTACTACGGAGGCGCGCCGTGGCCGGTAGGACGTTGGTAATTCGTAGTAACGATACGTTGGTGTTTAAGGGCTACGCGATTGACGCTAACATTCTTGATGCTATCGTGAATCCGGAGGCCCGGTTGCTCTGGGCCTTTATTAAGAAGGACCATGATATTCGCCCGGTGCCCTATTCTGAGGATAAGGTAATTTGGCTTACTGATGAAGACCTGGTAAGAAAATAACGAAAGGACGGCTCTATGCCTCGCCAACGTAAAGCCGCCCGCGTGGCGGGTAACTCTCAGCTTGATGCGCTGTTCAACCAGATGCGGCAGCCCGTAGGTAAGCAGTTCAAAGGCCGTACTAAGACGCGCCCGAACGAGGACAGACTGGGCCTAGTAGGGTCTACTGCTAACTTAGCCTTCGCTCAGGACTTTTTCAGTAACCCTGCCGCGCGCACAGGCTTCGGCACGACCAGCCTGGAGAACTTCACGGAGTACCCCCTAGTTCGCTGGACCTTGAACTTTTGGGAAGTCGTCAGCTTCTTTGAGTCATCTTGGATTGCTCGCCGCATTGTCGAAGCGCCTGCTCAGGATATTGTTAAGACCTGGCCCAAAGTTACTAGCGACATAGATCCTGAAGACCTATCTAGGCTGGACCGCGCTATTCGCCGGACAGCTACTAAGGATAAGGTATTAGATACCGTAATTCCGGCGAGATTGTTTGGTGGCGCGGGCGCTTTAATCGCAGTAGAAGGCCAGGACCACGAGCTTGACACGCCGCTGGATTTGAAGTCCGTTCCTCTTGGCGGGTACAAGGGCCTGATTCCGTTTGACCGCTGGAGCGGCATTTCTCCTACGGGCGATGTTTGTGATGATATCAATCGCCCTCTGGATTTTGGCAAGCCGGAGTTTTATGAGGTCCGCGTTAAGGGCGGTGAATCTTTCAAGGTTCACTCTTCCCGTATCCTTCGTTTTACTGGCCCCAAGGTTCCAGAGCCTGAAAACTCAGCTTATCAAGATTGGGGCATCTCGGTCCTAGCTCCGGTTATCCAAACTATTAAGGCGTATGACTCAGTCTCCAGTAATGCTCTGAGTCTTACTTATCGCGCTAACATTCTGGGTATGAGAGTTCCTGAGCTTGAGCAGATGCTTAGTGGCTTAGGTGTCAATCAGAAGACCGCGCAGAACTTTGAACGTCGCATGCAGAAACTCAACGAGATGCTAGACAATCAAAGTCTGGTCTTGCTGGGCAAAGAGGGAGAACTTAGTCAAACTCAGTACTCGTTCGCGGGTCTGGGCGAGATGATGCAGATGTGGCAGCTGGGAGTTTCGGGCGCGGCTAAAATGCCCGTCACCCGGCTGTGGGGTCGAACCTTCTCAGGTCTAGGCCAAGCCGGTGACGGCGATGAGCGCATTTACGAGGAGACTATCTCTACTGAGTCTGACGTAACGCTGCGGCCAGCACTTGAGAAACTTTACCCAGTAATCTGCATGAGCGAGTTGGGCGAAGTGCCTGACGACCTCAACTTAAACTTCCCCTCCATTCGTGTGCTAGATGAAAAAGAGAAGGCGGAGTTAGCCAAGACCGTAGTGGATACCTGCGTCGTGGCGTTGAACGCGGGCGGCATCAGTATTCGTACCTTTGCCCAAGAGTTGAAGCAGTCCAGTACCAAGACCGACATCTTTACCAACATCACGGATGAGAACATTGAGGCTTTGTCGGATAAGGTGCAGCAAGAGGGCGAGATGGGTGAGGACTTATTCGGAGCAAGCGAAGGCGGGCTGAGTCCGTCCAGTTCCCCGGATAAAGCCCTGCACGCACTGGCCGAGGAGCGTAAGGATAGGGAAACGCCCACGGCGGAGGCGGCGGGAGCACCAGAGGGCCTTAAACCGCCGCCAAAGGGCGCTGTAGAGGCTCATGATGAAGTCCCGGAGGGCCTTAAACCCGGCGACCGGCTCCATATTCACGGAAAATGGTTGACGGTGAGCGAGGTCGTAGTAGGCACAAAGGACTTGTTCGGTAATCCTACGGTGCAGGTTCATTTTGAGACGGGTGAGATTATTCCGTACCAAGTGAAGGCGCGTACGCAGGACACTAAGCCCTACACCCCGGAGAAAATTCGCGAGTTGGCAACCAAGCCTATTCAAGGTAAAGTACAGAGTCGTGTAGTACAGAATCGGATTATTCGCGACCTCGCTGAACAAGGTTACTTTTATTGGGTGGCTGAGGCAGAGGCGGCAAAAGAACTTGGCAAACAAAGTGACGTAGTAGCGGCTGAACGTGAGATCTCTAAATACAGAACCTTGTTGAACTCGGCGGGGGCCAAGGATGCTGACGGTCCTGAAGCTGAGGAACTGAACATCCACGGTCTTCCCGTTGTCATCGAGACTCACAAGGGCGAAACACGCAGCGGGCCGGGATGGTCTAACGTCCTCCCATACGACTACGGGTTTATACGTGGCTACCAGGGCGCGGATGGTGATTCACTAGACGCCGCCGTGGGGCCTAACCCTGAGTCTAAGTGGATTTACGTCTTTGACCAGAAGCAAATTGATAGCCAGAAATTTGACGAATCAAAATGCTTCTTTGGTTATGACTCGCTGGGTGACGCCGTTAAGGCTTTCAATATCGGCCATGACAAAGCATGTCTGGTTTACCGCGATGTGACGCCCATGCAGATTGACGACTTCAAACATTGGATCAACACTGCCGATCTTACTCGGCCCGCAGGAGCAGTGAAGCGATGAAACGATTTGTAGAGATTTTATTTGGGTTTGTCATAGCTTCGTCTATCTGCCTGGCGCAGGCTAATTTTGAGAATATCAGGGTATTGAGTACTGCGCCGGTAGGCCCCTGCTCAGAGCCTGTTTCCATTACTAAGGTAAATGGCGGGCTCGCACCGGGTTTGTATCAGTGCCTACAGGGTGTGTGGACTTTGACGGCTCCTAGTAGCAGCGGAACCGCAAGCGGCTTGGCTGGAGGAGTGCTTGGCAGCCTCCCGATTCAAAGCGCACCCAGCACGACTGCAATGGTCGCTCCGAATACCAGTACCACACCCCGGATTCTAGTCCAGACCGGAACCGGAACGGTCGGCGCATCTCCTGTATGGACGACCACACTTCCCGCTACCTCCGAGCCAGCGCACACCGGAGACGCCACGAATACGGCTGGATCATTGGCAATGACGGTTGTCCAGGTCAACGGAGCCTCCGTTCCTGCCAGTGCAACGGTTATCGGCAGTAACTCTTCTTCGCAGTTGATTGTAACGGCCACGACAGGGACGGGCAGCGCGGTGCTATCCACTTCACCAACGCTTACTGGACCTGTTGCTATTTCAGGTACGACTCAAGGCATTACCTTTTCGGCGGGGACTGCTACCGCTGGGGCATCTGGTAATGTAGTTATTTCCTCTGATGCCACCGTTGGCAACCTTATGGTCAACGAGAACGCCACAGGGCCATCGCGAGCGTGCACGGCATTGAATGGGGCGTGCGCCAGTGCTACTCAGGTCAACGGAGCCTCCGTTCCTGCTTCGGCTTCCGTACTGTCCTCAAATTCTTCTTCACAAATTACTGCGGCTACTAGCCATAACGAAAGTCTTCCGGCTAACTGCGTACAGTCCAACACCAGCACCACGGCGTACACCTGCACGACGGCCCCGACATTCACCCCAGCATCTGGCGATCATATCCAGTTCGAGGCGCTGTACGCCAACACTGCATCGTCAACCCTGGCGGTCAACGGAGCAGCAGCGGCAACCATCAAAAAGTGGGGCGGCTCTGGAACTCTGATCGCTAATGATTTATTGACTTCACACTGGATTAGCGCAACTTTTGACGGGACGTATTGGCAGCTTGAAGGACAGCTTGGCAACGCAAACACCACGCAGGTAAATGGGGCAACCGTGCCGGTATCCTCGGCTGTGTTGGGGAGTAATGCCAGTAGTCAGTTGATAACTCCGTCAGCTGTGGCCCATAGTGTCTTGGGAAATACAACAGGATCGGCAGGGGCTCCGAGTTTCACGAGTGCGCCATCTGTGACCAGTATTACGATCAATAGCGGTACAGCCATGGGCGGCAGCACGGGCACTGGGGGATATGCGCAGGAAACCACCAGCGCGGCGAAAACAAGCGGAGACTTAGCCAGTTATGACGCTAACGGAAATGTCGTAGATAGCGGAGTTCATTCTCCTGTGTTTGGAATGGTCACGCTGGTTTCAGGAACCTATACCGTGAGCACTACCGCTGCCTGCACGCCAAACGGAACCACCTGCAATATTCAACTAACGCGCTGCATCGGGAATGGAAGTTCCGCAGTAGGTGTTCCCACGGTAAGCACAGTCGTAGTTGGAACATCATTCATAATCAATTCTTATTCGTCCGTCGCGGCAGTAGTGACAGGCGATATTGCATCTGTGTGCTGGCGTATCAACTAAGGGAGGGGAGAGGTCCACTGACATGAGAAAACTCATACTTTTGTTGCTGCTCGTTCCCGTCATATCATGGGCATCGGCTGCGAATGTCTACATCACTCAGACTGGCAGCGCGACAGGCAATTGCACCACGAGCGTTCAAACACCGGCATTCTTTAATAATGCCGCCAATTGGGGCGCCGGGGCGAACCAGATTGGGCCTGGAACCACCGTATTGTTCTGCGGAACGTTTACGGGAACGGCGGGACAGACTGGCTTCACTTTTCAGGGAAGCGGAACATCCGGAAGTCCAATCACGTTGCTGTTCGACACGAACGCGCAAATGTCAGCGCCATATTGGGGTTCGGGGAGTTCCGGCGCGATCTTTTGCGCAGGACAAAGTTATCTTATCGTCAATGGTGGAACGAACGGAATCATCCAGAACACTGCGAACGGAACAAGTCTAGCCTATAGCCAATCCAGTTATGGGATATTCGCCGTCAACTGCTCAAATATCGAAATCCGTAATATTACCATTCAAAACATCTACCTCAACCAGGGCAGCAGTTCCAGTGCAACGGACACAAACGGACAGAACACAGGCGACATCTATTTGCAAGGTACATCCACGGGCGATAACGTGCACGACAATGTGTTGAACAACGCGCGCGCAGGTTTGTGGGTTGATTTTGATAGTGGGTACGATGCGAGTAACCTGGCCGTTTACAACAACACAATCAGCGACCACCCCTGGAGTGTTGTCGTGGGCGCTTGTAACGCCAGTTCCACGGCCACGGGGGTAGCGATTTACAATAACGATTTTTCCGGCTGGTTGAACTGGCAATTCCCCGTTTCAACGTATCATACGGACGGGATAATCGTTTTCAACGATGCGGACGGTGGTTACACATGTGCGGGACTCGGAGCGCTTGACACATTTAGGATCTTTAACAACTATTTTCACGGCAGTCTTGGCGGGGGATCACCTACTGGATATATAGCTTGCGGAGAACGGACTGCGTGCACGATCTTTAATAACCTCATGGTTGATAACGGTTCACTGCCCTGCGATGGATATATCTGGGCCTATGCGACTGGCGGTCCCTTTTATATTTACAACAATACGATTGTGGGAGGAAGCGGTGTGAATCAGGCCATTACCTTGAACGCCAGTTTAGGTACATCCGTATATTCCAAGGCAACAATCGAGAACAATATCAGTACTAATGTACGCTACGCGATTGGGGACTACAATCCAACCTCACTGTCTATTGATTTAACCGCATCTGATTACAACATTTGGCTGACAAATAGCGGCGGCGCGCCGCAATCTAGCTACAATTATGGTGGCTCGCCCACGATTTACACATTTGCTTCTTTGCAAAATCTAGGATTCGATACGCATAGCTTGATCTCTGACCCCAAACTCAATTTGGCTTATCACCTGCAATCAGGATCACCCGCCATTGGCCTGGGAGCAAACCTGACGAGCCTTAGTATCACCGCATTGGACACAGACAAAGCAGGAGCATCACGTTCCTCGTCAGGGGCATGGGACATCGGGGCGTATCAGTATTCAAGCGGGGCGACGACCTACCTGACAATTCAAGGGGTAACAATTCAAGGGGTAACAATTCAGTAGCTGACGAAAACTTTGTCACTAGGCGGCAAGGGCCATGACGTTTAAGCTGGAAGAAATTGGAAACTCATTCACGTATCAATGCCTGCTATGCGGCGCTATAGTACGGGCTCCTCAGTGGGGGCCACTCGGTAAAGAACGTCATGCCGCGCCTATCCGCACTAATCCGCTTAACCTGCTACTCTGGCGCGAGGAGCGGGAGATCGAACACCAGCATGGAGACGTTAGCAATGGCGACAGTGATTGATAAGTTACAGGTGCAGGTAAGTTTAGAATTTGGTTGGGTCATCGTCACTACTGGCTTAGACCGGCCTTATTACTTCACCGTCTATTTAGGTGAGATGACCTACAGCGCAGATTTGAACGACGCCGTCAAGTTCGCGCGCGAGCAGGACGCCACCGCTATGCTGGATCATAACTTCTTTGCCAAGACAGAGACTAAGGTGATACCTGCATGCGCGGCGTAATCCAAAGCCGCACGGGCGAGAACGGGACGTGCTTTAGAGCGTCACTTGCAAGCCTGCTCAACTTACGTGAATCCCAAGTTCCAGACTTCCCTCTGGCTAATCAAGACCCCGGCGTGGATAAGTTCCTCGCCCGGTACGGACTGCGTTACGAAGAGTTTCCTATCACGGAGGATAATGATCCCGTCGGCTATCACTTCATCCTGGGTACCAGCCCGCGCGGGGGCGAGCACGCCATTGTTGGTAAAGACGGTAAGCCGGTTTGGGACCCCCACCCGGCTAGTGACGGTACGGGACAGGGCTTGACGAAACCGGAAAGGTATGGCGTGCTAGTGAGTAAGTTAGCGAAGGACGCGCAAATGTTGCCTGTGAAAGAGCGCCTGGATGAAACCGCGTATAATCTTTTAGCACTTGCTAATGAAGTACTGGCTGATTCTAAATCTTCTGATGAAGATAAAGCCTGGGCGCGCAAAGTGAAGTATAAGTATGGACAGACAGCGAAGGACGCTGACCCGCGCTCCGGAGTTACTAAGTGCCAAATGTGTGGTGCTCCGTTGAACGGTGACGACGTGGCAGAGGTTAATGGCAAGGTAGTTTGCCCCGATTGTGCGGACCGCCGCGCTCGTTTGCATCGGGCCTTGGATTGTGTGATGGATCGGGCTAGGGCAAATGATGTTTCAGAACAAAGTTTACAGGTGGCACTAACTCGTGCTGAAAAGCATGTAGAGGCAGCGCGCAACTCGGTAAGCCTAGCTGTAGAAGCACGCAGGAATAAAGGCGAGCGGTTGCAGAGTATGAGAGAAATTAAGGCCCGTAGGAAGCTCAGTGATGCTCACATGGAAGTTTACAAGGCTGAGTCCGCCTTAAAAGATTACCGAGAAAGAAACTAGCAAGGAGAGAAAACAGAATGGCACTAAGTAATTATCTCAAAATTGACGCCTCGCAGGGTACTAGCGCGGGGTCGTCGTCAACACCCGTCCTTATTCCAGGCACTACGGTTTCGGCTGATCAAGTTTTGGTCATTAACAACCTGGGCAATGTGCCGGTGTTTTTCAACCTGGGAACGAGCAGTGCCGTCACGGTAGCGAACGGTACAGGCACCGTAGTCTGGCCTGGGTCTAACTTGGCTGTGGACATTAAGACGGGCGGGTTTACCTACATTGCCATCTCTACGTTTACGCCTGGCACTTCCTCCACCATTAGCTTGACTTCGGGCAGTTAATAACCGCGCGGCATGGCCGCACACTTGAAAAGGAGATACACGTCATGCCGTTGATTACAAGCAAGAGTCCTGCTGCGTTCAGTAAGAACGTAGAAACTGAGATCAAGGCTGGTAAGCCGCAGAAACAGGCTGTCGCTATTGCCTATGCTAAGAAGAATGAGGCGGAGGGGAAGGACGGCCAATTGAAAGCTGGCGATAAGGTCACGCATTACGGTGGTCAGTATAACGGTGCCGAAGGAACGGTGCAAAGAGTTCGTGGGACTTCTGTAGAAGTTAAGTTGGGAAATGGCATTGTCACCACGTTCCATCGTGACACTCTCGAAGCAAAAGACGCCCTCCCCGCGCCGGTTCCGGTGAGGGGGAAGGATGCAGACAACCCTGAAAAGGGTAAGACCACCTGGCACGCCACAAAAGGTGAGGCGTACAAACATAGCGCAGCGCGCGAATCTGCCGGCGAAGCAGTTAAGTATGGTAGTGCCATCGGTCCGGTATCTGGCAAAGAGCACTTCGTCGCGCCGGTTCCGGTGAGGGGAAAGGATGGTCTGCCGCTTCCCATCGCCGTCAAGAAGGCCAAACTTGCTGCGCACAACGCGGGGCTGACCGAGGCACAGGATCTTCCTGTTAATGACCGGAGAGGGAAAGACGCAGTGCTGCCAAGTGAGATCACTAAACTAGAGCAGGACGTTACAAAAGCTCGGAAGGCTTGGCTGCGATACGGCGAAGGCAAGGGAAGCGATAAATACTGGATGGATTTAGAAAAAGCTAAGAACGCTTTAGAGGTGGGGCGCGCTCACGACTCCCTCCCCCTCCCCGTTGAGATTACCGAGCCAGTGCATCTTCCTGCCAACGACCATAGAGGGGCGGATGCTGACTCTGGTTACTACATCGCGCAGCGCGGCGTAAAGTGGTTTGTGTATCGGCCTGACCATACTGTCGTAGGTGAGGGGTATTACTCTAAGTCGGCGGCTGAGGCGGCTGAGGCGGCTGAGGCGGCTGAGGCGGCTGAGGCGGCTGAGGCGGCTTTGCAGAAGAGCGCAAAAGACTCCCTTCCCCTCTCCGTAAAGCGCCAAAAGCTCGCGGCGCATAATGCGGGGCTGACGGTGGCGCAGGATCTTACGCCCGTCAAAGTCACTGGCGCTAAGGACTTCTCCAAGGCCGATGAGGAGGCTTACTTCAAGCGCCGTAAGGAAATCCAAACTAAGCTAGACCGTGAGCGCCCTAACGATGATACCAACCGGCTGCGCGCTCACGAGCAGACGCTGCGAGAACGGGGAGAGAAAGTGACGCCTTATAGAGTTGCGGCGGAGGATGCGCTTACAGTAGAAAAAGTTCATCAGAAGCATGATCCCGCTTATGGTGGAATGGCCAGTGAGTCGTGGGCAGCTTATCTTAATGGAAAGCTAGTTCAAGGTTCAGTTAGCGCTGATCGCCGTGAGTCAGAGCGTGTTGGCAGAGCTGCCCAGGAAAATACTAAGGCTAGCGATAAGCTAGTCGTTGCTCGCAAGGCCGAAGTCGCTCAGGACCACGCATGTGCGCTTGATGCCTACCGCGCTGCCGCTCACGGCTTCCGCCAGGCGGGCGACCAACGTAGTGAGCAGGTAGCGCGGGACGGTATCGCCGCGTGCCAGCGTCAGGCCGCACACGGTTACAGCGACCAGTACGAGCATCCTAGCCGGGGTAAGGTACAGGCGTTTGACTCCGCCGAGCGCGCCTTAGAGTCCGCCGTGGAACGGACTCGTGCTGGGGAGGACGTGGCGCTAGAAGAAGAGGGAACTGTGGTGGCTCCGGCGGAGGATGCGCGCAGTGTTGGAAGCCTGCGCCAAGAACTAGCAGAGTGCGAAAGACTACTTCACGAAGTACGGCAGCCGGGGCACCCACAGCACGGTGGTAACACGCGTGAGATTGAAGAAAAGATCAAGGATCTGAAGTACGAGCTGGCACGCACTGCTAAAGATTCTCCCCCCTCCCCCGTTCCGGTCTGTGATGAGCATGAGGGCTTTGCTAAGTTGGAGCACAGCCTGGCGCATCGCAAAGGTATTACTGACCCCGATGCGCTGGCGGCAAGCATTGGCCGGAAGAAGTATGGGGCTAAAGGGATGGCGGCTAAGAGCGCGGCGGGGAGGGGGAAGGACAGCCCTTCTTATCAATTGAAGAATAAATCTCCGTGGGGTGAGGCCAGCGGCTTTCACGCTAGGAGTGAGTTCGCACCAGGTGACAAGGTGCGCGTGGAACCGCGTTTACTCAATACAGGACAGTCGAAGTATGCAAAGGTCGTTTCTGGGCCTGATGCACAGGGCACGTTCAAACTAGATAACGGATTGTATGTCAAAGCGCGGCAGATTGCGCATGACACTTTTCCCCTCCCCGTCAAGGTGACTAAGCATGCCTGACACTATCATTCGTGCCACTAAGACGGCGCACGGCTACCTAGTTTCTCCCTTATCAGAGCACATCTCTGAAACTCCAGAGGGCTTCCTAGTTATTGTAGGCTGCCCCATCGCGAGGACTGGATTCCAAGAGTATGCTATCAGGGATTTGCCCCAGGAACCGGCGGAGCAGTTAGGCGTCGACGTTAGTAATCCATCAGCTAACATCGACCTTTACCGCCCGTCTTCGGCGGTGTTTGATCCGGACTTCCTTGCCTCACTTAACGGCAAGGCAATTACGGATAACCATCCGCCCGGCTTTGTTACTCCGGAGAACTTCTCGGAGTACGCCTGTGGGCATATTCAAAATGTTCGTAAGGGGCCGCATCCCATGGAAGATGGGGAGTGGCCCGTTATTGCCGACCTGGTAATTTCCAAAAAGTCATTGATTGATAAGGTGCGCAATAAGACTGCACGCGACATCAGTTTGGGGTACGACTTCGGAATTGCTAGGGACGGTAAAAAGATCATCCAATGCGATATGGTGGGAAACCATGCAGCGGTCGTTCCAAAAGGACGCGCTGGTGACCTCATCGCTATTGGTGACGCAGCACCACAATTTATAGCGCCGCCTGCCGACACTGAGGCGGCGACGACTAAACCCTCAACCGCATCACTAACCGTACAAAAGGAGAAAACCCCTGTGACCAATCTCATTAAGCATCTGCACGGTCTCGCCCTCAAGGCGTTTGCCGTTGATGCAGATCCTGAGAAGGTGGCTGAGGCGGCTGAGGCCTTGCAAGAGACTCCTCCCGTTGAAGCTGATGATAAGAAGGCACGAGACAAAAAGGCTCGTGACCTTGAAGAGGAGGAAGCTGAGGACCGGCGCGCACGTGACCGTAAGCGCGCTCGTGACTTGGACATCGAAGAGGATGACCATGATCATGAACCTGCTGATGATCGTAAGAAGGCTCGTGACGTGGAAATGCAAGAGGACGACCATGACCATGAGACTGCTGAAGATCGTAAGCGTGCACGTGACCGTCACGCCGACGACGCTAAGCGCAAGGCTATGCACGATGCCCTGGATGATCTGTTAGATCGGGAGGACGTTGAGCCTGCTGATGATCGTAAGCGCGCCAAAGACCGTAAGGTCAAGGATGCTGACATCGAAGAGTTGAAGGCCCTACTCGGTCAGTTCCTTTCCGAAGAGGAAGCGGAACCGGAACACGCGGCTGATGAGGCGCTTGAGGAAGAGCCTAAGCTGGACACTAAGGCTCTGGACGAGGCACTCGAGAATCCTGCCGAAGTGGAGGAGGAAGAGGCGGCAGAAGCTGAGGACGACCTTGGTGAGGTTCTTGAGAACGCGGGCGAGGAACTTGAAGAGGAGGAAGAGCCTGAGGAGGAGGTCGCCGATCTCAAGGGTAAGGACAAGGCGCGTGCTGCTGACGGGGCCATCGCTACCTTGAATATGCTGCGTCCGTTTGTGGCTCGTTGCCACGACGCGGCTACACAACGGGCGTTCAACACTGCCCTGGCTCACGTCTCTCGTTCCAGCCGCGCTTCTACGGGCAGCTATGGCGGCTTTGCCGGTGCAGCGCGTGCCCGCGATGCTAAACTTCCACGCAATCCTAATCACGCCCGTGTCGGCGACGCTGCGAATGATCGTATTGCCAAGCTGCAGGCGGCTTATGACGAATCTATTCAGGGAGGTAAGTAACCATGACTGTAGCAGGCACTTCTTTCGGTCAGGTAATTCCGGTTACGGGGCCGAATATTGGCTTCCCCGGCGCGGTCAGTCGCTTCGGCGACACCATCATCTCGGCAAAGCAGTTCGTGCCGCTCACCAGTACTAGTAACTTGTATTTTGGCGACCCGGCGGTAGTTATTCCTAACGCCTTGGGTGGCTACTTTACTTCGGTCAAGGATTACATCGGCACCATTGCTAACACGGCCAACATTGCGGCATACTTCGCCGGTATGGCGGTGCGTGAAGTCAAGACCCAGATTACTTACGGCGCGGGAGTTACGCCCGGTGTGCAGGCAGTTGGCTACTACAGTAACTTGCAGGATGCTGAGGTGCTAGAGCGCGGCGCGGGCACGGTTACCTTGGCCGTTGGTGCTCCCAACGCGGGTGCGCAGGTCTATACTCGTGCGGTTCTGAACTCCGCCGTTTCGGGTGGTACCATTGGCGACTGGGAAACCAATCCCGCCGCTACGGACCTGTTTACCTTGACGGGTGCCACGGCAGCGGCTGCGGGTGCTACGGCAATTACCCTCACGGGCACCAATGTCTATGTTGGGCAGCCGGTTACCGGCCCCGGTGTGGCCGTAGGCACCTACGTGGCCAGCGGTACGGGCCCAGCAGGTGCTTATACGGCTATCGTGCTGAGTCAGGCGCTTACTACGGCCATCACCGCCACGACCCCGCTCACCTTTAGTAACCTCATCGCCTTGCCAAACGTGGTAGCGCGCACGGGTTACGTTGACGCTAACAACACTTTGGAAATTGTGCTCAAGGTCCGCAACGCGGCCTAAGAGAGGAGACCATGATTCGTTCTCGTAATGGTTTGGCTCGGGGCCGCGCTTGCGCATTTGATGCGGCCGGTTCGACTGGCTTTGCATTTCTGCAGAGCCAGCTGGAACTCATTGACACGGACCTCGTACGTCCGTTGCAGGCTGTCACGCATAAGCGCGACATCCATGTTGAAGTAGGTGGAGGCTTCCCCGAGTTTATTTCGGAGTTCGCTTCTAACTACGCCACTACTGGCACGCAGTTCTTTGGGTTGCAGGGTACTAACAATACTGACATTCCCGAAGCGCAGGCCGACATCCAAAAGGCCATCTTCCGCACTTACACGTGGGCCATGGGAATGACCATTACGTGGATTGACTTGCGGCGTATGGAAACTGGCTTGCGCGTTGGTCAGGCTCCTCCGTTCAGTTTACAGGAACTGTATGAAGAGTCGGTCGAAGCTAACTATGCTAAGGCTTGCGACTTTGTCACTTACGCTGGGTTCTTGGGTGACGCTGGGCTGATCAATAATCCCAATGTCCCTGAGTACACGGTGGTAGCGGGCGCGAGCACGTTTACAGCGTGGTCTAAGAAAACTCAGTCCGAAATTCTATCCGACATTAACACGGCCTTGAATGCTACCGTGCAAAATAGCGGATACGATGCGGCTGAGGGCATGGCCGACCACCTGCTGGTTCCTTACGCGCAGTTCGCATACCTCACTCTGCCAATGGCGGTTGGTGGTACTTCGGTTGTGATGAGCACAATTAAGTACGTCGAAGAGAACTGCGTCGCTGCTCACCACGGCGTCAAGTTCAAGATCGATTTCTTGCCTGATCCGTGGATTGCGGGGCAGGGTGTTGGCAACACGAACCGCCCAGGTATTGCTGGTAACGGTTTGGATCGTGCCGTCTTCTACAAGAACAGCAAAAAGTCTGTTTATTTGAAGATTCCGCAACCCATGACGCAGGCCATGACCGTGCCTACTACGCGGCGCGGTGGTGCCTATGAAACTATGTTTGCAGCCTGCATCAGCCAATGCATCTACCGTCGCACTACGACGCAAACTTATGCTGACGGCGTTTAATCTTTAACCACAAGGTTGCGCGGCGGTAAGCGCTCGGGCGGTTCGGTGAATCCTTGCCACCGCCCCGCTTGGCACCCTGCCGCTGCGCAGCAATAACCAAGCCTTCTGAAGCAAGGCGGAAGAGAGAAGTAGCACTATGAGTAAACAGGAATTTTTGACATTGCACTTCAAGCGGTCTAAGCTATTCATGCTAGCCAAAGAAAGCCATGGCGAACTTAGGTTTCTCACTGGGCCTACCCGTGAAGGCGCTATCCAAGTTCCAGCGTGGGTAGTTGAAACGCCTACTTACAAAGACGGCATTAAGGACGGCAGTATCGTCAATTTGACACCGCCCGAGCCCAAGATCGTGTATGTCAAGGAGCTGCCAGCGGCAGAAGTTCCTTCCGCTGATACTGAGGATGATGACGGAGACGGCGAAGGAGACGGCCCGAAGGATGACGAAGACCTGAAGGATGAAGCCCCTGCGCCTAAGTCTCGCAGCCGCAAGAAAAAGAAAGCTGACGGGCCAGTTGGTTTGATTGAAACTAACATCACAGCGCAGTAACAGGGGCGTATTAGTATGAGCGGAAATTGGCCGGACTTCGACGCATGGCTCCAGACAGCGTGGGGCGCTGAGCACTCGTTCTTCTCCACGTGTGGTTACGGCGGCTCAGTTGGTTTCGTGTTCGGCCAAAATCCGCCTTATTACTTAGACGACTTCTTGTCTGTTTATCCTAAGTTCTTTGGCGCTCCCGCTTCCGTGGCGAGTACGACTATCACGGCAGGGTCTAGCGTCATCGCGGTAACAGACACTACCGGGCTAGGCTACGGCCAGTTCCTGCAGGGCACTGGCCTGGATAAAGGAACGGTGATTACGGGGTTAGGGACGGGAACCATCACAGTGAACCGCCCGGCCCTGGCAGACGGCGCGGGAGTTACACTCCAAGTTTATGAGAATCCTCCAGTGCCTACGGCTGTCATCCAGCTTTATCTCAACCTGGCGACGGCCAGCCTTGTGCAGCGCCGTTGGGAAGATAGTTGGTATATCGGTATTGCGTGGTTCGTGGCGCATTACCTCACCCTCTACGCCAAGAGTGACTCAGCAGAGGTCAGCTACGTCCTTAGTACCTCAGTGCACGGTGAGGTCCCCAGCGGGCTTACGCCTGGATCAGTCTACACTCTAAGCGTGGCACCTCCAGGCGGCATGCTTAGTACGTTCACTAAGAACGGAGCATACCTTACTCCAGCTAGCGATTACACTTTGGACGGCGTCACTATTACGCTGGTGGAGCCTACCGTCAGTACGGATCAACTATACGCTACGTGGTTGGTGCAAACGCAGACTCTTCAGTCCGGCGTTACTAGTGGGGCACAGGTCGCGGCGCAGGGCCTGGCCATTGGCATCCAGACTAGCAAGTCAGTGGGTGATGTGTCTGTTGGTTATCAGGTGCTGTCGGCACTGGAAGACTATGCCGCCTGGAATCTTACGCTTTACGGCCAGCAGCTTGCTACGATCGCGCGCGTGATTGGCGCGGGCCCGGCACTCATTAGATGAACACTGGCCCCGAAATTACCATCGCTCGTAAGTCCGGCACGGCGGCCCTGATGAAGCGCCTGGCCGGGTTGAGCAAGCTGGCGGCCTACGTCGGTATCCCGGCAGAAGGTACTAAGCGTTCATCCCAGTTGCTTGAGATGGCGGGCAAGGTGAAGGGTAAGCGCAAGAAGGCACGCCTCGCTAAAGCTGCTGCTGAGGACATCACCAACGCCGAGCTTCTGTTCATTTTCAGCAAAGGTTCTCCCCTTCATCATCAACCGCCGCGCCCGGTGCTAGAGCCTGCTGTTGAGACTGAAGATGCTAAGCGCATCATCAGTCGCGAGTTAGCCGCTAGCACTAAAGCCTCCATAGATGGCAATCATGATCTAGCCGTGAAGTGCATGAAGCGCGCTGCCTTGGCGGGGCAGAACGCGGCTCGTAAATACTTTGTTGACTCTGAGAATGGTTGGGCACCTAATGCACTTTCTACTATTAAGGCTAAGGGCAGTAACAGGCCAGGAATTGATACCGGGGCCATGCGCGCCGCGATAATCGGTCTAGTTAAAGAGGAGTGACTCATGATTTCAGTTCGTGAAGTGGTCAGCGACCCTGACATGACTGCTCCTCAGCCATGGTTTATTCTGCGCAGTGACGGTACATTCGTAGCAGGTGGTTACAAGACTGTAGTCTCCTCCATCTTGATGTTTGGCCCGGTGCAACAGGCCAGCCTGAAGGAAATTACGATGTTACCAGAGGCTGACCGTATTGGTAACATTCGTTCTTTTTGGAGCACGGTACCCATCTACACCACAAATACCACGGGCGCTAGCGACATACTGGTTTATGCAGACATCCAGCACCGTGTGCTACAGACTTACTACGAAGATGGTTCTGGGTACTGGAAAGCTATAGCCACGCAGTTGAGGGCATCTTGAAATGACCACCACGGCATTCCCCAACGGACAGGTGATGGTCTCTACTGCGCTAACTATTCCTCAGATGAATATCGCCCTCCAGGCGTGGACCTTGCAAGTTCTCGGTATGGCCCCTACTAACTATTCTCGTGTGCGCGTAGACTGGCCCACACAGGGCCAGCCCTTCAACTCACTGCCTAGTGAGGACGTCTGCTACATTCAATGCGTAACGCGCGACACAAATTATGCTAGGGTGCGCGACAAAGACCTAGCAGGAACCGACCCGGTTACTGAGACGTGGAACTACACGCGCGGTTGGCAAGTGGCCTGGTGCGCTTATGGGCCGCGTGCCACTGACGATTTGCGGCTGGTAAAATCTGCCCTGTTCCTGGACTATTTTAATGACGCGCTAAATGCGTCAAACCTCTATCCTCTCCCAGATCCGCCAGAGCCTACTTACACTCCTGAAAACATAGACGCAGAGTGGTGGGCGCGGGCTGACTTTCACGTCGACCTTTACGAGGCCGTCACTGAAGTTCTTACGACTCCCGTGGGCGGTTACGTCAAGAGCGTGGAAGTCAAAGTTTACGACGAATCACCCGCTGACCCAGCGGCGGATTTCACAGTCACAAAATCATAGGAGCAAATTGAATGACACAGCCACTCGCGTTGTCGAACATTGTGGACATTTCTGTTACGGTGTCGCCCAGCGCGGCATCGGCTAACAGTTTTAACCAGGGACTGTTTATAGGTCCCAGCACCATCATTCCTTCCTACGGAACTAATCCAAGATTGCGGCGCTACACTAGCTTGGATGGACTGCTTAGCGATGGGTTTACATCTGCTAATCCTGAATACATCGCGGCACAGATCTATTTTTCACAGACACCCGTTGCGCAGTATCTGTGGATTGGTCGGCAAGATGCCACCGCCATTAAAACAGTAGTACCTAACGGGCGCACGGTCAGTGATGGGGCTATCACCGCTGCGGCTTCAATTCTGTCGTCTTTGACTGCCGCGTTTAGTTCAGCCGATGTCGGTCTGGCCGTCCGAGTAGTTGGGGCAGGTGTGGCAGGCGCTGATCTTGTCACTACCGTGGCCACTTACACGGACGCTACTCACGTAGTACTGGCGTCCGCTGCGGGCACCACGGTCGTCGCAGCACAAGCTAGTCTTGGGTCGGTAGGCCACGGCTACGCCGTGAACGACACTGTGACTGCCGTTCAAAGTGGTGCATCCAATGGCGTGCTGACGGTACTGACCGTGGGGTCGGCCGGGCAAGTACTCACGTTAGGAGTTACTGCAGGCTATCAAGGCACGGCGTATACGCCGGGCACCGCGCTCCCTACTACTACGAGTGGGTCTGGCAGTGGTCTTACGGTGAACATCACGGCGGTCGGTGAGTCACTTCTGCAGGCCGCTCAAGCGTGCCGGGCTGCAAGCGCTCTGTGGTATGGGCTGGCAGTCAATCAGCCTACTGCGGCCGACAACTTAGTTTTGAGCGCTTGGGCAGATGCTAATTGGCAGACTACGCGTTACTACCCGTGGTCAAGCGATGTAGGAATTCCGAATGGAGTAGCTGGCAACCTAGCTCTTCAGTTACAAACTCTTGAGTATCGAGTGTTAGGTATCTACTCCACCACACAAAACGGCCTTTACCCCAATAATGTCTATGCGGCAGCTGGCGTGATGGGCACAGAGATGGGCTTGAACACGGGCCTGGCCAGCAGTTTCTTTACGACGGCGCATAAGACCATAGTTGGAATTGCGACTGAGTCGCTCACGCAGACTCAGTATGATAACATTACGTTCGCTGGGTTTAACGCTTACTGTGACCTTAGTCCCTATCCAATGTTTGAGCCGGGTTTTATGTCTAACGGCTCGGCGTCTTACCTGTGGTTGTATCTAGCGATGCTGGTCAACAACTTGCAGATAGAAGAGCTGAACGTACTGAGGTCAAACACAGTCGTTCCGCAGACTAATTCTGGCGAGCATTTGTTGATCAACGCCGCAGATACGGCGTGCGCTTATCTAGCAAGTATTGGGTTTTTAGCACCGGCTACCTGGACAGGCGAAACTGTCATTGTAGGATCTATTTCTGTCACTGACAGCACATCTATACCGAACGGCTACTTGAATCTGGCTGCGTCGTATGCGACGCAATCCTCGGGTGATAGAGCGGCGGGTAAGGCCATGCCAATTTACTGCCTCATTACTACGGCGGGGGCTGTTCAGTCGCTCGTCATCGGAGTCTACGCACAACTTTAAGGAGCTAATCGATGAGCGCTATCAGTAATACTTACTCGTTTAAGGACTTAGTAGGCGTTCTTACTAACTCCGTATTTGGTACGGCCATTACGCTGACAGGTGGTAATGTTGGAGTGGGCCAACTTACAATTACCATGGCTACGACACGTACTGCGCATGATGTAGCAGCTGACGGCGTCGTTATGCCAAGTTACTTAGCCGGTGCTAATGGAGCGTGCAACATTGAAGTGCAGCAGACTAGCGCTCTGCACCATGAGTTGCTGGCGCTGTATAATGCCTCCGTAACTGCCGCTGAATATGGGGATGTTAGCGGGTGGGCTGCGACTACGCTTAGTTTTCGCACGGTGGTTGACGGTAGTATTCACAATCTTAGCGGGGTTAGTTTTAGCAAGATTCCTGACAAGCCATATCATGCAGCAGGCCAGCGTATTACATGGGAACTTATGGCGGCTAACATCATCAACCAGTAGCAAAGGAGCAAGGATATGCAGCAAATAGCAAGGACAAGCACAGTTACGGTTAGTGACCAAGAGTACCAGGTTCGTAAGATGACCGCCGCCGTGGGAAGCTATATCTGGCAGCTTCTTATGGCGGCGTGTTTCAAAGCCCAGCAAAGCATGCCTGACACTAAAGAGCAGCCTTCCACAAAACCTGAGGAAGAAAGCTCGGCGGAAGAGAAACTGCGCGGGTTGTGCGGCATTGCTTTTATGCACTTAGATTTCAAAGACTACGAATTTATTCAGACTAACTCTTTGAAGGTCATCTCGCGTGTAGAATCTGTAGGTGCCGCGTCCACCCCTCTTCCTATCATGACTGATTCAGGCCAATGGGCCGTCCCAGAGATTGCTGATGATCTTATGCTGGTGACTCGCCTGATGGTAGAGGCCATAGTATTTAACCTGTCATCTTTTTTGGCAGGGAGCGGGCCAGCCACGGCTTAGAAGATTCCTACGACCCGGTAGCTTTTCCGAGTCTGGACCCGCTAATATGGAGGCCCGTTGCAGCGGGCCTCTGGCACCAGCACGAGACCTTTGATGGAACATATGACGTACTAGACCTGTGTAACGTGCTGGAGTTTCTTGATGTAAAAGAAGAAAATACTGAGCGGTACGCCGCGTGGAAGGAGTCCAATGCCCAACGTATTTGATGAGTATCTCATTAAGCTGGGGTCCGTAGTTGATGCTAGCGGCATGGCTCGCTTTCACAACGCTCTGCGAGAAGCTAGCCAGGGTGTCAGTTCTAATACCCTAGCTATGACTGGGTCATTTCTTAAAGCACAGACCGAAATAGTAAGCGGGTTTACAGCTATTGGCAGTGCTGCGCTGGGTCTAGTAGATAAGGTGGCGAACGCTGACCAAGAGTACCGACTCTTCGCCATGCACATGTACATGAGCAAGGATGCGGCGCGGTCTTTGAAAGTCGCCATGGAC
>Ga0302268_1000602_pt1 | contig 22499 bp, 12 predicted proteins | sample III_Bog_E2_1_FD_194554 | JGI IMG/M metagenome (GOLD analysis project Ga0302268, IMG submission 194554) | Peat permafrost microbial communities from Stordalen Mire near Abisko, Sweden - III_Bog_E2_1 | ecosystem: Environmental > Terrestrial > Soil > Wetlands > Peat | place: Sweden: Abisko... | reverse complement strand
AACCCCAACCCCAACCCCAATATACAATAACTGTTATGACTCCGTATAATAATCAAATAATAATCAATTAATTTCATCAGCGATCTCGACATTTGCCAGAATTCATAATTCTATCTTTTATACGGCGACTAGTTGGATATCTCACAGCCACTAAAAATTAACTCACAAGCGAACTGTTTTCATGCGGTTCTCGAAGGCTACGATTTGATGAAGCTTGCTCTTTTTGACCAAGAGTAAATTATCTTGGATCAACGGTTAGTTAGTTTTTGCTATTTTTTTGGCTTGATAAATCAAATCCCGGAGTTTATATTTTATGTTTGGATGTGTTAGGCATAGTTGATCTATCTTCCTTTGAGCTTTTAAAGGTTTTCTCTTTGCTGCTGGCAATTATTTAAAGATTAATAATGGATTGAACCTCCTAATGAATGTCATTCTTCATACGACTCACTATATTTTCAATGGACTCTTTAGTTTTCTCGTGAATATAAGCTATCTCTTTCGCTTTTTCGTGTTTAAATTCATATATTCTTTGATCTATCAGTTCAGTTGGAATATCGGTATGATTCTACTCTTCGCTTGTCGAATTTACAATCTTATCTTCGCTCTTGATTTCGTTGGAATAGCAGTTTATCTTTGTTGTTAGAGAACGAGTGCATCTCGAATTTTATTTTTCACTCATTTGCGGGAATACTTTCATAATTAAAATCGTTAGTATATTATAATGTTTTGATTTAATTATCAATCTATCAATCATAATGAATCAAATAGAAATAGTTATTAAAATTTAACAATATAACTAATGTGAAGGAAATAGCATAGATAATTTGCAATGCATCAATAAAAGGTCATTATCTAACGGTGCAGACGATTGCTGATAAAATCTCCAATGACCTTCTCCCATTTCTCAGGTTTAAATTTATATTCCTACTTTTGGATTTTTCCTCCTTATTTAGCGTTTACTCCCAAGTAATTACTGTAAAGAGAGTCGAATTACCCGACAAGCTCCTAGTGAAAGTAAGAGTAGCGGCCACTTGTATTTTTAATAAAAATTGACTCGAAGATGTGATTTTAGACTGTGTGTAATTTTTTAATGTCAGTACAGCCTGAGCAGCAAATCCATTCACAGAGGACACATACCTCATATTAAACGCATTGAATTTGGCAAACACTACATTTTCGAGGGGTATTTTTTAATTAAAAAAGATCATTAGGAGGTTGATACAATAGGCCTACTGTAAAATCTCTAAATTGGGTAGGCGCCACTCCTTGAAATTCAAGATCTTCATCCGTCCCTAACTTCTTAAAAACCTCCTATAGTAAACTAATAACTTGGGGATTATTTTTTTTCTTATAAGTTTCAGTTGCGATAATTGTATTTCCTTTCAATAGCTATTAAAGTCTATACCTGACAAATTGATAAACACCTGTAAACTCATTCTAACCTTTGAGAATAATTTAACTTGTAATATCTACTTGGGGAAGCGCTATAACAGTAAACTTCAGCAGATTATAGAGAAATTTAATGATAGAAAATTGAGTTCTGCAAAAATACTGTGGGTCAATGAGAGGGTAAATTGTGATTTGATAAATGATTGATTTAAAGATTAACTTGAAAATGGCAAATAGATCTTACACTGAAAATTCTTTCAAATCTTTTCTATCCTCAAAGAAAAAGCAATACAGCCCACCAAAATTTTTGAGGAAATCGATTATCTTTTATAGTTTCTGCTCCGAAGTTAAGCTCTCTAAAATAGTCGGACAGAGAATGTTTGAGATTGATTTACAGAGGACGCAAGGGTACCAAACCCGAATTTCTCCTTTGTGAGAATCAGTAAGACATTTTTAATGAAGAGTATGCCCGCAACTAGTAAACTAAAGGAAAGGAACACTTGTTTTAAGAACCTTTTCTGAGAAAAAGTTGTTATATCTAAAATGGCCTAACATATAAGGAGATCCTTCTTTTGAATTTTTGCAGATGATGCATTCAAGCTTTTCTGCATTTTTAGCTGAGTTTTCAGTATTGGAGTATATGTTTAAAACTTACTTTTGCTTCTGCTTTAGACCATCTTGCTTTAATCTTTTTTTATCATTCTGCTCAATTTATTTAGTATTTGGTTTCTTCATCGGCATCTCCTTACTTTTGTCAAGAACTTTATTTAGACAACTTCGAAGTCTAACGGAAGTATTCTTTAAAATTGCAGCTAATTTGTCAATGTATTTATAGAGAACTTTCTATTTTGTTAAAAGATAGACCTCCATTAATGCGGATAGACTCAGGCAAAGTTCATGATGCAACTATTTTTCTTCGTCTTTATGAGTTTAAATGAAGATAATTGCTTGATCCCAAATTTTCAGAATTTATCCCACGTTATGAATGGAGAAAAATTGGTTTGTCTGTTTATTGTCTTAATGATTCTCTAATTTCAAGTTAAAGATATGATCAAAGAGTTCATTGCTTAAGTTGGTTTCAAGATATTTGGACATGGGTGATAGATTTAGCATGTATTTTTCCTATCTATTTTTAAGATGAATATTTTTATGTTATACGTTGGCTTTAGTTTTAATAAATTAGATAATCTATTTCTCGTCTTTAATGAATTGGTCAACTTTACTCTTAAAATTAACTGCAGGGTAAGTATCATAAATTATAAGGAAGTTAGTTAAGATAAAGTCATGACTCACCTTCATTGTTAGTTAATCAAAACACAAAATCATTTCAGAGAGATTATTCGACATCGATTCCGCTAAAGTTGCCAATAAATTTGTTAGTTTTATTAAAGAGCTTTTCAATGTTTTTCTAATATTTTATCTGTTAGCCATCTGTATATTTGCTTGTCCTATTTGAGGGAGATATTGATTTAAAGATGCAAATTTAACTTGACAAAATTCCACAAATAATGCTTAAATTTTATCAGAATCGAGCCATGTGCATAGAATGCGAAGATACATTTGATCTGTGGCCTGTACAGCAGCAGATGGAAGATATTAACTGCTCTTATTGATCACCATACTTTCATATTCTGTGGCATAATTTTATTTAAAGTCAATAAATCTAAGGATGAGAGGAATAAGCTCAGATGAGGAAATTAAGTGATCTAAAATATGTTAAGCTTGTTTTTTAGTTGGTATTTGGGAATGAAACAATGCAAATATAGACAGAGCAAAGGTCCTTTCCTTGCTTTCACTAAAAGAAAGAGTATTCTTACCAATCAATTCGAAGGACTACTTTGCTATCTTTTGCAAACATTGTTTTTATAAACCATTGCAAAGAACAACTATTATTTTATGCACGAGGTTGTAATATTTAATGTTTATGTCAGTTATCTATAGAGAATAATACTCATCGAATTCACACAGTTTTAGAATGTTCATACTTTTTATAATTGATTTCATTATTCTATCTCCATTTTTAAATTTTAACAGCAGCCAATAAGCAGCATATATGTTTTCATAGACTTGCGAATATGAGTCTTGTTGAATTAACTTTTGAGATAAAAAAATCTGACAGTTTTATGGCTTAGAAAAATATTATTCTTGAGTTTTAGGATACATCAAATATTCAGTAAAGCGATGGTTGTTATAGAAACTTTGCTTCAAGTAAGCACTGACATTATTTGGATGTGTGAGATGCTTGTAAATAATTTCGATAACTTATCTCCTAAATGGTTGAAACTTTTCAAGAATTTTCAATAATTTGTTAAATTTATCTTCAATCTGAAACGAAATCAGAAGTTTCTATAAAATGGTTATTTTCTTTTTATCTTACTATATTAGAGAATTTTTGTTTTCATCTTAGATCTATTCGAGAAAGAGTAAATGAGTCAGGTATTGCTTTTCAAAGCCTAAGGCACAGAAATTCAGCAAATAATCGATAAATTGCTATCTAAAAGCATCATAGTCTTTGACATAAATTTAATCCATGGCTTTTTCTTTAAAATGAAATAGTTGATTGATCATGAACCTCATCTCTTGAAGATAGAGGCTCTGAATTTTTTAGTTTACTTCTATCTTGCCTATTTTTTTATTATGGCAGCCGCAGAAAAATGAAGAATTCATGAGTTAATCATTGCCACAACTGCAATTCACATTTTTTTACAAATTGCATTCCATAAATTTATGGTTCTTGTGCTCTGCAGGATTGAAGCAATTTTAACAAATATATGCATTTTCAACGTAACTACAATCTTCACAATGAATTCCTATATCAATATATACATACCTTTTGTGAATGTTTTTTCGCATAAGTTGTCGATTTGACTTTGGGTCTCATAGGTAAGTTTACTTATCTATTTGATGATTTCACCATGATTCGCTGAATTCATATGGTCAATGATGTTTTTGATAACCTCATGAAGTCGTTGGCTGATGTTTTCAGCTGTTGAAAGGCATGGGTGAGGGTTTTAATCGCTTGGTAATTATGTAGAAGATGAATTACTGGATCCCATTAAAATAATTGTACTCTAATTAATTGAAGAATCTAATTTCTAAACAATATGTAATATATAAATTTGAATGAAAAAAAATAATAGTTTAGGCTCCCCTCCGCTCTCTACAGGTAATAAAATTCAGGAACTCATGTCGAGCATCTAGAGCAAGCTAGACCTATTGGCTAGCGATAATTTTGACATGTCTGAGCAAGATATTTTGGCTCAATCACTACCCAATGTATTACCTTCTTCACCTTACAAATAACAATTGCAAATATCTGACCTCAATCGCACACCACAATCTCCTTCGCCAGTAATGTGCCGGCTTGATCAAATTTAGAAGCAATATATGACCAAATTATCAACTTTAAACAATAAAATATCAGTTTTATAAACGGAAAATGCCGAGCTTCGTCATTCAACGCAGTAGCTAGAACAGGCACTTAATAAAGAGCAGCAGCGATGCCAAATTTTATAGTCAGAACAAGAAAGAATTGTGGAGAGGAGAATCGAGGATATGAAAGATAATTTGATAGGAAGAATGAGAGAAGAAATTGAAGGAGAAGTGGAACAATATATCACAGAATTGAGAGATATGAGAGAAGAGTTATCTCAAGAAAGGAGAGAAAAAAAGAAAATTGAAAAGTAAGCAGAATTACTGAAATTAGAGAGGAACAATTTTGAAGAATTATACAGGTAGATTATGAACAAGTACAAAGTGTTAATGCAGGCTGATATCCAGCAGCATGAATTGAGACACAAAGATCCATTTAACAATTTATATAGGGAAGAGAGAAAGGAAGAAAATCTAGTCAAAAGTAAAATCAGCCAGGAATAAAAGATAGAAAAATAAAAAAACAAAGTCGATGTGAAAAAGCGAAAAAGTTCGAAGAAGGCTAAAGTTAAGGCTTCTGAGTTGTCGAAGTAGGATCTTATTCCATTTTTAACTCGTGGAATTGAGGAGTTGAAATAAAAATTGAATATCTAATGACTTTAACCCTATAAAAATGATAATTTGTTACTATTTATCAAAAAGAAAACTCAATCACTTCCAACCCTCGTAAATAATTTGGTCAAAAAATTGCTCGGTGATCATTTCGAATTATTGATTTTCTTTGGATGCTTATTTATTTAGAGTGAATGATGTGTTCAGAGATTAATTGAGGGATTAGATCTCCATAGATTCTTTGTTGGATTCCTCAATTAAAAAATTGACCTACAAAATATTGCCATGAACGATTGACTTATTGAAAAAAGCAATTGTATTTTAGGCTTCCATATAAGTCTCGTATTCGATAATGGCCATCGAATTCTGGGTTTAACTGATGACTTTGGTCTCCAATTGTACTATCCTGCCGACAGCTGAAAATGCATGATAGAGCTCATTAAGATAAGTCTGTATAAATGACAAAATACCATAAAGGGTAGATTTAGAACAATTATCTTGGTCCTTTGGCTGTAGTAATGATAGGTATCATTCATAACAGGTTACTAATCCTGAAGGCAATAATTTTAGGGTTCCATTTGGTATAATATATGCTTATACAAATTGAACATACTTATATTGTTTTGTTTTGCTTATGAACTGGGAAATAAATTAAAACTAAAATTGGACTTAATATGGAAATGCATAAGTTATAGAGCACACACAAAACACGATCGTTATTCCTTTTGGATTGATTTTTATATTGGAGAAATCATCGTTCACATTTTTAATAACAACAGATGACCTATCGCAATAAATTAAATTTAAAACTTCGTTCCTTAAATGCTGATTGTAATTATCTTTTCGGATATTAGACAAAAATTAATTTGAATTCATGTCATACTCGTACTCAGTTCCCCAACAAAATGGATCCATTTCGACAGTTAAATCAGCTGTCCTCGCAAACGGAGTCGCTCTCCTCTTCGTCTACATTGTAATATGTTACTCATACAGCTTAATTATTCCTTCCAGATTCTTGCGACTTTTGTGCTCGACCGCGAGTAAAAGGATCGGAACAAGATCAAGCAGAGACTTCTCGAGACGTCTCGAGTGCTATACTTGTTTATCATCGCCAGTAACAGTGTTTTAAGTTAGCGATGTTTTCGATATATCCACCATTTTACTATGGTCCTCATTGCGCTGTCCTCGGCTGGATCACCCTGCTCATTGCCATCCTCCTCCACATCTTTTGCATTGTCGAAAAATCCTGTAAAGATAGATCTCTCTGGGCCTATATGTATTTTGCTTATCATCTCTCAATTGCAATATGGATCATATTGTCGCTCATTGTAGGATATTCCTGGTCAACTCTACAGTCTGCTGCCTGGGACGAAAGTTGATTTGACATCAATCTTAGTTTTTAAATTAGAGCTTTGTAACGCATTTTGAACTTGATAATTTGCCGATAAACTTCATTGTAGCATGGCTTTAAATAAGCCGTTCTAATATTGAAATAACTCAAGAATATTTTTTTGGGAGTTAGCATCATATTTTATGATAATTGTGTTTTTAATTTAATTTTAGATGACTCCTAAGAGTTTGTCATATCGATCAATTTATATAATTTAGTAAAGCAAATGATTACCTGCAGAGTCACCTATATCTTTAAAGCGGAGGACAGACTCATAGAGAGGGACTACAACGATTAGCCCACACCAGAAATGCTAGCGGAGTGGATATAAAAAGAAAAAAGATAGGTTGAGAAAGTCAATAGGCTCACTAACATCAAAGTTTTTCTAAAAATATAGAGTAATATTCCTAACAAGCCTTGCAAATACTTGAAGCTCTCCCGACCTCGTAATGAGATATAATCCTATCTGCAACTGAACAACAAAAACATCATCGTTGAATTTTTCCACTCAAAGAAATAGTAGGAGGTTAGAAGTCTGATTAGGAACATTAGCAGATATTTGGATAATCGAGAGGGGGAACTGAAAGATCTTAATGACGAACTTAAGGACTAGTTTAATCTACTCAGAGCATCTGAAATCATTGACAAAAGATTCAGGCGCAACACTTCTGAATTAGAAAAGATCATTGAAGTGGCACTTGTGGTCTGTGATCCTTTATACGATGAGATCGGAGAATGTCCTATTTTCCAGGATGAAGTAGATATTTCCAACCATGTCTAAAGATTAAAAAGAGCGAGCATTTCCAATTGCAATTTGACCATTCAAGTAAAGAGATACTGGGGAAACCAGATCGAACTTCAAAATTTAAAAGCAAAAAATGGAGATAATTCGCATCATATCCTTATCATGCAACTTTTTACCAGAGTTGCAATGATTAATGGTTAACTGATGATATCTCTTGAAAAGGATATTGGAAAGCGGGATTGGCAGCCCTTTTAAAAGGTTTTCGAAGATAGCAAGATAGATTTATTGATTGTTGTTGGAGTAGGGGCGTCTTTGCTAGAAGTAGCCAATTACTCAAGACCGCTCATTCTCATTTCTTCCTGCTCAATAGAACAGCGAAAACCAATTTTCACAAGAGTGAATGAACATGAAAATGAGTATAATTATAATGACATCTATTCTCAAGTATTTTTGGAGCAGTTATTCCAGAACATCTTTAGACGTATGGATTTTTAAAGAAGCAAGGCTTAAGCCTATGAGGAAGCAAATAAACACTCTCTTAATTATACTAGATGCTGCTGTCTACATTAACATGTCTAAGGATGCAGATGGACTTAAATAGTTAGCAAAATTGGCGAGTTAGAGGCTCATCGATTGTTTAAACATAGGAAAACCGATTGGAATGTAGATATCTATTTTCAAACAACTGCAAGACTACAATCATTTCTTTTGGGCGGCAGCAATTAAATCTGCGCTGCGGAAGGTCCATGCTGTAAGAACGAAGGAAGACGTTAATATCACAACACATTATACCTTTCCAAATTAATAATTTGTAAAATAAGAAATGATATCGCTATTTCTGATTTTAATTTGCCAGGAATCAATAAATTTTCAAGTAAGTCCTATGACAGGCCTACAGGAAGAAAAAGACCTTTAACAATGTATAAGTTGATTCAAGAGTTGATAATAAATGACATCCTGATCATCAAATCGCCTATCCTATCCCTCGCCAAACGATACCTTTCTTTCGCCAAAGAGTATCTACAGAGTCGCAAGTTAAACTCTTATTTTTATGAACTGTAAAAATCAGATGAAGTCTAATTCAAAAAATCAATCGAGGACACTATCAAAAATATTCAAAATCATGAAAATATTGAGCTTTATATTTAAATTATTCACAATCAATAAAAATCTGCTCGGTTCTACGAAAGGATATTACAGTAACACTCTAATTTTACAAGAGAAATGAGCTCCAGATATGATTGTAGAATTCACTTGAGATATATTTTTCTCACTTGTGATCCCAATTTTAATGATAGATATGCTTCCTTCAAAGTTGATGATCCTCTTCCCCCTGAACGTCATCATTATTTTCTCTCAAAATATTCTTATGAGCACATCTCAAAGAATCTGAGAGATGTTTTCCTTCAAATTACCAATGGAGATCATCATAATCAATAAAGTATAGATGAACATTGCGAAGATATTAGAAAGAATAATTAAGACACCTATATATTTCTTGGATTTTTGTCTCAATTCAGCTAAGATGGCTTTTACTTAACAAAAAGTGGAAGAATAATGCTTGAACAGTTATTTGGCGAAAACTTAATCAGAGACGCAATCTATAAATTACCTGTTGAGCACACATATCTCGGAGATAGCATCTTTCTTCAATTACACAAATCCTATCATTTTCATTTTAAAAATGTTTCGGAGGCTGTTATCCAACTTTTCAATCAAAAGCGACTGGAGTATTACTATCTCCTCTTAAGGGTCTATTGCGAAATGTTACCATAATCAATGCAGCGAAGCTCAAATACTGCTCTACGATATATCTATCAAAAATAAGGATTGTTTTCGATAGACATCGAAGCTGATGAAGAAAACATTTACGATGAGACTGTCAATAAATGTAAAAATATCATTCTTCAATATGAAGACCTGAATGAGATACTCTATATACATAATAATTTTAGACATGCGTATCATATAAATCAAATAGAAAAAATTCTTCAAGAGGCAATGAAAAAAAAGAAGAGCAAAAATTTAGGAACAAAATCTGCTCTTAGACAATCAGAACCCAAAGTATTTACATACTTACTTTGGAATATCGCTTTGAAGGCATGGGGCATGTGCAAAACGATTGAGGATAATATACCAGAAAAGGTGGCGCATTTTTAAAAGGTTTTGATTGTTTTTCTAGTCAAGGTCGAAGCTAATAGCACTTTCTCCGAAGTGGGAAGATTACAACTGTATGTAGCAATGCGAATACCAAAAGATCCACCTAAGCCTAAAGAAGGAGTTAGTTTTGACCCTTTAACTGAGATTTTATTATACCTAAGAAATTATTCAAATAAAGAGCAATTTCTTTCCACTCTATAATTCTAATGGGGAAACACTAACAAATTTAAAGAATTACTAGGAAATTGTTTTAATTTTGCTAATAAAATTCGTGATTTGCTCATTCCTAAAAGGAAGGATGATAAGGCTTATGAAAAGACGAAAGAACTTCTTTAATATATTTCCTAAAGGAAAATGTTTAATAATTTTAACCTCATGTAATGGAACCGCGAGCTATTAAAACTTAGTTAAAAGAAAGTTCTGTATTATTTCTATTTTACAAAAATGCTCAAATCCATTCATAGGTTGGCTTCCAAGGAGGAAAGAGAGAGAGAATTCCGCCATGAATTTAGACTCAAAGCAATTGCTTATGAGTTTAACGTTTTAAGAAATAAATTAGATTAAAATGAAAGAGACTAAAAACACCGGGTTTTAATTGATTTGTACCTAAATTTACTCATGAATCAATCTGAAGCTAATATCACAATCCTAAATACGATTAGGGGAAAAATATCGCCTGAGTATATGCCTATCTTTAATCATCTATGCCAAAAAATATAGCAAAAAGCATTGTTCAATCAGAATGGACTCATTATTTGTGCGAGAGCCAGGACTATCTTATGTGATGGAAAACCCTGTCTATTTACTCGGAAGCGAAATTTAACTATGTTTTATTTAAAAAAATTGATCGAGGGAAAATAATTGAAAATTAGCTATTTTACACTTACTCCAGGGACTCTCAATAATCTATCTGCTGAGCAATTCAACAATAGATGCGAAATGCTCTATTTAATTTTGACAGTCGATGCCCCCTCGCCTGACTATCTCCTCTTTTGCTCATAATTTGGAATATAGGCTTAAAAAATACATATTAAGGCCTTTGCCAATCAGCTGAAAAACTGCAAGATAAAAATACTTGTTCTTTGCGGGCAAAACAGCACAGAAGTTTGCAAATAATTACATAAAATCTATCGAGAATGGCCAACTATTATTGCACCAGTCATGATAGCTCTCTCCAGCGATTTATATTGCCTGGGAGACGCCCCTCTCAACAAGTATAAATCTTAAAAATATCCTCAAGGGAAGAGAGTTTGGGAATATCTCTCGAATGAAGTCAGTCAAATTGCAATGGATCTGCTCATTATTGCCATCGTTGCGAATATCAACAAAAGTATTTACGAAGAGAAGTACACCTTTACACAATAGATCTTAACTTAAAAAGTTACGAACAGTCATAGGTTGGTAAAAAGAGTTCTCAATTGTCGTTTCACCTGCGCTGATCAAGTTGTCGATCATATTCACTTTTCGATTCTTTTCTCATCTACAAATCCAAGAATCACAATGAATCAAATTCCTTCTGGAGCATACTAAGATTTAACAACCAGGTTTTATTCTTCATAAAATAACCTCTTCGATTAAAAATACTATGAGAATGTCGGAAGATGCGCATAAGTTCATAAAATAATAACAGCTATAACTAAGGAAGGGCAACGACTGGTCGAAGTGATTGGAAACAAAGGAACAGGAAAATCAGTGATTTTGCAGTAAGTGTGCTGGATCTGTCAAACAAAAACTTTATTCAAGTTTGGCATTTGGAAATTTAATTTAAAGAACACAGACTGTATCGGATAAATGAGATAATTTTTTGATAGTCGTGAGTTTAAAAACATTTCTAGGAAAAACGTTGATACTGAAGTACTTATTGCCTTAGATAACGTCAACTAGTAATTTTTATCAAATTATTAATAGTATAGACCAATTCTATCAAAACTCGCTGGAAAGAAAATCACTCTGATTTATTCCACCAATTAGCTTGAAGTTGGACCTGCTCTCCAACAAATAATCGAAATTAAAAATCCTTTTACAGTTAATGTCAATCATGTCACTGATGATTAAATTTATGGACTACTAGTGTCACATATCAAGCAAAGACCAGAGACTATATACACATAAGAAATAGCTGCTTCATTTTAGGAAAAAGTCTATGAAATTATGGAAAAAGTTAAGTAAGTTGAAGAAGAAGAAGGAAACAGAGTTAATCAAGCCTTATCCTTACTGAAAGGATCTGACTCTCAAAGTGAAGCCGAGACAAACGACAATTTTTACAATTTTTACAACCAACATTACGAAACCCTCAAAAAATACCTTCACGACTATCGGGAGATCAAAATTCATTTTTATTGAAGGCACATTTGCCTCATTGATTGTTATTGTCTTTAACTATCAAAATATACTAAATAACTAAACTGAAATAATCAATATAAAGTATCATTAAAACTTATGAACCATATCCTCTACCTGTTTGTAGAAATTCATCAAGTGAATGCATAATCCCCCTTCATTCTGACATTTTTTATGAAATCCAGCAATTCGTTGAAAGCATTGAGTTAGAGCAATTGAACTTATATTTTGAATAATGTCTATTTGCAAACTACCTTTTTTAGAATTGGAGAAGGGGTATCGCAAGAAGCTACATATTTATTGATAGGAGGTATTAGAGAAATATTTGAGCTCTTATAACCTTTCAAATAGATTTTTAGCAAAGGTCCTCAATTGAGATGTAAGGATAGGCATTTTAAGGGCTTTCTTTGAAAAGCTTATTTAGTATCGATAGGCCATCTCTTCATTGCCAAATAATATGTTATCATCTATAAATGATGTTTTAGATTATTGAGGTTCTGTTATCATTTTAACATTTTCTTATTTGATAGATTTGGATTTGCCAAGACTTTCATAAGATAAATCTCGGGAAACGTAAGCAGAAATACAAACATTTTGATTTTATTATACCTCAGTATGACTTTATAATTTATTCTTCAGTATCTTCATCTCCCGCATATGTCTTTCTTTCGTCAGCATTTTTTCTTTTTAAATTGTTTAAGCATTTATAATGGCACAGCTTTCGAGATGATGGTTGTAATCGAAGTTGTCTTTCTTTCCTTAAGGCGAAGATACATTGGATTGATAGGTTTTTTTTGTCATATCATCCAAGCATATCATAAAGACATTTTTAAATTAATTTTTTGTTATTTCAGTGAGGGTGCCTTATTGCTGCAGTAAATCATATATTTTTTATATTTCTTGCTGTATTGATGTCTTTTCTAAGGAACTAAAATTTGCACAGCTATTTCTTTGAAATTCTCTTTTGGCAGGTGTAATAGTATTTTATTTATTAAGTTCTTCGTTATTTTTCTAAAAATCATTTCTTAAAATTTGTCTTTTAAAAGTTGGCAATTTTTGTTTTACTTTTTGATTGGTAGGTTTGATAACAACGTCTTATTTGCTGATGAGCTATCTTTTGATGTTAATTTATTTAATTTCCTTTTTCTATTTACTAATGCTTTTTTGTATCCTTTTAAGTGATTTTTAACTGCTAACACTTTGTCTCACTCCTTCCTTCATCATTTATTCAGATTCAAGAGATTTTTGTTTCTTAATTTTTGCTAAAGATTGCTGCTGTGACTGTTTTTTATTTGTGTTGTTGTATTTCTTCCCAATTTTCTGGATGTCATTGAGCTTTCTAGCCACTCGAATATTATTTGTTTAATCTTTCTCTTTATAATTTGATTCTTTGTTGGTAAATCTAGCTTCTTATACATATCTTTCTTTGACTTGAACTAAACGTCTCTCTGTTTTTCTATTTAGATTTATTTAGATTTGAGGGGCTTATAAGGATTAATTAACTACATCATTTGGATAAAATTATATTTGTTCAGCAGAAGTCTTTTACTTCCTTATTTATTTATTTTTGACCAAAGAGCGGGACATTCCAGTTGTTTTTAAAACTTGATCTTGTAGCGTTGGCAAGATCATTGAGTGATTGGGCTCATTTTCTCCTTTTTTTGCTTCATCAACTATGATAATTTTTGACTCTTATTTCTAACGATTTGAATTATGAATTAATTGGGCCTAATCCATTATTCTTATTCTCGTTAACGTGGGAAATACAATTTTGCTACTTCCTTTTAAAGATGAATTGAGGATTTTCTTATTTTTTGCAAGTATCTCTGATGTCTCCGACTCCTCGTTTGGTAATATTGGAGTCATTAGGGTTGCTGCTGCTTGATATAAAACTGATTATTCTACCATATTTTTCATTTTATTAAATGATTTTATGCTTTTCATTTTTTCGCTGGTTTCTCTAGACAATAGATCTAATCTCGATTTCAACATATCCTCTTCTTTATTTTTACTTGTCTCCAAATCTGTAATATCTCTTTGAAATTCAACTACCTTTATGGCAAATTACGATTGAAGATCATTTAATTATTTTTAAAGTTTAAGAATTAAAGCTTTCTTTTTTTACAATTATTCCTATATTTTCTATTTTTCCGAAACAATTTGATTGTTGAATTCAGTCATTTCTGCAATTTTCTTTTTCATTTAATTTATCTTAGGGTTTTGATATTCAATTGTTTGCACTTAAATTTCTTTCCTTTTAAGTTTGCGCTCTCGTTATTGACTTATTAATAGAATTTTCATAATTTGATCGACCATTACAGGAAGCCTTTCTTTGATATTGACTTTTAATGATGAAATTACTGATTATTTTAAGTCGCTGCCTTTCTTTACATCTCCCTCTAACTATCTTCCATTTTGTTCATTAGAAAATACTTCTTTCGCTTTAATTAACTCTCCCAATTGATTCTCAATCTGTTTTATATAGTTTTAACTTTATGTATTACACATATTCAGAACCTATTGCTTTTTTTAAAGGGCAATTCGAAGCTCCTTGAAAAATATATTATCCTAATCAAAGGCAAAAGGATCAGACTCATTCTCGATTTATTTTATCATGTTTAAAATATCTTGAGTCAGTCCCTAATTTTCTCTTAAAGATTACTTGACATTAGAAACCTATGCTTTCCTGAGTTAGTGTTGACACACTCGGCAAATGTCTATTGTGTCATGGTTCATTTCTTGAGGAGATTCTTTTCTTTCTAACAAATTAGCTAATCCTTTAAGCTTCTGCAATATATCTGCAAAGAGGTTGGATATGACATCTGTGATGGTGTTATTTTAATCGTGTGAAAGTTCATCCAGATAGTGTGACTGAATGGTTGGCGCGAGCTGAGTTATAAATTTGGTGAATTCTAAATATGTGAGTGCCTTCTTGGGTCGTAAGGGTTTCCCTTGATATGTGAGTTGATAGATTTTATTTTGATGCAGCAAGTGTTCTAGCTCAATTATTTTTCGTCTTTCGGCTGATTCTTCCATAATAATAGCAATCGAAATGCTTGCAAATAGAAAAATTAGTATAATTGTAAACAAAGATTAGCAAATTCCTTTTTGTTAAATTTATCAAATGCTCTTATCCAAGATAATTTGATAATTTGATAATATGATATTTAATATATTGTTGTTATAGATTGTAAATGAGAAGAGTTTGCTCAATGCTATTAATTTTAAGATAAATCATTTTTTTCTTAATACTGCCATCTGCACGGGGAAATTTAAAGTTTTCTTTTGGTTAAAAACTTCGTTTATCTTTTAAACATGATAGTTTATCATTTTTATGTTATTTTGGCATCGTAGGCGAACAAATGCCATTAAATTCTCACTCAGTGTTGTGAAATTGAAAGGGACCAGCTGCTACCACTGAACTACTATTTACCATCCTGTTTATTCACAAAGCTGAGGAAGTTTGTTATAGAGATGGAAGTTAGATCGCTCCGCTGGAAGAGGTTCCCCCCATTCGGATAAAGCACGATCTGCAAGAGTTAAAAGATTGCTCAACTATTTATCTCCCCAGATTGTCACTCCCATTAAGCATCCCTCAGCAGCCAAACTATTCAAGTTTTTCATCATTTTAATAGGATTTGCTGCAAGCATTAAGACCAGATTACAAATGATACGATCAAAAGGTTCGTCTGTTTCAATTATCTCCTCTCCATTCAAAACTTTTACTTCAAGGTGATGATGTTTCATCCAAGACTCTAGAGATGATTAAACCCCCAATTTTTTAATGTAATTGGCGAGATATTCTTTTGCGAGTTCCACCATGTCTTAGCTCAAATCTGAAGCTAAATATTTGCATTAGGCTGATTTATTGTATATGGCAATTGGTAGTAGTCTACCCGTTCCACATGCCACCTCCAGTATATTTTTGGCCTTGCTGATGTCCAAAATATTAATGAGGGTATAATAAAATGTTTGCATAGCTGAGTCTATGCGGCTATAGACAGGTGCAAGATTTTTCCATTGATTTTTCATTTTAATGACCTCAGCATTTTATTTTGATTCGGACATTTTTTCCTGATGAGTTTCTGATTACATTAAAGATATATAATTATAAATTAATTTATATGCCAATTGTTCAACATAATGCTACTATCATTTTTTTCTAAGAACTGCCATCTGAACTGGATAATTCAATGTTTCCTTGCGCTTAAAGGTTTAAGTTATCTTTTTGACGTGATAACTTATCATTTTCTCATCATTTTTACACCACTCTTTCACAAAATTTAAGAGAGTTTAGTCTAAAATGTAGTGATTAAAAGGAACAATTTGCTACCACTGCACCAAGATCTACCACCCAGTTTAAGCTGCAAGTTCAGGGAGGCGATTATAAAGATGAAAGTTGGTTCTAACATTTGGAATCGGCAATCCCCATTCCTATAATGCTTGGTTATAAAGAGTAAGTAAATTACTAAGTTTTTCATCTCCCCAAATGGTTACTCCCATCAGACACCCCTCTGCGGCTAGACTATGAAGATTTTTCATCATTTTGTTCGGATTCTATGTGAGCATAATGACTAAATTGCATATGATTCTGTCGAATGGTTCTTTTGTTTCAATTTTTTATTATCCATTTTCCATTCTAATTTCAATATTGTTTTGCTGCATCCAAGACTATAATGGCATTGATACTCCCGTTTTTTCAAGATATTTCTTTAAGTTAAATTTGCTAAAGTTGACCATGGTTTAGCTCAAATCCGAGGCTAGGTATTTGCATTCTGTAGGTTTCATGTTGATGGCTAATGGCAAAAGTTTTCCTGTCCCACAGGCAATTTCTAGAATATTCTGAGCTTTTCTGATGTCAATCATGTTGATGAGTGTATAATAAAAAGTCTGAAAAGCAGCATCAAACAAGCCATACATAGGCGCAAAACTGTCCCAATGAGTTTTAAGTTAGTTTATTTGTAATACTTATAGTTTTTCACTATTCTATTTTTGCTTGACTGATTACATCTGTAAACTAAATATCATAAAAGAAATTAAGATCATAAGTATTTGAGTAAAGTATTATGTCAAAAACGTTGATTATTATAATATAGTAAAGAGGAGATAAACATCAGCAATCATTGCAAGTTGTTTCATTTTAAATAAGTTATGAATATATACTTTTTGTTTTCGATAATGTCCTGTAAATATTTTAGATCCTTCTCTAGGTTTAGTTATTTCGCAAAGGCCAACCCAAAATCTAGCTCCTTCATGCTCATGAAGTATTTTTGGAGCAAATTGAAGTGAATTTTCATGATCAACTCTTCTTCAATCATTTTGGAATCAAAAAGAAAGGCAAATTTAAAGGCATAACGAATTTCATTTGAATTGATTGTGCGATTCATATAGCGAAATAGACTCGCCATCGCCTATGGTAATGGGAAATTGTCATCTTCTAAAAATCTATCATATTCTTTTTCATTTAGTAGCATAGACAAATATCCGTATAGGAAAAAGGCTTTTGTCAGATGCATATCTCGTGCTCTTATAAAAAGTTATTTCATCTTTTTGCTAATATTTTAACTGATCTCTGTCACTGACGTTTTGATCAGGTATTTGAAATTGCCAAGCTAGCGAGTTCTTTAGAGATGAATGGGACGGTGGTAATCTTAAAATTTAGCTATAATCCTATCAATCAAGGCAGTGAATTTAAATTGCTCTTCCTTTTATTTGGAAAGAGGCTGTATGGATAATTACTCATAGTCTTTGTCCATAATTTATGACAATTCCTCATAGAAAAAAGATATTGAATTTTGCGTCATAATCACAGTATTTTTTGGTTTTTTTCCCAAAAATATTTAATTGAGTTGATACTAATAAAGGCTATTCAAAGTTTATAAGTGCTTGAAGGTTTATTTTTACCATTGAGAGATAAGATATCTAATGGCCAGCACCAAAATAATGAAACAGACAATCAGGCCGAATACAATACCAAAGTTATAAGGGAGGAAACTGAAATCAAAAGATGATGATGGAGAGATTAATTGAATTGGATCAGACAAAGAAAGATTACCACTAAAAATAAAATTTGCAAGGTCAATATCATAATCGCTGTATAAATTTTGTTAATTAAATACGAGAGCAATTTTGATTGTTGAACTATTTGTTTGATAAGAATTTGAGAGTATTAGTAATCCCTGCGAGTATCCAATATTTCCTCCCTCAATAATTGCAATTTCATCTATATTGATAGTTTAGTTGGCTAAAGCGGGCACAATTAATTGACTCGTGTCATTACTGATTTGATATTCGATAAGAAAATAATCAATGAAAGTGAGTCTAATCTTAAAGGTCCACATATAGTCCCATAGTGGTGATATCCTTCGGCAAGTTCCATTAAGACATCGAAAGGAAGTAGAGATAGAGTATTTGTTTTTAATTAACTAAGTCTATTCAGTCTGATAGATTAATAAACATTATTGATATGTTAAGCTAGCATTGCAGTACAGCGAAGAATTAGGGTAGACATAGTTTCCAATTAATGTTTCTTTAATAGTCATTGATATCGATTAGACAGTTGCCTACGATACATCCAATATATTTTTAAGCTTTTCGTATTGAGCACTGCTGCCATAATCTGGATAGCCTTCCGAAGCAATAGTAATCATATTGCTTTGAAAGATGACGACAGCTACAATAAGTAAAAAAGCTACAAGAGATTTACCAATGTAGTATTTCTAAATGTATTTAGTCAACATTTTGTATTGATCTTCCATTTGTGAGTCTTTCTGTAGTGTTCAGGCAATTTGTATATTTTAAATTATAAATCAGTATAGAATAATCTAATTTTGTTCCAACAGCAAATATCCTAAAAAATACGTTATGGATGAAGATTTTCTTACTAATAGTGATATGATCTTAAAATAATAATATCTAAAATAATACTTAGCACTGAGAAAATATAATTCTGGGAGAAGGTCCAAAGTCAGAGGTGATGTACTTAATTACAATTTGTATAACTGCAATATTATTGATTTAAAGAAGTAATACCAGATATCTTTTTGTTTTATAATGAAATTAAATATTATTATTACAGATACCGCAGAAAAGCTTTTTTGTAGTTTATTACACACTTAACCTTTGGTGAACTACTATTAGCGATGGTAATTTATGACAGATGGTATGATTACAATCTTATCAAAATATATATATCTTAATGATTCTGATTTTTTATTAATTGATAACATAAACATATCTTTTCTAAGAATATCCTTACATGCTCATTGATTTTAAAATTATCAACCCTAAAACTGTGGCAAACTCGTTTCCTGAGTGCAATAATCTTACTTCTAAAAGTTTAGGATTAAAATGGACAAATCAGGAAAATAAGATCTATCTTGACTATCTAGAAGAATATTTTGGGTTTTTTAAGACTAAAAGCTTGAGGAAAAAGTACGAGGTCTTTTCTGATCTGGGAAAAAAACTTGGGAACAGAAGTTCAAAGCAAGTTAAAACACATCACAATAAGATGATGCAAAGATTCAAATCAATTTAAAATATTTTATCATATCTTCCTAGGACACTATAATGTATCGAAGACATGACAAACAATTTGGCAAACGATGTCGAGCAGCAGCCAGCTTAACCAATCCCTCCCCATCAAGACTCAAATGATATCCAAATAAGCAGTCATATAATTTAGCCAAGCCCTCGGCTAACTCAAACTTTTGAAGAAAACTCATTACCATTGTAGATTTAAGAAGAATGGCCTTTCTACATATAATTTTGAGACCTCAATCATCTGATAATGTCTGTATTCTTAAAATAATTATTTTCTAGCGCATAAATAACCTAGGGAGCTGACCAGGAAAATGTTTAAATTATTCATAAAAAAAATGTAATAAAATTAGGGTTTCGTATTTGGAACATAAATCATTTTGTAACTTCTGATCTGAATTTTCCACAAATTGATTGAAGAGGACAGTTGGAAGGAGTATCAACTTTGCAGTATGAAGGTAGACTAAAGATAGACTCAGCGAAGGGGATAGTTTGATTGTGGAAGGAGAAAACGTTGTAATCAGTAACGTGGGTTCCGGCCTCATCTAATCTTCTGGGAATCTGGGTTTAGGTAGATGTTGTCCAGAAATAGTTGTATCCGAAATCACCTATATTAGCAAATTCATACCATCTTTTGACCATTTGTCATAGAATGTATCAATGATCTTTTCTTGACCCTTATATTCAGCATCTGCCAGCCAGTCTGGTTTTAAGATGCCACATCCATGATCAGAGTCACAGCAGAAGCAACAACTGCTACGATTTGGGAACACTAGCCAACGTTTGTTATTCACGGTATAAGATTGGCAAGGTGTTGTGACGTTGGGAAGAACTGTACCACAGAAAAGATCATATCTACCATTGGTGCGATCCACACGTTCTCTGTTGTTCTTGGGATCGTAGAAGGTTTGACCATTTACTTTGTATGCAGTTGAGTTCTGAATAACTGTTTCATCAAAGGCAATGTGAAAAGCGTAGTTATAATTTGGTGCCGTTACTGCCATTATTCCCGCTAGTAGAGCGATGAAGAGAAGGATGATCTTCATAAATGAGTTGGAAATCTACTAAAATAATATTAAATTAAAATCTTATTTGAAGTTATAAATTATTCAAGGATTAATATTCGCTGATATGTACCCTCAGAAGATCAAAGTTTTAGTTGAATTATGATGAGGGATCAATCAAAATAATGATGACTATTATGACTATAAATCTAATTAAATCAAGAGAGGATCACTTGTGTAAATATTATTTAAGGTCGTATTGGCAAACTGGGCATTTGGAATTTTTAAAAATCCAGTCTCTGATGCAGTCCCAATGAAAAGAGTGAATGCATGGTAAGAAAGTTTACTCATCTCCTTCTTAGACCTCACATAGGCAAATTGGGCATGAAACTTCCTTTCCCACATGCTTTGTTCGTGGTAAAAGATTCACATCCTGTGTATTTAGGCCTAATGGGTTGGTCTGCTCCTCTCCTCCTCCTTGCTGTTGTGGAATTACATTTTGGTACCTCATTTGCGTGTTGTATTGCATTTGATTCATAAAATGTCCATTATTTATGAACCCTTCTCCTCTGTTAATATTTAGATTGGCATTTTGTGGACTTAGCTGTTGAGGAAACGAGTAATATTGTCTCATATTGAAACCATATTGCTGTTGTGGTATCTGTTGCTGGTTGTATATATATTGAACATTATTCCTTTGTACATTGCCAAAGTTGAGCATATTATTCGGTACTAATGGCTGATCTCCTCCTAATTGATTACCCATACCATTATCATATTGACAATTAGTTTTTGAATGTTGTTTGTTCTGCACTTGATTATTGTTGCCATTAAAACCACAGATAGCCTGTGAGTTAGTTAAAATGAGTCTATTGCAATTCCCATTGAAGCATGCATTTACCTTCCCATTTTTGATATTAAACTGATTCCCATTTCCATTGATAGTCAGGGTGATAGTAGAATTGGTGATGCTGACTGTGTTGCTATTTCCTATAATATTGATAGTGCCTTGTTTATTTTAGAGTTTCTGCTCAGAATTATTGCTTATTATGTTCATCGAAAAATTAATTATATCAAATCGAAACTACTTATCCATTCAAAAATATTTTTATTTGCCGATCAAGTCATGTCATTGGTCGTACAAAAGCTTCTTTGCCCAAAATTTAGCATCCTAACTATGATCTCCAGCAATAAAGTCCTCTAATTTTTTCTTCAAGTCTTCATCTTGAGCGAACTTTTTGAATTTATGAACCGCATGCATCGTCTTGAGAACATCACCGATTTTAGATTCTTCAGGGCTATGATCGAAAAGATCAATTAGCTTGCGCTTAATCAAATCGAAATGATTTTCTTTAAAGATTCCTGGAGCCTCAAAGATGAGGACCTCGATAACCTTACATAGTTTATCGCCATTATTGTAGTCATGATAGTCTGAAATTAATTCTAACAGAGTCTAAGCAAAAAAGAAACGATTTTAATGAGCTTTGCATTCCGACACAACGTATTGTTGATAACCCAATCCCCTCTCAGCAGTCATTTGAATCAAAAATTATAAAATAGGCTTTAGTCCTGTGTAGGTGTAGGCTTGAGCATGAAACTCTTAAAACAAGTTTACGACCACTTTTTGCCTGCAAAGATGAAGGAACTAGTCCTTAGTTTTCTTTTGCTCTTTGATAATGGAACTTGTTTTGGGTGTTGGGGCATTCAAACGACTGTTTTCCATTGAAATTTTGCTCTCATACATCTTTTTAATTTAGGCCACACGACTACCTTTGGAACTTTCTTTAGCGAAGATTGGGACTTCTGCAGGGATTTATTATTGGGTTTCCTCTGATTTAATCACAAGCCATTATATTGAGTTTTCAGTTTACACAACCAAGGGTCCGATGAAATACACCCGAGTAGGTTAACTCCTAATCAGTGATTGCTCAATATTGAATATGATTGG
>Ga0302268_1000601_pt1 | contig 22521 bp, 21 predicted proteins | sample III_Bog_E2_1_FD_194554 | JGI IMG/M metagenome (GOLD analysis project Ga0302268, IMG submission 194554) | Peat permafrost microbial communities from Stordalen Mire near Abisko, Sweden - III_Bog_E2_1 | ecosystem: Environmental > Terrestrial > Soil > Wetlands > Peat | place: Sweden: Abisko... | reverse complement strand
GGGAGGGCGACATCAACCTATAACACGGAACATTGAAGCGGAACTTTTCAACTTCAACCACTTTTAGTCGCACTCCCACATCTATGATTCAGCATGTATGAAACATTTGTCAAGTGGGAGGGCGACATGTCCCATTATCGCTTAACTTTTCAACTTCAACCTCTTTAAGTCGCACTCCCACATCTAAGATTCAGCATGTATGAAACATTCGTCAAGTGGGAGGGCGACATGTCCCATTATCGCTTAACTTTTCAACTTCAACCTCTTTTAGTCGCACTCCCACATCTAAGATTCAGCATTTATAAAATATTCGTCAAATGGGAGGGCGACATCTTCCTAAAACGCAGAACTTTTCAACTTCAACCTCTTTTAGTCGCACTCCCACATCTAAGATTCACCATTTATGAAACATTCATCAAGTGGGAGGGCGACATCAACCTATAAAACGGAACATTGAAGCGGAACTTTTCAACTTCAACCACTTTTAGTCGCACTCCCACATCTATGATTCAGCATGTATGAAACATTTGTCAAGTGGGAGGGCAACATGTCCAATTATCGCGGAACTTTTCAACTTCAACCTCTTTTAGTCGCACTCCCACATCTAAGATTCAGCATGTATGAAACATTCGTCAAGTGGGAGGGCGACATCTTCCTAAAACGCAGAACTTTTCAACTTCAACCTCTTTTAGTCGCACTCCCACATCTAAGATTCAGCATGTATGAAACATTCGTCAAGTGGGAGGGCGACATCTTCCTATAACGCGGAACTTTTCAACTTCAACCTCTTTTAGTCGCACTCCCACATCTAAGATTCAGCATGTATGAAACATTCGTCAAGTGGGAGGGCGACATCTTCCTATAACGCGGAACCCAATCAACCAATTAACCAATCAACCAACTCCGCTTTTTTTGTACCTTTGCACCCTGATAAATCAGATAAGAAAACAGATGAATCAAAAGGACCTGCCAATTACACTGGGCACTGAAAATATAGGGAAATTACTGTTGCAATATTCTATCCCGGCAATCATCGCCATGACTGCTGCGTCGTTGTATAATATCACCGATAGTATATTTATCGGACATGGTGTAGGTGCTCTGGCCATTTCAGGATTGGCACTTTCGTTTCCGTTGATGAATCTGGCAGCTGCTTTCGGCTCGTTGGTAGGAGTAGGTGCTTCTACATTGATGTCCATGCGGCTTGGACAAAAAGACTATGACACGGCAAATAAGATTCTGGGGAATGTATTTATCCTGAACATTATCCTGGGATTATCCTACACAGTAGTAATGATCACTTTTCTTGATCCTATACTTTATTTCTTTGGAGCTAGTACCGCTACCCTTCCGTATGCGCACCAGTATATGCTGGTCATTTTGCTCGGGAATGTAGTCACGCACATGTATTACGGTCTCAATGCCATGTTGCGTTCGACAGGACGCCCTGAGAAAGCCATGTATGCCACCCTTTACTCGGTTCTTATTAATGTTGTATTAAATCCGCTTTTTATTTTCGTTTTCAAATGGGGCATTCAGGGAAGTGCTTTTGCCACAGTTATCTCCCAAACAGTTATGCTGATATGGCAAATTAAAATTTTCAGCAATAAGAAACATTTTATTCACCTGAAAAAAGGGACATTTCACTTACAACGTAAAATTGTAAACGACTCGTTAGCTATCGGCCTGTCACCCTTTTTAATGAATGCCGCTTCATGCCTTATCGTTGTTATCATTAACCAGGGACTTATCCGTCATGGCGGTGATCTGGCAGTAGGTGCATACGGTATTGTGAACAGGGTGATATTCCTGTTTGCCATGATCGTGATGGGATTTAACCAGGGAATGCAACCTATTGCCGGTTATAATTTTGGGGCCGGACAATATGACAGGGTAACAGAAATATTGAAGAAAACCATTCTTATGGCAACCTTCGCTATGACGTTTGGTTTCGTGATAGGCGAATTGTTCCCGCACGCTGTGGCATCGATCTTTACCACTGATAAAACCCTGATAAATATGGCCGCCGATGGATTACGCATTGTCATGATATTTTTCCCTATTGTGGGATTCCAAATGGTCACAACTAACTTTTTTCAAAGTATTGGTATGGCCGGTAAATCCATTTTTTTGTCATTAACCCGCCAGTTGATATTCTTACTGCCGTGTTTGCTGATTCTTCCACAAATATTTGGCGTTAAAGGAGTGTGGTACAGTATGCCAACAGCCGATTTAGCTGCCAGTGTCGTGTCGGCATTTATGCTTTTCTCGCAGTTCAGAAAGTTCAGGGTAAGGTTGAATAGTTTGATAGTTTGAATAGTTTGAAAAGTTTGAAAAGTTCCGCGTTCCGCGTTTTGGGTTGATGATTCTGTAAACTGTTTGATTGAGTTCCGCGTTCCGCGTTCAATGTTCCGTGTTCCGCGTTTTGGGTTGATGATTCTGTATACTGTTTAATTGAGTTCCGTGTTCCGTGATCCGTGTTCCGCGTTTTGGGTTGATGATTCTGTATACTGGTTGATTGAGTTCCGTGTTCCGTGTTCCGTGTTCCGCGTTTCATGTTTCGCGTTCCTTGTTCCGGTTGATTGACTAAATGGTTGTATTTTTTGTCTTTGATCTTTTGTCTTTGTTCTTTATTCTTTGTTCTTTATTCTTTGTTCTTTGTTTTTTTATCTATACTCTATTGTCTTATTCAAAAAATCAACATCATGAATGAAAAATTTGTAATAAATATCGGCCGGCAGTTGGGTAGCGGAGGACGTGAGATAGGGGAGAAGCTGTCATCCCTGTTTGGCATTGACTTTTACGATAAAGAATTGATAAATATTGCTTCGAAAGAAAGCGGTTTAGGAAAAGAATTCTTTGAGAAAGTCGATGAAAAGGAAAGCCATAGTATCATCGGTGGTTTGTTGGGATTACGTACGAATGTCAGCCATGTCTACGCGAATAATTATTTGTCGAATGAGACATTTTTTAAAATACAAAGTGATGTTATCCGCGAACTGGCAGAAGAAAAATCATGTGTATTCGTCGGACGTTGTGCCGATTATATTTTACGCGACCATCCGCGAAGTGTCAACATTTTTATTACTGCAGATACAGATGACCGTATAGGACGGGTTGTCCGTGACCAGCATCTTACCATTGAAAAAGCCCGGGAAAAGATTGAAAAGATGGATAAGAAACGGGCTGCTTATTACAATTATTTCAGTAATAAAGTATGGGGAGTTGCTGAATCCTATCATCTTTGCATCAATTCATCCGTACTGGGTGTTGATGATACGGTAACTTATATCCGCCGGTTTATAGAGCAGAAACTGGGAATAAAATGATTCCTGGTAAATTCATTCCTGTAACGCTGTCATGTGCAGGCACGATGACAGGTTCTTGCTGTTCATCACAGACCTGACATTGAAAACTAGTGTTATGTTAAGCCTAAAATGTCGTACATTATAGAGCAGCGTCTAGCTTTATCTTTTACGGTTTGACGCATTTCTAACAAATCGACATAACTTGAATAACATAACACTAGCAGAATTTATCTGTTAAAAAAATAAGCGAATAAGGGTGGGTTGTGGGGTGCATTGTTTTCTACTAAGGGCAAAAAATAAAAATAAGGTTTTGAATATAAGTAGTTTACATACTTTTTGACTCTACGCATAAGTAATAGTATTCAAGTTAGTTTAAATGTCCTATAATCCATTCAACAATCCTAAACAATCAAGATGATCAGGGTAGCGTATAACCCCCCGATAGCTATCGGGATCTTTTACAGTTTGACGCTTTGCTCACTAATCGACATAACTTGATTAACATAACACTAGATTCATTCCTATAACGCTGTCATGTGCAGCCACGATGACAGGTTTGTCCTGTTCATCACGAGCCTGACATCGTCGACAAATCACAAACACATTTATCTCTGTAACGCTGTCATGTGCAAGCACGATGACAGGTTTGTCCTGTTCATCACGAACCTGACATCGTCGCAGACATGTTAGCGTCAATAGAAATAATCAATACCCTGACTCCCCGGAATACTGTTTTCAACCTGAAACATATACAAATTGAAATAAACAATATGAAAACGGATCGTATATATATTGTTTGCATTGTCTGAAATATGTTCAATTGATTGGTAATAAGGTTATTAATTCTTCACTTGTATTTGTTTATAAAATTAATATGATTTATTACCAAAATAATTGTATAACACGGTTAAATTATTTACTTTTGTTGAATCTAATCTGTAAATATTCTTATCTTTTAACTCATCTAAAAATAAAAGTATGAAATTAAAACAATTCGTATTGGGTTGCTGTATAGTTGGAATCCCTGTAATAGCCAATGGACAGGGGTTTGCAATTGGAAAAGGTGCGTCTATGATTACCGGATTGGCAAGCTTTTCCAGTACCGGGTCCGATAAAGTGGCCGGTTCAGAATCAGGTTCCATGTCGGAGACTGTCACTACTTTAACTTTAACCCCATCCATGGACTATTTTCTATTCAATAATTTCTTTGTTGGTGGTGGTTTAGGGTATTCGAATCAAAATTCAGATGTTTCTAACATAACTGAATTGGCTATAGGTCCTGAAATTGGATATGCATTTGGTAATAAGGATAGTAAGGTTTTTCCATATGTAAATGCCGGTTGGAATTACATCAGCAATAAAATTAATCAATCTTCATACAGTATTACCAGTTTAAGTGGTTCAGGTGTCTTTTTTGGATTTGGGGCTATTTTTCCTGTAAAAAGTCATATAGGATTAGTTCTGGAAGGGAAATATAATACTATTAATTATTCCGGATCAACTCAAAACGTGAATATATTTTCGTTGAATTTTGGAGTCGTGGGTTTATTATTTTAAAAAACAAACAACTATATTAGTATGACAAGTAACGGATATACTATAATCACGACTATTAGTGTAACAAAAACTGTAAAGAAATAACATTCAATCTCATTAACAAGAAAAAACCCGCTGAAAGTCTGAATACAGCGGGTTTAAACTATCATTTATTTTTATTATTGATCAATTAAAGAAATAATTCTTAGAATAAATCCTTCTGCTTCATGGAAGAATATTTTTACGGTTTCCTCTTCGTAAAATACAAAATCATCATCTCCTGTTTGTCTCCTGTCAAATAAATCAGAAAATAATCTGCCATCTTCTTTAGAAACCAAACCGGTCTGGATAAAATGGAATCCAAACATTTGTCTTATTCCTTTGTGTGAATTGGAATCTATATTCGATTTAAGTAATAAAGCACTTACAGCGTAATAACATGCATAATAAATTCTGTTTATGGAAGCATTCCAGAACTCATTTTGAATCAGTAAATCAGCTTCTTTGAGAGTCTCAAGTGAACGGCTTGTCCTGTATTTAATCAATTCATCATTTGAACTTATCATAATGAAATTCCTTCAATTTTGACACTCTTATAAAAAGGGGTAACAGAATGATGTTTTTCCCAATCATTTCTGCTAAATATTAAGGGACTGATAATTTTCCCGGTTTCAAATTCTAAATCATAAATAGGGTCCTTAATTCTTTTCTCATGTAAATAAGTAATTTTATCACTATCCACCAAAATCAGAATGTCAAAATCAGAATGTTTATTGCTTTCACCCCTGGCATGCGAACCAAACAAGATAACAGATGCAGTTGGATCCGATAAATGAACCAACTGCTTTATTTCTAATAATATATTTTTATTTGTTATCATATTCAATCAGATATTAAGTTACAAAGATTGCGAAAATTCTTTTAATAGTCAACAAAATCAGAATAAATCTGTTTATTTGAAAGATTTCATGCGATAAACAGATTTCATTTCAAAGAAAAAACCCGCTGTAAGCCTAAACTAACAGCGGGTTTTTGGAAATATATAGAGAGTTGAATGGTTTACATTCCGAAGCTGAATACTGCTATCTGATTATAAATGGTACTGAACAATCCTACCAGTAGAATACCAAGGGTACAAAGTATAAAACTGATTTTTACAGGAATATCGCTGTTTACTTTTTCTATCGGATTTTCGCTTTTGTTCAGGAACATGGCTTTTATCACTAACAGGTAGTAATACAATGATATGATGGTGTTCAGTAAGGCTATAAATACAAGGACATAAAAACCCTGTTGAGCAGCTGCCGAGAAAACAAAGAATTTACTGAAGAATCCTGCAAAAGGAGGAATACCTGCCAGGGAGAATAAAGCCAGCATCATAACGAAACTCAACCTTGGGTTTGTCTGATATAGTCCGTCGTAATCGGATATCAAGACTTTTTTAGTCTGATTCTCAATGACCGAAATCACACCGAATGCAGCCAGGTTGGAGAACATATATACCAACACATAATAGACCATTGAAGTCATGCCCATTGCTGTTCCGCTTATAATTGCCAGCAATATATATCCGGCCTGTGATATGGAAGAGAAAGCCATGAACCGTTTCAGGTTTTGTTGACGGATAGCAAATATGTTGGCAACAGTAATACTTACAACTGCCAGACCATACATGATTGGTTGCCATTGTGTAATCATGTTTCCAAAAACTTTTACCAACAAGGTGAACAACACAAACACTGCAGCACCTTTAGATATTACCGAAAGATAGGAAGTAATATTGGTTTGGGCACCTTCGTATACATCTGCCGTCCAGAGATGGAAAGGAACCAGCGATATTTTAAAGAACAACCCTACCGAGAAGAACACAAATGCCATAATCTGAAGAGGTGTCCCTGTTAGTAACGAAGCCAGGTCCGAAAAATAAAGCGTTCCTGTTGAACCGTAAATCATTGACATACCGAAAAGTGAAATGCTGGAAGCAAATACAGCCGAAAGAATATATTTGGCACCTGCTTCAGCCGATTTGTGATTGTATTTATCAAATGCCACCAAAGTAGCCATTGGAATGGATGCAGTTTCAAGTCCGATAAAGAACATAAGGAAATTGCCCGACGAAATCATGAAATACATTCCCAGTAAAGTAGAAAGAGTCAGGAAATAGAATTCACCCCTTTTAATGCGGTTGTCTTCTTCGTTCAGAAATTTATGAGCCTGTAATAAAATAACCAGTGTTCCAATGTTCAGAATAGTTTTCACATAAGTCTGAATCGGTACATACTGGTACATTCCGCCTGCGATGGTAAATGCATCACGTGGAATACAGTTAAGCAGGGTATGGGCAGCAAAAAGTATAAGTGCTACCGGTTGAAAGTACTTTGATCCTTTTTCACCTGCAAAAATATCATAAACCAAAAGGATAATCATCACCGCCAGCAGTGAAAATTCCTCGCTCATTTGTAAAAAACTACTGTAATCCATATAATGTGTTTTATAGCCCCCAACCCCCGAAGGGGGCTTCAAATTTATATTTATAATTAAAACTTAATCAATTTATGTCTCATTTCCTCCCCTTGGGGAGGTTAGGATGGGCTCATCTATTTCGCCAATTGACTGATAACCGGCAGAACGCTTTGGTGGATTATATTTGTAACCCAGAACGGTGCCGAACCAATGGCAAACATAAAGATCAAAAGAGTTACCACAGAGATTCTTTCAAACCAGGTGGCATCTTTCAAATGTTCAAAATGTTCGTTATTAATTTTACCCAATAAGAATTTTCCGATCATACGTAAAATATATACGGCAGTAATCACAATAGAACTACAGGCAAGAATTGTCAATACGCGGTGGAAAATATCCGTATGTTGGAATGATCCTACGAAAATTGTCATTTCAGCAACGAATCCGCTTAAACTTGGTAGTCCCAGAGAACCTAACCCTGCAATAACAAAACATACTCCAAGGAAAGGAATTACTTTCATTAAACCACTCATTTCCGTGATTAAACGGGTATGTGTCCTTCCGTAAATCATTCCGATCAACGCAAAGAAAAGGGCTGTCGTTAATCCGTGTGAAAGCATTTGCAATACAGCACCGGTAGCTGCAGTTTCGTTCATCATCAGAATGGCGAAAAGTACCAAACCGCAATGGCTTACTGAAGAATAGGCATTGATATATTTCAGGTCGGTCTGGTGAATGGCAGCAAATGCACCATAAACAACACTGATACCTGATAAGATTAAAAAGATCCAGGCCAGTTCGTGGGCTGCCTGAGGCATTAAATACATGGCAACACGGAAACAACCGTAACCTCCCAGTTTCATCAATACTCCTGCATGCAACATGGATACGGCAGTAGGAGCGGAGGCATGACCATCAGGCGACCATGTATGGAAAGGAAACATAGCACCTAACACCCCAAAACCTGTAAAGGTAAGAGGAAAGAAATAATACTGCATTTCAATCGGGATATGCATTTTGGCAATTTCCAGTATATTCATGGTAGTTGCACCAGCACTATAATAAATTCCTAAAATTCCAACTAATAAAAGAGCCGAACCGCCCATCAACATCAATGTCAACTTCATGGCTGCGTATTCTTTTTTACCTGTTCCCCAGATACCAATCAACAAATACATTGGAATCAGTGCGATTTCGTAGTACATAAACATGGTAAATAAGTCGGTCGAAATAAAGAAACCGTAAACGCCGGATGATAAAAGACTGTACCATAAGAAGAATTCTTTGGGTAGCGGATCTATCTTCCATGATGCAAATACGCCTGTGAAAACTATGATCGATGTAAGGATAAGCATGACAACCGAAATGCCATCAACACCAACAGAATAGTGGATATTGAAAGGAGCATACCAAACTGTGTCGGCTGTAAAAAGCATAGTCGCTGTATCGCCTGCTGCACGCCCGGTGAAGTACAAATATGCCAACACACCCGATAAAATCATCAGAAGTGAAGCCCCAGTAGCCATGGTGAACAAGAGTTGTTTGCGGTTGTTCGAAAGGAACAGGCCCATCATCATTAATACCGGAATGAGAACGAATAAAGATAAAAAGTTCATATCTAAAGAATTAATATGGGAATTACAGTTATTTAATAGTAATATAAAGTATTCTTATGCGATTGTTGGATAATAGCCCGTGAGCAATTCCTTCAATCGGTATTCAGTAACAAAATGTAAAATATCGTTCATCCGGATTAGATTTCCCAAATCATTTCAGAATTCTGATATTACAATATATTTTTATCTTCCACCTGTTATAATCCTATAAAAAGAAGGAATATAATGTTTTATATAATAGCCCAAAATGATTGAAAAAAATATAATTATTATTGGAGCTGTTATATAGTTAAATAAAGAAACAAATTCAGTTTTCCCTAATAAATAAAAAATTCCTTTTTTTAAGAAAGACAATGAAGGTATATGAAAAGCATAAATAAAAAATGAGAATGAAAAAACACCATAATATCCGGAAACACTCAAGTCTTTATTTTTAAACAAAAAATCATATAAACTCCAAATTGCAATAATACCAATAATAATACCTGACTTATTTAAAATATTTAATATAATTTGATCCTGAAAATTTATATACAGCAGTGTAATCCTACTAAATATCAAAACCAACCATATTCCTGTATAGATCCAATATCTTTTTGAAAAATCATTTTGAAGGATTGTTTTCTTATTAATACTTAAATACGCTCCAATAAAGAAAAATAACAAAGATACACCGGATAAAACAATAAAATCAAAATCAAGAAACCATGTAATAAATAGAATTAGTATTGAAATTAATTTTAAACCTCTGATTAACCAATATATAAAAGGAGATATAAAAGTAATTACTATTAAATCTCTTACAAACCAAAATTGTAAAGGTATTGGTGAAAGAAATATTTTATTTAACAATTCAATTGTCGAATAATCCTTTATAAACTTGCTTTCAAAAAGATATTTTGATACGGGCAATAATTGTAACGTGAAAATAAAGATTAAAACTCCAATTGACCATATTAAATAAGGAACAACAAGTGTTCTGACTCTCTTAGTTATTTTTGAATTAAATTCTTTAAAACTACCTTCAAACTTCAAAAAAAATAAATATCCTGATATACAAAAAAATAATGGAACTGCAATAAGACTTATTCCATTGCTAATAATATTTTGAAAATAAAAACTATATCCATGTTCTAATACTATATTCCCTGCCAATAAAGTAGTACCAATATTTTGTGAATGAATAAATACTACTAAAATAATTAACACAAATGAAATGACTTTTAATTTTACGCTTAAGTATTTATTCATTTTATTTGCCTGAAAACAGAAATACAAGTATCCTCCTAAATTACTTTTTCACTATCTGAAATTAAATAAATAAGACCAATAAAGTAATAACCAGTGTTCCTAGCAGGAATACATACGCATATTGTTGTACCTGTCCTGATTGGAAGCCTTTAATCTTAAGCGATACCCATTGTGTGGTGGCTGCCATTCCGTTCATGGTTCCGTCTACAATATGACGGTCGAACCATGCAAGTGGTTTTGATACATTGTTGAATATAATTTTTTTGGTAATAAACAAATACGCTTCATCAATGTAAAAACGGTGGCTGGCAGCAATATACAAACCTGAAAACGTTGTTGCCAGTTTCTTTGGAACGGTAGTCTCTTTACGATACAATATTGTGGCCAGGGCAATTGAACATACTCCAAGTATTACACTGATGGATGCAACTGAAAGATCCATGTGAATATCATAGTTTTTAAGGTCGCTAGTAACAAAATGTCCGAATGGAATCCATCCTGCAAAAACGGTGACCGTTGCCAGGAATACAAGAGGGAATGCCATTGCAAAATGCGATTCCTTCGGTGTATGCTCATGTTTGTGTTCTTTACCCCAGAAAATGCTGTAATACAAACGGAACATATAGAAAGCAGTCAGACAGGCAATTAAAGTCATGGTAACGCCCATAAACGGACTGAATTCATAACAGGCGGATAAAATCTCGTCCTTACTGAAGAACCCTGAAAAAGGAGGAATACCTGAAATAGCCAGACAAGCAATCAGGAAAGTCCAGTTAGTGACAGGCATATATTTCCGTAAGCCGCCCATGTGGTTCATCTCGTTGCTGTGAACCGCATGAATCACCGAACCTGCACCAAGGAACAACAGGGATTTAAACATAGCGTGAGTGAACAGGTGGAACATGGAAGCCATATAACCCGTTCCTTCAGTTCCGCCGTTACCGGAAACGCCCAGGGCAACCATCATAAATCCTATCTGAGATATAGTAGAGAAAGCCAGCACGCGTTTAATATCTGTCTGCACGCAGGCAATTACTGCTGCAAAAAGTGAAGTAAAGGCACCAACATACGCAATGCCATGTAATACTTCCGGAGTGTATGTTACATATATAGGAAATAACCGGGCAACCAGGAATACTCCTGCAACCACCATAGTAGCAGCATGAATTAAGGCGGAAACGGGAGTCGGGCCTTCCATAGCATCAGGCAACCATATTTGTAAAGGGAACATGGCCGATTTACCGGCACCACCGATAAAGATTAATGCCATAGCCCAGCTCAACACTGAGAAGCCCATAAAAGTAGTCCCTACAATTCCTGTAAATACAGCAGGGTTACATGAAGTCAGAATGCCAAAGTCGAATGTCTTTGTATAGAATGAAAGTACCAGGATACCGATCAGGAAACCTAAATCGGCAAAACGGGTCACTATAAATGCTTTTTTAGCTGCAGCTACTGCAGTAGGTTTTGTATAGTAGAATCCGATTAACAGGTAAGACGAAACACCCACTAATTCCCAGAAGATATACATTTGAAAGATATTTGTTGCGACAACCAGTCCCAACATGGAGAATGTGAAAAGCGACAGGAATGAATAATAGCGTTCAAATCCCTTTTCGTTAGCCATATATCCAAGGCTGTAAATGTTTACCATGAATGATACTGTGGTAATAACCACCAACATCATTATCGAAATAGGATCGAGCAGGATACCTAAATTAATATGCAGGAGATCGGTAAAGCGAAGCCATTCGATATTATAAGGAATCAGTTTTTCATACGCTCCTGCGACTCTGGGCATAGAGAAGTATTCCCATGCAGCATAGTAGGAGAGTGCGGTAATGATTCCTAAAACAACGGTTCCTATTGTACCGGCTACTTTGGGGCTCCATTTCGAATCAACAAGTCCCAGTATAATGAAACTTAGCAACGGAAGGATTAAAATTAATAAGGTATATTGCATATAATAGTAAATTGTAAATAGTAAATAGTAAAATGGTTAATGGTCTTAGTTTTTCATTTCGTCTAAGTTACCCACTTCAACACTACTCATATTACGGTAGATATTGATAATAATAGCAATGGCAACTGCTGTTTCGCATGCCGCAATGGCTATTCCAAAAAGTGTAAAGTAGAATCCTTCCAAATGTCCGGGATATAAATAACGGTTAAAAACCACAAAGTTTATATCTGCAGCATTCAGCATAAGTTCAATGGAGATTAATATCATCAGTAAACTCTTACGTGTAAGGAATCCGTAGATACCCGAAAAGAACATGATGATACTTAATCCTAAATAAGCTTCTATTGGCACATGTCCTGATAGAAAATTTGTTAATAAATCGCCCATATTTTTAATGTTTGAAGTTTGATGTTTGAAAGGTTAATTGGTTGATTTCGTTCCGTGTTCCGTGTTCCGTGTTTAGGGTTTAGGGTTTATGATTTTGTATATTGATTGATTAGTCATATTCTACCAATTACCAACTACCAACTACTTACTACCAACTACTTACTATTCGTTCCTGTTTTGTTTATCTTTTTCTTGCAATCATAATAGCACCCACAATACATGCCAGCAGTAAAATACTGATTGCTTCAAAAGGTAATAAATACTGATATTTATCGGTACCCATCATCGTATGTCCTATTTGTTGGGGAGTAAGTTCACCAAGTGCAACATAGTTATATACCTTGTTTATGTTGTAGTAAATGATATGGGCACAAAAAGCCACACCTGCAACAGCAGTAATTCCAGCAACTACCCTTCTGACAGGTAATTCTGTTTTTACATTTTCTCCGGGCTTGTTGGTAAGTAAAATAGCGAAAATAAACAACACCATGATACCTCCTGCATATACTGCAATCTGTACTGCAAACAAATAATTATAACCCAACAGCAGATACAATCCCGCTGTAGCTAATAATACAAATAATAAATAAGTTGCTGAGCGAATGATTTGTTTTGAAGTAACTGCCATAACGGAGAAAATTGCAATTACTAACGCTAAAATATAAAATATAATTTGTTCTGCCATAATCGATTGATTATCCTGTTTTTTTGATTCTGTTAGTATTAATTCTCTGTTGATTCAGCTTTTGCTTCGGTTTCAGCAACCGGTGGTTTTACTGCAACTTTTGTGTCTTCTGTTTTTGTCTCAGTGCGAACAACTGGTGCTTTCACTTCAACAACAGGTTTTTCAGTTTTCGATTCTTTAACCGTTGCCAGTACAGTTGAGATAGGTTGTTCAGTTTTTATTTCAGGTGTTTTTACTATCACTACAGGTTCAACAGGTTTTTCAGCTTTTGATTCTTTAACTGCTGCCAGTACAGATGCGATAGGTTGTTCAGCTTTTACTTCAGGTGTTTTTACTATCACTACAGGTTCAACTGTTTTTTCAGCTTTTACTTCAGGTGCTTTGACTTCAATAACGGGTTTTTCTGTATTCAATCCGGTTTCTGCCACAGGTGCTTTCACTTTCACTACAGGTTCAACCGGTTTTACTTCTTTTTTCTTTTCACGAAGTTTTGATCCTTCATGATTTAATTGCTGAACAAGTTTGCTACGTGTAAAAACGGCATTTTCAAACTGATTATCAAACTTAATTGCTCCCGATGGACAGGTAAGTACACAAAGATTGCAGAATGTACACATTCCTAAATCCCAGATATAGGTATCCAGAATTTTTTTCTTTTTACCGTCTTCGGTTTCAATAATCTTCGAATTGACAGTAATCGTACCGTTCGGGCAGTTCATCTGGCAAATTCCGCAAGCAGTACAGGCATGTTCGTTGTTTTCATCATGGGGCATAGTCAACTCACAACGGAAACGATCGGATATGACCAAAGTGTCTCTGTTCTCAGGATATTGCTGTGTGACTTTCTTTGTCCACAACTCTTTCCATGTTACGGCCATACCTCCAAGTAAGGAACCAATGCCAATAAATAGCCCGGAAAAATATTTTATTATTGAACTCATTTTTTTATTTACAATTTACAGATTTACAATTAGTGATCCGAACTTCAAACTTTTCAAACTCTTCAAACTTTTTAGAACAGTCCCGGGAACAAATCCGTCAACGTCAATCCTGATAACACGATAATCACCATGACGACTATATTTACCAGATTGATTGGTAACAGGTATTTCCATTCAAGGTTTAATAACTGGTCGATACGTAAACGTGGAAATGACCAGCGAACCCATAAACTCAGGAAGATCAGTACGCCTGTTTTTCCAAAGAACCATACATAAGTAGGGATATAAGTCATGATCTGGTTAAAGCCTTCCCATCCGTGAACCTGAACAGGCAAATAACCGCCTAAAAATACGGTTGTAGCGATAGAAGCAATGATAAACATATTCAAGTATTCGGCCAGGTAATAAAACCCGAACTGAAGGCCTGAATACTCTGTGTGGTAACCTGCAGTTAATTCCGATTCTGCTTCAGGTATGTCAAAAGGTCCGCGGTTTGTTTCAGCATGTCCTGAAATCAGGTACAGGATAAAAGCAATCATGGAGCATATATGGCCGTTAAATAAATTCCAGCAATAACGTTGGCCTTCGATCATGGTCGAGAACTGCATAGTTCCTGCCAACACAACGATAGTCATTAATGCAAATCCGGCAGAAAGCTCGTAACTCACAAACTGGGCACCACTTCGCATGGCACCAATCATCGAATACTTATTGTTACTCGACCATCCTGCCAACAGAACGCCAATAATTCCTAACGAAGAAACAGCTGAGACATATAAAACACCGATATTGAAATCAATAGCATGCAATCCTTTACCAAAAGGAATAGCTCCAAAAGTCAGCATGGAGGCAACAATCATAAAGACTGGCGCTGCAAAGAATAAAAAGCGGTCGGACCGGTTGATCTTGACGATTTCTTTCAACAATATCTTCACCATATCGGCGACACTCTGAACTATTCCGTATTTACCAACGCGGTTTGGACCTATACGTGCCTGAAAGAATGCTGTGATCTTGCGTTCTACATAAATCAGGATCAGGGCTATTACTGCATAAGCTGCCAGAAAGGCTACACCTACCAACACAAATTCAATCAGTAAAACCCAAAATGTGGGCAAACTGCTTTGCAGTGTCGTGTCTAACCAGGTTGTCAGGTTTGAAATTTCTAATGGTTGTTGCATATATACTAATTACACTAATTAAATACGAATTACACTAAGTACGAATTATACGAATTATACGAATTAAAACGAATTACACTAAGTACGAATTATACGAATTAAAACGAATTACACGAATTAAGACCAGGTCTCTTTCGCTATTATTTTACTATAAATACTCTGAATTCTTAAATCTCTCCAATAATATCACTTCAATAACATCTCATTAAATCATATCACGAAGTAATATCTCTCCAATCATATCTTTTTTAATCATATCTCTTCAGATCCTATCACGAAGTAATATCTCTTCAATCATATCTATTTAAATCCTATCACGAAGTTCCCTGCAATTAACGGTCGATATCCGGTATCACATAGTCCATAGAACCACCGATACCGATAAAGTCGGATATTTTTTCGTTTTTGCAAATCAACGGCATGGCCGAAACAAGTGCCATTGACGGTGAGCGGAATTTCAAACGGTATGGATTTTTATCTCCACGACTTTCAATAAAGACTCCGAATTCACCACGACATGCTTCCACCCGTTGGTAGTATTCTCCTTCAGGAATACGAATGATTGGTTTTGTTTTGGTAGCAATTTCCCCTGCAGGGATATTATCTATTAATTGCTCTATAATATGTAAGGATTCTTCAATTTCGTCCAGACGGTTCATATACCGTGCATACGAGTCGCCTTCGGTACGGATTATTTCTTTAAAATCCACTTTGCTATACATGGCATAAGGAATATGCTTACGTATATCGCATGACCAGCCTGAACCACGTCCTGCGGGACCGGTAACACCGTAATTGATGGCATCTTCTTCTTTTAATACCCCGATTGTGACCATACGACCCAGGGCAATAACATTGTGCGAGAAGAAACGGTCGTATTCCACCAGCTTATCACGCATATACGGTATAAATGCTTTTACATCTTTCTGGAAATCGGGATAAATATCCCACATAACACCACCAATCACATTTTGATTGATAATTAAACGTCCGCCGCATGTTTTTTCAAAGATATCGAGTATGATTTCACGTTCACGCATTCCATAGATAAATGCAGTGATTGCTCCCAAATCATTACAATGACAGGCCCATGCCAGTAAGTGCGAATCAATACGGTTCAGTTCATCCATAATGGTGCGGATATATTGTGCCCGTTCAGGAACTTCAATTTCTGCAGCTTTCTCAACACACATACATAAACCGTGACGGTTAATGTTTGCGGAAAGATAATCAAGACGGTCGGTGAAGTGAAGTATTTGAGGGTATGTCAGGCTTTCGCTCAGTTTTTCAATGCCACGGTGAATGTATCCGCTGTGAACATCAATTTTCTTTACAATTTCGCCATCCAATGAGGTGCGGAAATGCATGACTCCGTGGGTGGAAGGGTGTTGTGGGCCTATATTGATAATATAATCGTCTGCTTCAAAAATGTTGACAGTATCTTCTACCAGGCCTTCGGGAGTTTCCGTGATTCGTGGAGCTATATCAATAATTTCCTTGCTTTCAACAGTGACAGGATTCAGTTCCGGATTTGCATCATAATCCTTTCGCAATGGATAACCTACCCAATCGCTGTTCAGGAAAAATTTTCGCATGTCCGGATTATTGATAAAACGGATTCCCAACAAGGCAAACACTTCACGTTCGTTGTATTGGGCTGTTTCATACAAATCGGCGATGGAATACAACAAGGGATTTTCACGGTCGTCAGTACTTGTTTTCAGTACAATTTCTTTCGAAAGGTCTGTGGAAGAAGAAAGTAAATAGTTTACGCCCAGTTGTTCGCCCCGGTCCACTCCGATCAGGAATACCAGAAAATCGAATGGCAGCGCTGCATTGTCGCGTAATGTTTTGGCTAACAGGTGAAGTTTGTTTGGTTCTACTGTTACTGTCAGTTTTTGTTTTTGTTCAATAACAGCGTCGCTGACAGTACTAAGTATTAACTCTTTTATTTTTTCCATTTATTTTATTTCGAATGTCTAATGTCAAAAATCTTTCTTCTATCTATAAGGTACTATTTCAATTTACTATAATTTCAAATCATATCACGAAGTTCATATCTCTTAAGATAATATCTCTTTAAATAATATCTCATCAAATCATATCCTGAAGGCAATTGTAAATTGTAAATGTTTAAATAGTAAATGAACTTATCTTTGTCTGTTTCCTAAGAATTTTTCCACCTTGATCTTACGTTGTAACTGCATTAATCCGTAAAACAACGATTCAGGGCGGGGAGGACAACCGGGCACATATACATCCACCGGAATGATCTGATCAACACCTTTAATAACATGGTATGAATTTACAAACGGACCTCCCGATATAGCACAGGCACCCATAGCCAACACATATTTAGGTTCCGCCATTTGATCGTATACACGACGAATCAGTGGTCCCATCTTATGAACGATTGTTCCTGCAACAATCATCAAGTCAGCCTGTCGTGGACTGTTACGGGTAACTTCCATTCCGAAGCGTGAAATATCGTGGTGGGCTGCTGCTGCTGACATGAATTCAATGCCGCAACAACTGGTAGCATAAATCAATGGCCAGATTGAATTTGAACGACCCCAGTTGATCATTTCATCGATTTTACTGAGAATCACATTGACACCATTGGCTTCCAGTTCCTTGATATAGTTTTCAAGATACTCATTGTCGTTGAAATCCTCTGTAGGGATTCCCTTTATATCGATATTTTTTAATTCCATTTTAATACTCCTTTCTTCCATGCATACGCTAATCCTAATCCAAGGATCACGATAAAAAACAAAATACTGTATAAACCCTGAATGCCTAAATCGCGGACGATGGTGGCCCAGGGAAACAGGAATATTGTTTCCACATCGAACATCAAATACAAGATAGCGTAGAGGTAATACCCTACCTTAAACTGCATCCACGACGTTCCGTGCGTTGGAATTCCACATTCGTAAGGTTCTCCTTTTTGAAGATTAAATGATCGTGGGGCAAATAAAAATGCCATACCAAGTCCGGCAATCACAAGAGAAAATCCGGTAAGTAAAACGACCAGGAAAAGCGATAAACTGCTCATAGATATGAATAAATATAGTTTGCTTAAAAACGCTGCAAAGGAACGACAATTTTTTCTATTCAAAGAATATTTTTAGCTAAAAAACAGTTCAACAACTCTGACCTACCTTTTTGCAATCCCGAGGTAGCATTTGTCTTAAATACTAGTATTACAATGATATATGAATCAATTTTATTTGAGTTGTTAATCGTGTTTACAGTATATTATGATATATTAGTGATTAAACAATGAACTTTATTGATTGGAATGAATAAAAAACCACAATAAATTTTTGTCGTACGAAGATACCTTTTGTTGTACGAAATACACAAAAGCGTTTTGATGTTTTATGCGGAAAACTACAAAACGCTCAAAAATACAGCTAACGAAAAAACCCTTTGTCGTACGGAGTACACAAAAGCGTTTTGTTTGATCTGTGCAAGATGAATAAAACGCTCGAAATACTTCTTACGCTTTGAAGTTTATTTGTTAGTTTGATGTTTTTGAAGTTTACCCTGATATTTTCAAATATTACCGGAATTTTTTCAAACTTCTTTTGACACTCTTCCCGGATTAATAAACTATTTAAAAATAAATTAATAAGCAACAAAGACATAATAAAACCCTATATAGAGTTTTATTATTACTTTATTGCTACTTTATTATGTCTTTATTATGTCTTTAATTTTGAAAAAATGTCACAAAAGTTTTAAAAATAATTGGAAAATTCTATTCTGAAAATTAAAAAATAAAATTCAGGATTTTTAATTTCAAAAACATTTTTACTGAAGAATTTTATTTTAAATCTTCCTGAATTTAACGGTAAAATTCAGAACAGGAAAGGATCCTGATTAAATTGTCAGAATTTGAATTTTATAATGATGGAAGGGTAGAGGGATTGTGATTTTTTATGCGCGGAACAGGGAAAAAATGGAGTGAATGGTGTGAATCCAATTAACCTAAGTTGAATAACGTTTTGAACTAAGTTCATAATTCCTGCAGAAACACTGTTTATTTTAATTATGTTTATAAATAAATATGTAAATAGTTTGAGGTACTAAAAAGGTTTAGTATGTTTGTTCTATCTAAGATTATGTTAACCTTTTACAGACATTTGTAATCAAAATAAATCAATTAGAAACCTTTAAATTCGATAATGCATCTTATACCACAAAATCAGGATCTTTATCAGTGTTATTTTTCATAGATTATTTTTCTTTGCTTCAACATACATGCATTTGCAGTAATAAATAAAACCGGTAATAATGATCATATCCACGACTAAATTCAATCCTTTCCGTTCTCTCCTTCTTTGGGATCTTGTTTTTGTGTTTTTCGGTTGCAGCACGGCAGGTCATATTGAAAGAAAAGAAAGCAGGGAGGAATATGGCAGTTTAGGAGTAAATAAAGGACGGAAAGATAATGTAGCACTTTATAAGGAAGCGGCTTCGTGGATGCATGTACCGCATGTAGATGGGGGTATGTCGCGTAAGGGAACAGACTGCTCTTTCCTTGTTTACAGCATTTATAAAGCCGTTTACCATAAAACCCTGGAACGGAATTCGGCCGCCATGTTGAAAAAAAACTGCAGGAAAATAGGCAGGAATAGTCTAAAGGAAGGTGATCTCGTTTTCTTTGATACCAGTATCAGGCCGCAATCAAAATCGTATATCAACCATGTAGGGATTTATCTGAAAGACAAAAAATTCCTGCATGCATCCACGTATAAGGGTGTTATTGTCAGCGACCTGGATGAGGATTATTACCGTAAAACCTGGGTAAGCGGTGGCCGGGTTAAGTGAAGACCCTGTAATCAATATGTCAAATTCAACTATATTTCTATGAAAAGACCCTGCTTGGTAGTAGGTAGTAGGTAGTAGGTAGTAGGTAGTAGGTAGTAGGTAGTAGGTAGTAGGTAGTAGGTAGTAGGTAGTAGGTAGGAGTTTAATTTTTAAGATGTTTTTAGAAGGAATCTTTTCTGTTGATGTTTTGAAAAGGCATAGTAACTATTATTTATTAAAACACACAAATATTATATATTAAAGTTTAATTTATAGTTTTATATATTTTTAATTTGTATAGTTAATTTATTTTTGTAAATTTGCTGCATAAAAATAAATTTAATATACCTGTTTATTGTTTGTATATATGAGCATTAAATCTCTGTAGGAAAGATTTCCGACATTAGGTATTTGTTTTAAACCCTAATTATAAATATTTCACTATGTTCCTGTTTTCAAGTTTATGCGTCGTAGCGCTTGTTTATTTACTTTACAGATTTTTTTACAAGCCTTATTCTGAGAAAGTAAAGGCAAAGAAATTAAAAGTTAAAAAAGAAGAAGATCATTTTAAACAACGGTTATTAAATTACCATCCTGAGTTTAATAAAATGTTTCTTGATTTCAAAGAAGATCAGGATGTAAAGCGAAAAAATGATTATCGTTCTGATAAAATGAAAAGTGAAGGGGGGTATGTAACCCAACTATACGGGAAATATGTTTTTGTATATGACGAGTATTTTGAAAAATGCTTCAATGAAGAATTTGAATTGAAATACAGTGAATTAATAAATAACCCGCCCGAACTGAAAAAAGTGAAGGACCTGATTCCTGAAATGTAAATTAAATAATAGGACAGAGTTGTACCCGTGATGTGAAGCTTTATTGAACCGTTTATGGAAATTACTCCTTGAACGGTTTTTTATTTAGATTAATTTACACCTGAATAAATTGAAATATTTATACATATATCTTTATATATTATATTTTTGTATAAATAAAGTGTTTTTGTATATTTGTTGCCTGAATATTTAATAAAAGACCGTTTTAATGACAATTGACTAACTTTTAAAAAAGAGATAGAGGGAGGGAATACTCTAAACTATTGGAAATCTATTAACCCGGATTTTGTCAAATAAAAATAAGTAAATAAGGTTTAGGTCCTGGGTTACAGGTTTTATATGATGGGTATTTAAGGTTATATGACACTCTCTATCAGTATAAAATAAACCACACATCTGTAATCGATAAATGCGACAGATGCTTACTATAATGAGAAGTATCTTGCAGAAAATTTTCCAAAAAGGGATATAAAGAATTTATAACTGAAACAACTATGATTCGACAAACAACATTGATAATACTTGTCTTAGCGCTGTTCTGTTTTGATAATCATTTAACAGCCCAAAAAGAATTCCTTGATTCTAAGAATATTCAGCAAACCACAATTGATACAATCAAGAAATATGTTTTAACATACCCAAATGAAACACAGTTTTCTATTGCAATTATTAAAAATGATACTGCTCGTTTTATTGGCGTAATAAAAAGAGATGGAGCAATCATTTCAACAGATAATAAAGATTCTGTTTTTGAAATTGGTTCAATAACCAAAATTTTTACATCAACCATAGTCGTAAATTTAATCCTCAAAGGAAAAATAAACCCGGATGAATCTATTACAAAGACATTGCCATTTAAATTGAATCAATCTGAAAAAGACGGGAAGACTATAACTTACAAGATGCTTTCAAATCATACATCAGGCATACCATGTAATCCTGACAGTATTGATGAATATATTAAGAAAAATCCTGAAAATCCTTTTGTGGATTTTAATAAAGAAAAATTCATACATTACTTTAAAACTGAAATGAAGCTAAATTCAGTACCGGGAACGACATGGGATTATTCAAATATGGGGGCAGCCCTTTTAGGCTATTTAATTGAAATAAAAACGGGACAACCTTATGAGAAATTAATCCAATCTCTCGTGTTTTCAAAATATGGCATGCATTCATCGACATTAGACAGAAGAAAAATTAAGTCACGATTAGTTAATGGACATAATGAGGTAGGTAAACCCGTTTTAAATTGGGATTGTAATGCTATTTCATATGCAGGGGCATGTTTATCCACGGTATATGACTTGTCTAAATTTGTATTGGCTAATTTTTCTGCTGATTCAATACTCGATTATCAAAGGCAACGTACATTTAGTGTTGAAAATAATGATATAGATTTAGCATACGGATGGCATATTTATAGGAAAAACGGGATCGAATGGTATTTCCATAACGGAGGTACAGGTGGATACCACAGTAATATCACTATGGATTTAAAATCTAAAAATGCAGTGTTTATATTAGCTAATT
>Ga0302268_1000597_pt1 | contig 22560 bp, 10 predicted proteins | sample III_Bog_E2_1_FD_194554 | JGI IMG/M metagenome (GOLD analysis project Ga0302268, IMG submission 194554) | Peat permafrost microbial communities from Stordalen Mire near Abisko, Sweden - III_Bog_E2_1 | ecosystem: Environmental > Terrestrial > Soil > Wetlands > Peat | place: Sweden: Abisko... | reverse complement strand
TTGATGAGGCTGTTTCAGGCGTTGGCAGTCGAAAACAACGTTAAAAAGTCAAGAAAAAATCTGATAATATCATGATCTATATTTACACAGCTTATTTTGTATTTATCAGTAATTGATGTTCAAATTACGACTTCATACTAATATAAGCGCAATATAGTTTTATTATAATTTTATTCATTGTTTTCCATAAACATCAATTAGCAATGTCATCAGAAATATTAACTTAGGAGGATTACGTTAAAAAAGTTTAAGGAGAAGCTGAAAGGCACGAAGATTAAGTAGTTTTGAGCCAACAGCAAATTGTGGACAACTATGAGCACGACAAACAATACTATCATAAACGATATATTTTCTACATAGGTTTGCTTTTGGGACTGCTAATTAGCTATGGATGGATAAATCTTTGTCCATGGCTATCAGGAAAATAAATACAGGCAGATATATGATGTTGACAACTTTGAAGTGAATAACTCACATCCCCATTTATCTAATAAAAAGAATAATAATGAAGACTTTGATGCCTCGTTGATCTATTACTATATTTTTTCCCAAATAAAATGGCTATTCATAGCATTGACTCATTTTTAGTTATCTTTTTTCATGTTTTAGTTTGGCTTAATTTGTTCATAATGATGATATTTTATGAAAGAGGGGACGATTTTAATTGATCTTGGTCAGAGTAGTTTAAAGAGTATACTATATACATATATATGAAATTAACGAATAATTTATCCAAACCTAACTTTGATGATTCGGCTGATCTATCTCTATACTTTATGCCCTCTGCTCGACAGTAATTGCTAAACAACTCTGTTTCCGATAATAATGAAACTTTGCTCTTAGAAACTACTGAAATATACCAAAATAGCAAAAATAATGGTAGTAGAAAAAATATTACTAATCAATAAATTGACAAGAAAATGATCAGCTATTACTAATCATCGCTTGGAGAACTCTGCTCGTAATTAGAAATTACAGTATCGCATGATCAGTAAAATTAGCATGAGGACACCATTAAATCACGCAATAGTGATCTCTACAATATTTGTCGAAATTTAATCAGCACTCTTAAAAATCTGTAAGCTAAATTTAACAAAATTTAAGGTAGAAAAGGTAGTAAATTGAGGAAATTAGATCAGAAATAATCTTTTTTTGCGTAATCATAATAATAGAAAGAGGTTCAATCAACTCTCACTTTTTCATCACTTAAAAATAGTAAGGGCTGCCAATGTGATAAAGAATTCGTTAGTAGTCTTTATGGCTTCGTCTAATTAGAATCAAAAATTGAGATTTATAAACAATAAAACGAGGATTTGAAAAAATAGGTTATCAAACTCGAAGTCAACATTTAGGAAATGAAGAAGACCATTAAAAAAGCAGAAGGGGAAAATATCAAATTGAAGGAGTTGCTCAAGCAGTATCAAAATTTTAATAGGAAACAAGCCACAGAAAGAAAAATATTCGAAACTTAAGGTTATTCTAATGTTCAGCTTCACAGTATACTCAGTGAAAGAAAATTAAATCCTGTTAAATCGAATATTTTTGAAAAAGTTGATGAAGACTTAGAAGCCTATATTTCTAGATCAGATTCTGAACATAATTTTTAATCAGAAAGGCATAGTGATGAACATATTAAAGACTTTTACTAATATATTATCAGTGAAGAGCAGACAAACTGTTTCAATCACAAAAAACTGCCATTAACGCCAAGTTTGATACCAACGAAGCCTAACATGATGAATGAGAGTCAACAAAAGTCAAACTCCAAACCAATTAATTCGAATATGAATGTTTAAAAATGTGTATCTTTTAAAATGAAGAATAAATAATGCGAATACTATGAGCAAAACTAACAAAATTTGTTTTAATAATAATCCAAAGATCTCCATACACTGAAGAAGATGGAAAAATGGAAGTCTGAAAATAAACAATAAAATCCTCTACATTAAAGTAAAAACCAAGGAAAAGCTCTGTGTGAGATAAAACAAACATAATAGAAAAGATATGTTGATAAAGAGAACAAAGTGCCCTTTCCACATTATGTATTAACTCCATCTTCAAGGCAAATTTCTACAAAAAAGTTTAACCAGATTAAAAATATAAAATAGATGGATAGTTTATCAAAAGTGGCTTCTCAACTCTTTGAGCCTCAAGTGGGAAGAAAAAGAATAAATCTGCAGTGACTAATTTGATCCAATTTAATGAATATTACCTGTTTTTGTTATTTCTTAAATTAGTTATTAAATTATTTGTTCACGCATGCCTGGGATTCTCAAATAACTTCAATGTATATTATAAATTATCAATTATTTACATTTTGAAATGGTAAACAAATTAATTGACTAAATTACAGATTTTACTATTAAAAATATGGAATCTTATTTTTCCTTATAAATTAACGATAAATTATTCAAATATTCTTATTGTTTTTTACAGATCTACTAAATTTAATATCATTCAAGGAGATTATTGAAAGTAAGCAGCTTTGCCCTTAAAATGATCACTAATATTTAAATAAAAAGAATATATCCTTCTTTTGGATTTAATTTAGGGTTGCGTTGCCGTTTTTTTTCACAAAAAGATAATTAGATTATCCTGATTTTTTTGATAAAACTAATTCATTTCCTTATTTTAAGGGCAGAAGATCAAAAATGTTGTAATTCTGTGAATTTTAATTAATTTTTATTTGCAAATTTGTTTTATTTTCCTCAAATCTCAACGTAAGATAATGGTAATATAAAAATTTTTTTTTAATTTGAAACAACATTTTGGTCATTCATCAAGTAAAGTTAAAATTCATTATCCTACATTTTTTACCAGTAAAATATTCTAATTTTATCAAAAATCCTTTTGTTGAGTTCGAAGTATTATGAATTTGTGATAAGAAATTTAGGACCACCAAAAGGCAGAAATTGATGAGATCAATAAGACTGGATCGCAGCAGAGTTTATCTCGATGCGGATGATATCGTTAAATTTCAGGATCCGATAAACCTTTTGTCTGGAGTTTATCTCAGGATAAGAGTTCATCAGAATTCTGGGCTCTGTTTGCCTGAACAGTTTCCATTCTGACTTCAGAGGAGAATATTTCTAACTCAAATGTTCGATAATGCTCTCAGAGGTCTTGTAAATTTTAAGCATTTTTTGGTGATGGCTTTTGCACTGGCTTGTTTTTCTGGAGCGTATGAATTTCATCATTCGAGAGAAAACTTGATTTTTTTTACGTGTTTCCTCATCTTTAAAAAGATGAATGAATTCTTCCAAAAATAGAAGATATCTCATGTTTTCTCGAAGTGTCCATTTGCCAAAACGCTGGATTGTCTCTGTTAGAATGGCCCCTTGATTTTCATAGTCATACTCTTTTTTCATAGTTTATGCTTACTAAAAAACATGGTTACCATAAATGTTGACTGATGGTAGGGATGTTGATTGCCCAAGATAGTTTTATCGACTGAGATCGAACATAAATGCGTGATAAATAAAAAAATCTGATTATAAGATTATAAGATTATTAGATTAATTCGAGTCATTATAATCCAATTATCGATATTTCTGCATCTCCAAATTTATCATTGACTCTTGTCTTTAGATAAGTGTGTAAATCTATCGGCTGACGTCTTTTTATTCAAAATATTTCATATTTAACAATCTATAAATTTTGTTAGATTGTTGTTCAGATTTTTTTTTAAGTTAGATCAGTGAAAATAAAATTCTGATTTTTTAAAAAATTGAAATATGACTGGACATGTAATGCTTTTTTGTAGAAATCGATATTTTAATATTTTTCCACTTAATTTTATTTTGATAAACAAATACTTAATTTCCATAAATGGTAAGCTCGACTAATGTGATATCCTTGATCGAAGGCAAGGGAATATTTATTGTGGCTTATAAAGTTTAAATCTTATTAAATTCTGTATTTCTTAAGTTTGAGTTTAATTTAGCTGATTGAACTTCTTTCTGATTTATGCAAATATTAATTTCCCTTTTTATTTATTTAAGATAAACCGTGTTATATAATTTCATTTAAAAAAATTGAAATGATTTGAGGCATGACCAAAATTAAACGAAGACCTTTTTTTGAATGCTTGTATGTGCACTATCATTTTATTACGTCCTGTTGATATCTTAGATGCTATTTATCAAAATTTGATAAATCTCCTATCAACTTTGGTTGAAGATTAAAAATATCTTTAAACACGGAATTATTATTTTTTCACAGTGAAATTCCGAATTGACTACTCATCACTCGATTGAATAGGGAAAATGATGAATAATATTTGTTTCCCTTCTTTAATTATTAATGATTCTTCACTGGCATCCCGCCAATTTGAATAATAATAATTTGTTGAATGAATAGGCCACAAGCATGTTCATTTTTGCTGAAGTTTTTGAGCCCTAGCGGGAGGAAGATATTTTGAGCCAGCTGTTATATTTTATTTTCGTTTATTTGATTAATTTTGGATATATATTTACTATAAATATGAACTTTAAATCTAACTTTGGAAACAATCTGGATTATTATGCTCCACAGAATAATATGGGCTACAGCAACGTCTCCAGAAACTACACCCGAGGAATTTCACCCAGAAGTATCATCATTTATACTCAGATGGAATCGATTAACACGGAGGCGGCTTGGGAGAAGTCGAATTTATGCTCGAAAATGAGCGCAAAAAGTTCAGATAGGCCAAGGATCGATTTGAGTTAGATTTAGACAACGAGCGTAAGAAGCGAATTTAATTCTAAAACAAGCTCATTAGGTTAAAAGATGAATATAGTCGTAAAGAAGTTCTCCTCTCCGAAAGCTAATTTAAGATTAACAATCTTTTACATCAAAATCAAGATATTTCCATTGAAAACGAGAGACTCAAGAATTAATTGGGCCGCCTTGAATAACTTTATGGAGGGAGAATACAATAACTTGAAGCACAACTTAACATGGAAACTAAAAACTTTGAAGATACCACTCTCCAATACAATGAAGAATTCGATAAGTTTAAAAAAGAGGGACAGGATTATGTGGAACAACTATCCTTTGAAATGGAGAGAAAGATCAAGAGTTTATAGGAGCGCTTAAAAGCTGCTTAAATGCTTAAAAGAGTATTTCAATATTTATTTAGGATTTAGGGGTGGAGAATAAAAAGCTAAATGATTTGCTAATTTCCAATCGCTTACAATTTGAAGAACAACTCAGAGACATTAAGAATAAAGCAAGAGATGAAGAAATCAAAAAAGCTCAATATCTCACTAAATCCTATGAACAGAAACTTAAAGTTGTTGAGGACAGTAAGGAAGGTCTCAATCGTAAAATTCAGGAACTCATGCGAATTCTCCAGGACAAAGACAGTAAGATCTTGGAATTAGAGGGGGAATATGAAAATGAAATCAACAAATTATCTCAAGATCGTAATGACTTGCAGGAGCAACTTAACCAGGTGAATTATCTTTTGACTAAATTAAAGCTAGAAATTGCTGAAAAAGACAACATGATCGGACGATCTGTCAACGACAATGATGGCTAAGTCAAAGTGCTTCGACAACAATTGGAAGGTAAAAAACAGGAAATCAATCAACTACAGTCAACAATTCGCGAGTTAAGAATGGCGATCAAAGAAGTAGAGGGCTAATCTGAAAGAAAGAGAAGATAACTGGCGTAGAGATGCTATTCTCTAGAGACGGAAGCTCGCCGTTATAAGTAGGAATACACTCGTCTCGCAGATATTCTAAAAACAAAAATAAATAGCACCATCGATAACGTGTCCTATGCCAAGAAAGAGAAATGATGTCTAATTTGCATATCTTATCATATCGCTGATTTAAGCATTGATTTTATGTTTGAATATTTCCTAAATGGCATCATAATATAAAGTTAGGAGTACTGAGAATTAATATAAAATATGCGGATTAGAGATTGATACATAAATCTAATTCAGAAGAGGAATTTTTTATTCATTAAATTTTTAAAGACAAATTAATTAAACTCTATATTTCTATATAGAAATTTACCATAGATAACCTTTATTTTGTGTGAATTTTGTTTGGTTCTTTTTACATAAATCAAAATAAATTAATTATGACTGAATTTTGTAATACCCTACGCTTACCAACCAAAATTAGCGATTTTATCGTCCAATTAACATGTTTTCACAAAATTTAAAGAAAAAAATCAAATAAATTCCTCCTCAAAACTTCGAAACTGTAAAAGGATATCTGAAAAGGCAAATTTTTATTTAGGGATTATTTAGCAATAAGAATGGATTAATTTAACGAAGGAGCAGAATAAAAAAATATTATTGTTTTGATAATTTTATTTTTGGTGACACTATTAACATATTCAAACGCAGTTATTATTTATTATAGGTCATAAATGAACACAAACTTATTCAGCGGGTCAAGACATTCAAAAACGCAGATCAACTCTTGCTCACAATTATTTCTGTTGGCCAAAGATAAATGGTTTATATTTTATTGATTGTATGAATCATTTCTATAATTAATACAAATCAATGACAAGCAGGATTGATTAGGATTACAACAACTCCAATGAATTGAAGAAGAGTCATTCCTTCATTTCTGTCAAGGTACCTTTGACTTCATTCAGAAAAGGCAAAAACTTATAGAGCTTGTAGTACAAAATCATCTGACCATCTATAAGGCAGCAAAAAGACTCAATATTTGCCATCCTACTGCTAAATTTATCATGAAAAACTATAGGAAAGCAGAAGGACTAGTTCTCCAAACAAAGCCTTCTCTTGAGACTCCTTTAGATAATGATGAGCTTTCTTCTCCCAAAATTCCCTCATAAATTTAAAAAGATAACTAAGCCACAAACTCTTTAAATTTAGCAAGAGCTCAACCATCACTAAGCAGCATAGGATTTCCAGAGATTCCAGCTTTTTTCCCATAAATGTGGGTCTTTTATGGTCATAACTCCCCCATTCAGCCTATATATTATTACGTTTGATGTTTATTATTCCATTGTATTTAAAAATTTGTTGTTTTGAATTTTTTATTGAGAAAACCATTGAAATTTGAAAATCATTAGTAACTGATGATAAATTGTTCCTCAAAAGAAAAACACATTTGCAAGTTTTATATTTTAAAAGTTGTATTTCGAAAAAAGAGAGAATTGATGGGATATTTGCAAACTAATTTAGATAATTTAGATAATTGAGACAGTCAGTTTCATTAAGTTTACCCAGTCTCTTGTTTATTTATTGCTTTATAACTTTTGAACCTCTATTATTTATTCTGAAAACCATCTTTTTTTTGTTGGTATTTTGGCATAATAACACGATAGCTTAACCAAAAATAATTAAAAGGATAACCTTTATTTTTTAATCCTAAAGCGGTTCAGATAGACTTGATTAGCCATACTTTGTCTGTATTTTACATCCTTGTCATTTGGTAAAATCTTTTAATATCATTTTATAATTATAACAGAACTAAATCATTGAAATTGAAGAAGTATAAACCATTTGATTCAATTCTCATCACTATTTAGATAATGGTTGATCAGGAAATCATATTCGGATGGCCAGTAGATAAAAAAAATATTGTTTAGGTAGTGATCAACATCAAAAGAGTTTATACAATTGGAAAGCATTCAATTGTGGAATTAAATATGGTAGGTCTGAGATTGAAAGTTGTCAGGATGATTTACTTTCTACTTTTATGATTGTAACTCTGCATATTTGACTTCGAACTTATTTCTATGGGCCAGAGTAAATGAGAAACTCTTCAATATTTTTCCCCTCGTAGAAATTATCTTATACTTTTGATAAATTTTATTGAATAACTCTTTTCTGGCTTCTGCTATCTTGGGCTATCATTGCTTTTTAAGATATTCTGTTAGATATCGCTTATTTGTGTCATGATGATCTTGTTTAAAATTTTGGATTTAGCTGTCCAATGCTATCACTATTTTCATGATATTTTTAAATGAGGATCTTTAATTCTGGTAATGAATACATCATTATTATTTTTTTATTGTATTCCAACAATACAGCGTATGTTTGGCATAATTAATAACATTTGACTAATTAAAAAACCATGAATTTTAATTAAATGATAAAATATTACTCAGAGTTTCGTTATATCGCTGATAGGTACTTGATTAATCGATGTTTTAATTTTGTTTAACTATTGCCTAAAGCTTGATAGTTGATTTTTTAAAATCAATAAAAAGTTCATTGTTTTCAACTTTGTTTCACGTTTTAAAAGAATTTATTAATAACAAACACTATAGATGGTTTAGATAAAAGGGAGTAAAGCAAATAATCTCAATTCTAAGGCAAACACTATTATTTATAATTTTAGATGCCCTCAAGAATTAATAATCAAAAATTGAACCAAAAATAGTCCCTATTAATTTTGGACTGCAAAATTTAAATTACAGTGATTTGATTTATTGCTGAGTTCTCTTGGAAATACTATTTTTCCATAATCTTACTTCTTTAGTGTTAACGCCTTCAAATGATTTTAAATTTTAAAATATTAAAAAAAAACAAATGATTAATATAATTATAGTTCTTGAGAATAGATTGGAACTTTTCTTTCAAGACTAATGAAGCTTATCAGCAATATTTTGATTTATTTTTACAAAAATTTAAAAAATGGCAGAAACAAAAATATAGTCAAACTGAATTATTGAAGTTTTATGATTGCAACAATTGTTATAGAATTTAATAAACTTAAATGTCCCTCAATGATAATTTAAACCTTCAATTTTAAAGATTAATGGAGTGAATATGTGTTTCCCCAAGATAGACAGAATATCCTTTCCTTTTTATTTCAAGCATAGGGTTAGCCCTATAATCATCACATTATTCTTTTATACAAATTTACTATTTGTAGTTTTTCTGGTCAATTCAATTATAATATTTAAAATTAACTCATATAATGAAAGACTAACAAAATATCCCATAAAACAATCATTCCATTACTTATGGCTTCCTTTGCGAGAAAACCAATGTCTTCTACGCCTTTGAAACCTACTAACATTATATATAATTTTTGAATTGGCTTGAATCAAAGAAATAAACGCCAATTCAAGTTGATAAAGATTTGACAATGACTGACGACTAGCTAGTCATAAACTTCAATTACACCTCATAACAAATGATGAAAGTGTTTTAAGATCCAATTTTCATGGATAGAAGTGATGAATTAAAAATGGTATAAATTGACTTTTGAAACATATTCAGGGTAATGAAAATGATTGTATAAATATTATTTCAAACATAATTTTGATTATTCAATCATTCTATTAAATTTATAGATAATGTTTCTCACTCTTTATTATTTCAACAAAGCAATGCGAGATAAAATTATTAAAATACAATAAAAATTTAATTGAAATGTCATTTTAATTTTACAACTATATTTTATGACTGATCTCAAATAAAAAACAAATTTTTAATTATTTTTAGCAATAATAGGAAATACTTTAGTTTAAAGGAATAAGTCTTTTTGATTTTATTTAATGTCAGCAAGCAGTAATATTAGAGTTATAAAATCATCAATTGGAAAGATAGAACAGATCGTTTTGGTCACATTCATTAGGCTAGAAATCATCCATTTTCTCCTTACCCATCCAGTCTTATTCCACCTTTACCATCGAGCCTAGCATCATGCGACTACACCCATTCTCCTTGTCATCTTGGAAATCTTCAATCTTCATCTATAGATCCATCTGATTTATGGACGGAAAGCTAAAGGTGCAGCACTTCTCATCCTTGATTATATCGCCCAAGGAACCTCCATAATTTTGAATTTTATTCGTTATCTCTCTAAACTATACAGATTTGTTTGTAGATTGTTCTGGTTTTGGCTGATCCTCTATGGTCTTCTCAATCAAAACCTTCTTCTCCTCTATGGGACGATATTTTATATCGTAATTCTTTTGAATATAAGAGTAAAATCTGTTTTTTATTTTATTTTAAGGTCTCCCAGGCAAGTGCTTGCTGATTTATGACCACTTTCTACCAATTTACGAGTAAAGTTCAATAATCTTTCTATCTTCTTCATCAGTCCATTCCTCTTTTTTTATACGGGGATCTAACTTGTTAATAAATCGTTATCTAATCTGCTTTCCTGTTTTTGTTCCCAGCATTTCAGATAATAATTTCCAATTTTTTCCTATTTTTTTCATCAATCTTCTAACAGTTTAATCCTCTTCAGATGACCATATCTTGTGATGGGCACCAAGCTGTGAAAGTCGTCTATAACGATGCAAGCACTGATTTTAATTGCGATCGGTCATGAGTTAGGCGATCACAGCCCACTTTTTGGGATGAAGTTAATAAAGTCGAATGAGCTGTTCATCCTCCTCAGGGCTCCAAGTCTTCACATGTCGCTTTTTTGAGTGCAGATGTTTTTGACGGACTTCCATGTTGACTTTAATCCCATCATATCTCTAGATTGGCATGAAAAATTGACCTTAACTTTTTTCTTCCATTTGATTTATTATAGAAGACTGTGTAAAGCACGCTAAAATTTAAGTTGAATTCCCATAAAATATAATTGAATTTGGGAATGTCAAAAAAATAATTTGATTAGATTAGCCTTATCAAGTAATCATGAACCCAATAGATGTTTTTTAGAGTCTCACAATACACAATCAAGTAGATCAAATCATCTCCTCAAGTAAGGAGTCCACATCATATTCCAAGTGGACTTTCCAAAAAGCTGATTTGTGTTAATCGTTTTCCTCGATGAGTTAAGCCTTATGTTTCTCTTCCTCGACCACTTCAGTTGGTTTATTCATGTTTGAATCTTAAAATCCATCCAGCTGTCTTTGAAGTTCTTCCAGAACAGCAGGGTCTTCCATCGGATCATCCATATTAGCAATAAAAACAGAAGGCGGTGCGTTTGAAAGAAAGTTTGCATGATGAGCTAGAATTTGCTATATATATTTGCAATTACTTCTCTACTAAACATGATCTAATACTTCGTGTTCTTGAGCATGGCATAGCCGGCCAGATTTCTCTAATTAGCAATAATTTCCTTCTCAATAAGAGTCTTTACGATAATAAGGAAGCGATTGTCTGTGTAATAAATTAAGTACCTTCTACTAATTTTTGAATTAAGGGACTTTTGCTGGCTGCCTCTTTTAGTTGTTTACATAATTTTACTAAATGACCTGCATATCCTTTTGGCATTGATTTTTTTTATTACATTAGCCTGTCTCTCTCCTGCTGTGCTTATTCCTCCAGCCACAGTAATAGTCTGTCTCCACTCAATAGTCCTTACAAAAGATTTATGTTTAAATCCTATGGTTTTTCAAAATTTAAAACAATTCCAAGAATCTTAAATACTTCATTATGAAGGATGTTATTAAGCGGAAACTGTCTTACCAGCGAAAGTAGAACTGGAAAAAAGTTTTATTTGCCTGCAGCCCAGTCTCTAATCCATGCTTTTTTGAACAAAAATCCAATTATTTCTGTTAGTTTTACACGCCCCATGCCGAGTCGTCTTCTTGATTCATCAACACTACGCTTTAATTTCTAAAAAGCACCTTCAATTAGTAATTTTAAGCTATCCTGGATCAAACTCTGATCAGCATCAGTAGGCAGAGAGTTTAGTAGCTGATATACAAAGGGCACGGAATAGACAGATGAGTTTTAATCTTCACTAATGATATTATTGACAGCCAGTTCTAGCAAAGAAGGTATGTTATTGAGGTACTCTCTTAATTCCTTAATAGGGTTAATAGTCTTTAGATGCACAGCTAATTTCTCAAACACTTAGCAAGCGCAAGCTGATAGATTACTGCTAATCTAAATTCATCAAGAGATACTTAGATTTGATTTGGCTGGCTTAATCTGCGTATCATCCGAAAATAATACTATAATCGCTGAGTTATAAGCAAATCAGTTTAAACTGTGAAGATGCGAACCAGCAGGTCAACTGCTGACCTTGACTCTATATGATTTAGCAAATTTTCTCCTATCTTTTCATCTGCGAAAAATTTTCCCAAAAACTTTATTAGACTTATCTTACTTGTGGAGGTTTTTTGTTAAGTAAGGAGGTAAGAACCTTACAAACATAGCCAGTCAGAGTGTAATTCACTTCTTTCTGAAAATAAGCGAACAGCGAATCTATCAGCAAGGGCATTTCCTTAGATACAATTTCAGTGGTCTAGACGACTTGTTTAACCTTAACAACTTTCTTTTTGGGTGGAGGAGCCTCCACAAACTCACCAAATTCTTCCTCTCCTTCCACTGTTCCAGTTGTCGCAGCTTCTTGTCCTGCTTCCCACTTAACTCCATTTTATTCTTCATCTTCATCATCTTCTATAACTTGTTCAACTTCCTCTTCCATTGTCTTCACAATTTTCTCTTCAACCAGAACACAACCTTTATTACTGAGCATAAATTCACCAATCACGGCATTATCGGATGTGAGCATTTAGCAGACGGCAAGTGGAAACTTATAACTACGCTTTTTATCCAAAGGCTCGCCAACTTCAGTGATTAATTGCACTAATTAGGTATATCGTTTGTAAGTCATGCTGAATAGAGATACATTTACATTTACTGCACACGAGATGTAGCTGATTTGAATTCTGCAACAAAAGTATCATCATCCAGTAATCGCATCAAGCCAGGGTTGGGCAGAGCCAAAATTTCTGCCAAGGAGTTGTTCGGAGCAGGGCGAAATTGATTAAAGAGAGTGGCGAAATTGAGCATTTAAGCTATGGTAAGATTATAATCCATAATTCAAGCCATAATTTGGAATATAGATCAAGGCAAAACATCAAGCTATCTATTGCATTGATTTATCCCAAAACAAATTCGAATATAAATTTGAATTTATTGGCATTATTTAGCATTTTTTAGATTGTTTTCGTATTCTGAAGAATTTTATCAATCACTGATCTTTGTGGAGAAATACTTGTTGGATTTATGAACATTTATCACATCCAATTTTATTATTGATAAGACTAATTAAGCTGAAATTTGCTAAATTAATTTGGTTATGTTGTGAGCTAATTAATATTAATTGTTGCTATCATGCAGAGGACGGGACTCATACTACGTCAATTTTTTAGTATGTTCAAATCAAAGTCAACGGCTCAAGTTACATAAGCCCTTAAGATAAGGGAACTTTTTGGCGAAGTCGAAGATTGTAGTAGTGGGTAAGCGAATCTAACGCTTCAATTGGAAAAAGAATTGATCGAGAAAAGGCTTCATGAAATATAGTAGAACCAGCGAGTTCGCAACTATCATTATTATGAGTACTATCGTGGCGAGGATTATATTGAAAATTTACCTTACGCGATGCCCTACACTCTCAAAGACAAGGCGAATACACTCGAAGAAAAGAAGAGAAAGGGAATTGAAGAGCTGCAGCCGATTTCTAACCATGTGGAAAGGGCAAGACTCATTAGAGAAAAGATATCCGCATATCATGATAAACAGCGTAAATATTAAATGGAATAATTCTAAAGGCATCTCAGTCGTTATCCAGGAACAACAAAAGGGCCACGCCCTGAAGATGATTGGTAGGCATATCGAGATTATGGGCTTAAAAAGATACCCAAGATATTGATGGACTAACTTCACCATGAGATGGCTTTAAAAGATTTGATAGGTGGTAAAAGAAAAGTGACGGATGAGGTGGACAAGCGACCCAAAATAAATTCACCTTCTTCTTTACTGTCTTACATGGGCAAAGATCGAAATCTTTTGGAAAATTCATAACATGATACCACTTCAAAAGAGAGTGAAGTGCTAGATATTTAATAGTCTCATGGAGGGCCACAAATAATCGAAATGACTCGCACATAGGTACCCATAATGCCCACTTTACATTATGAAAATTATCAACATTTTATGAACCATTGGATGAGCTGGATAAATTTCAGAAATCACTATATTACCCATAATATGGCCAGCAATATGAAGTACTCAAGCAAGTATTTAGGAAATTGGAAGAGCGTTGTATAGAACTTTGCAGAACTTTGGATGATGATCCCACAGTCGAGTACGTTGATCTCCCTAGCAACATTCCAAGTTTATATCGTTACTATAAATGCCTGCCTAAGAGTTTACAGGATCATCCAGGTATGAAAGACATCTATCTTGGACTTGAATACTCCTCGCCAGACTTCACATATGATTAAAAAGAGAATGGAATTAATTATACATGTCCTCTTCTCCTTCCCTTTGATGACAGTAACTAATTTATTATCCAGTATCCATAAAGGTGTTGACTGACTACACTGCGAACTCACGCCATTTTGCTACTCCCTTCATGCATGAGAAAATATTTACAATATCCCCTGAGTTCACTTGGGATCTCCACTTATTTGTAAGATGGTGATAATTTAGTTGGATTAAATTAGAAAGCAAGAGTTGCGAGGCGAAGCAACCAATCAAAATAAAGACGCAAGATTCCCTGAACCTCCGGAAGTGCATAAAATATGGGAAGAGGGAGCACCCAATCTACCAGTAGATTATTACAATAATGACGATGGATTTTGGGATTCAATCATTAGTGAGAGGCTAAAACGGTACGACTAATGCAAGCCTATGCTGAAGACTCGTAAACACTTCACGCACTGATAAACTGATTTAAACAAACATTAAAAGACTAAATAGACAAATATGAATCAATATGAATCAATATGAATCAATATGAATGAATATGAATGAATCAATTGAAGACTAACATAATTGCAGGGAGTTGTAGTCTTCATATGTCAAACAAGAGCTCCTATAAGAATGAATCAAGAATGCGAATTGTTATTTTAAAATAAGTTTGCTGTTTCTGAAATCAATAGGATTGATTTCATAAACTGTAATCTTCATATTATATCTTTCAGATAATATTATATGATAAATAAATCTACAATGCTATGGGATCGTAAAGTCTCGTTTTATTGGGATAATCGAAATTGAAAAAAGCAATAGAATGATCCTGATCCAAGATGGTATTAAAAAGTTGAGAATGATTCATTCAATGAAACGGCGCTTTAAATGTACAATACCAAGCAAATGTAAGATAATTTTGCTGGATAAATTATAAATTAAATGTCAATAAACGAACCACTCCAACAGCCCCGCTTCAATTTCTTCGCTTTAAATAGGCTGAAAGTATAATGCCACTATGCACCAACTCGTGTAGATTTCAACCCTAATCCCACGTACCTCCAATCCCATATAGACCAAAAATACCCTCATACTCCATCCTGCCAGTATATAATGACGACAAGCAATACTTCACCCCTTCTTTTGCCCTTCCTAATTAAAAGGTACTTCATTCTCTATATAGCTCTTGATATCTCATAATCTCGATTCCGAGCGTTAAAAATTTTCATAAAAAATGAAAGTCGAGATATGTCACTGTCAGGGTACTGAATGCCCTAACGCAAGTATCGAACTGCGTTCTTCATAAAGCCGATACTGCCAAATCTGTGAGATGTGGTTTTAGGAATACTGGGAGCATCTAGCCGAAAAATCACATATACGAAAAATGAATCAAAGTCAATACAATGCAGATATACAGAGGCTCTGCCTCATTTTTTCAAATTCGGGAAGACAGGACCAGAATAATGAGACGATTCTAAAACAATCCAGTAGACGATAGGCCAAGCACATATTACCCAAACCTGCCAATTTAACCAGTTGTGTAACAGATGAAGTCATGAAAATAATTCAAGGTAACTGCAGTACTCAGATTCTTCATGAAGATCACGATTTGCTTCAGTTGTGACCTTCCTTTAATATATATACTTATAAAATACTAACATTCATCATCACTTATTAATAGGAATTTAGTTCGAGGCCTATATTTAGAGATGTTGGGGCTATGAATGGGGTTCATTTTATTGCTATTATTACCAGCTTATCTGATACTGCGGATCAGAGAGGATCTGAACAGTGCGAGACCGACGGGGCTAGTTTAAACTATTGAAAGAAAAGTCGCGTCGACAGACTGGGCAACTTATACTTTTTAGACACCATGCATCGAGACAGGAAGAGTGAAAAATATGTTTACAGGGAGTACGACGTACGACTTCCACTCTTTCTATTTACTACAGACAGATAGGACAGCTCAATTTTTAATCACTTAACTTGTCAGCAGGAAATAACGGCATAAATGAATCGAAGTGATCAATGTTATAATAATTGGGCTTAGACCGTATTATAGTCTAAGGAGATGAAGTGCTGTCCCTTCTGTTTCCATTCCTCCTTCTTCTGATAAGAAAAGTTACTGCAGCAACAATAATGCTCAATCCGATAAATACTACCAAAGCAATAAGTATATATTCGTAAAGATACATAGCCATTACTTTCTTTTGCGTAACCGAGATCTAAATATTGGATGATATGCCATTATCAGTGATTCCAAGGATGAGCAAGTCATTCTGTCCGTTGGGCTGTTGGCCAAAAGACAAAGATGTAGTCTTTAATTCATTTTGACCGGCGATCATATTGTACAAGCTTGGCGGTGCCAGAGCGTTGTCAGAGTTAAAGTTAGTGATATAGCCAGTATCTCCCCAAAGCGTGAAAGTTAGTAACAGCGATGAATTGGTCAAATAAATTGTGAATGTAAATTAAATATAGTGGTCAAGTGCCTAAGGGTTGACAGAGAAGTATGAGGTTTGCGATGAGTTTAAAAAAGCTGGGGTTGAACTAGAGGTGAGAATCTGAGCCGGAATGTTGCAATTGCCAATGTAGCCCGAGTTACATATGCAATAATTATTGCTGCAGTATGCTTGGCCGGGACACGAGGAGCTAGTTGTGCATTGTTGGTCAACACTCAAGACAAATATTTGAAGGCCGATTGCAGAAATTAAAAAAAATGGTCTCACCATATTTAATTATAGAGCCTTGGCAGTCATGAAATTTGAAGTGTATTTGGAAAATCAAACACACAAATAGAGATGAAAATTTATTAATCAAAGAAAAGAGGTCTTTATTAATTGCTTGACTGACTAATTTTAAAATTGGACAATCTATTAATCACATCAGTTTAGATGGGTCAGTTTCAATCTATAGAATTCGGCTTATATCTTCTTGGAAGTAAGTGACTATTCCCGCTGCTGTGAGGAAGATGGTAAAATCTTTATATTGAGTATATCGTTCTTTGCGTTTATCATTGGTGGCGGGAAGTATCCAATTCTTGATGCTGGTGTAGGCTCGCGAAACTAAGCTGACTTTATTATTTGCGGGTTTGGATGATTATCTGAAATGACTGAGATCCATTTCAACTCAATATATTATAGAAACAACAAGATCAATAAATGTGGATGGTTGCATTCGTATCCAGCAATAAACTATCGTTCGATTGACTTTAAACTTCTTGGATTTTATCAGTCATGCACCTCATTAAATTATCAAAAATAAAAATGCTCTATGTAATCAATTACTGAAAGATATATCAATTATTAATAACAATGGTTTTATATTCGATACAAATTGTATTTGATGATGATTTATGATGTCTGTTCTTTTAATCATTTATAATCAATCTCATTATTCCCATTCAACAGTTACATATGATCCACTTCCAGATGTTTTATTACAACCTTGACAATTTTTGTTATTCGAGCTCTGTAAGGGCTTTTATCCACGCCAAATATCAACAACACCCTAAGTACCGCATCTATCATCAATTCTCATTCTCTTACCATTAACTTTGACTTAAAGTCCGTATTAAAAGCACTCCTAATCTGGATGAATGGCTATAGAATAGCCTTGAATTAATTAATTATCTTTGCATCCAAGTGTAGATCCATATCCAATTCCTGAGGTAAAATTGCAAGAAGAGCAATAAAAAGTTTGTTTAAGTTTTATAGATCTCGTTTTTGACTTATTTGGAGATCCTGTTCCAAATAACTTTCCTAGAGTTTGAGGTCCAATAATTCCGTCTACTTTTATCCCAACTTTCTGCTGAAAAGCTTTTACTGCCTGAGCAGTAATTGGTCCATATATTCCATCAATCTTTCCTTTAAAATATCCTAATTGATGAAGCTTTTTCTGAACTTAATAAGCCTAATCGTCATCCATTGATTAATCAAGAAAGATTGATACAAGAGTCAAATATATTTATTATAAGATAGAATGATTAAATTTAAAAAAAATAGTGATGAAAATATTTTAAAAACAGATGAAAGCCAATTAGATCCATTATAATCTCAAAAATCAGTATTAAAAATAGTTGTCATTTGGAATGCATCTGTAAATTGTCTATAAAGGACGTTATAATTTTTTATTTAGAGGAAGGTACTTTCTCAATGACTATTAGCAATATCATTGGATAAGTAGTGTATCATTATCTCCTCTATATATAAAGCATAATAATTAAAGTTATCAAATTAATCATAAACTGCACAAGCAGGCCGTAGTTACAATCACAGCTGATAGAGGTAAGTGTCGTTGAACGCCTCACGATAATCTGAGAGTTTAATTTCATTTGCAGAAAATTACTAAAATTGAGGAATATTGGTATTCTTTAGTAACCTTGCCACCTCCTTATATTCCTTAATCGAATTTCCAATCACAACAACTTCACAGTTAGATTGCTACAGCCGTAGTTAGCATACTTTTTCGTAAAGATTTCGATCGCAATGAGGCATAAAGATCACATGAAATGTTTTAGGATGAAGTTCAATTGATGATTATCTGCTAGTCTTTAATTCAATTAACTCGTCAATTTATGAGGGAGAAAAGATGGGGTCATAAACATTTACATGTGCTTTGCAATTCTCTTGCCGTAAAGGTTCAATGATGCAATGCTTTAAAAACAGAAATTGAAGTTGCGGCTTAAGCTCAGTTTGAAAGTGGCCCAGTCCGAGACAAATAATATTAACATCTGCATACCCCCTCGTCTTTACTATCTAATGAATCAATTTTCGATTTGAAACTGTGGATTGACTCGTCATAAAATTATCAAAGGTCGCAGATCCCTCTTCGCGATCGTACAACTGCTTGCCTTTGTTGCTGATTTTACTTGGATGGTACTCCTTTTCTATAAATTTTCGCTTTCGCTTTGTCACGACAATCCATTCGCCTTAATTATCATCATCCATAATTTAATTGCAGTGAGTAAATGGAATCAATATTTCATCATATTTCAATTATTAATAAACTTCAATAGGATTAAGGCTCCTCAGAAATCATCTACAATCCGGTTTTTAATCTTCTTCATGAGTTCTCTCCTGCGATCGATCTCCTATTGGCTCACTTTTTACTTCTTTGGCTACTCCATTTGTGTCTAATGGATACCGTCTTACTGCAAAACGATTGTTTGCGCAGGATGATTTCCCTCCTCTTCAGTTGCTTGTTTGCGTCGTTATTACTCCTTCTTGCGACGAATACGCTCTCGCTGCTAAAGAAGGCGCTTACGTCTGTCTTATTGAGACTCGGCTTCAGTTTTTTAGACAGGGTTCTCAATTTTTTACTCAACAACTACTGGAGGCTATGGCTTCTACTCGACCTTGACTGGGGATTCTTATTTTTTAGTTTGTCGCAAGGGAGGAAGTGGCTCTAGAGGGACACTTTTTTTAGCTCTAGAACGAACATTAGGCATATATGTTTTTTCCTCTTCAACTGTTTTTTCGATTTTCTGAGTAACTACCTCTGGTTGAGGCACATTGACCGATTCCTTGACCTTTTGAACCTCCTCGACCTTGCTTGCCTTTTACTCTAATGTTTTTATCATAGATTGCTCTTCTGCTTAAATCTTTGACATTTCTAACACTTTCCTCAGTTGTTACTCTTCCTCCAGTTCTAATTTACGCTTGCGTTCCTCTTCTAATGCTTGTGATTCTCTTAGCAATTATTCCTCACTGATACGATGGCTACTCTTCTTAGTTTCGACCTCCTTTCCTGTACTTTACGTTAATGCCTTAATAGCCTCAGCTTCCAAAGTTTTATTTCTGCTAACCATGAGCTGCTTGAACCTCAGAAAGTCATCAGCCAGCAAGAGCTGATTGAATATCTTCTTATGTTTCGAAGTAAAGCCCTTATCAAGTAATTCTGCTAGTTTTTATTCGTCTAGTCCTACTTCCTGCATCATGCCATCAAAAAGGTTAGCAACCAGTTCTTTGAATTTCTGAATGTTTCACCGATTTACTTTGTGAATAGTCGTGTATTAGAACTTGTTTTACTCCTCGTTGTCAAAGACGACACAGTGGTAATCCACAAAATCTAGAATGCTCACCTTCCACACTGGCCCACTCAAGAATTGCACGAGGAAGTCATACTTCCATTTCTGGATAATGAGAGATCTACGTCTTCAGCTTCCTGCTCTTTGGTAGGTTTACGCTTTGGAGGAGGGGATTACTCTTTACTCTTCCCAAACAGCCACTAAAGCATTACTTAAAATCAATATACTGTATTAATCATGATCTATTAAAATGAAGTTTTTTATCAACTCTATTCCTTAATATGGATATATCTACAAAAGAAAAAACAGCTGACTTTTTAAAATCAATCCAAGAAATGAATCCTTGAATCCAACTGAATTGTTAGTATTGGCCCAGCAAAAGATCTCGAAATTTCGCAGAAAAAGTTATATCTTTAATAAAATGCTCCTTAAAATTATATGATGGTTTATTGGGTTAGATTTATCACTACTCCGCTTTAGGTTTTTATTCCTCAATGGGAGGCTTCTCATCTTAGGAGTGATGTTCTTCCTCAGCGGCTGAAGTAATTGTTTCGCGATTAATGGACTATGGCAAGACCGATTCTCCTACTTAAGTGGAAACCTTATTTTCAGTTATGAGCTTTGGTGGTACTTCTTCTCCTTCTTCTTCATCTTAATCTTCCTCATCATCTTCATCGTCATCATCTTCATCATCGTCATCGGAATCCTTTGAACCTTCTTCTGCTTACTTTTACAGCAAACTCTTTTCAGCCTAACTTTCTCTGTTGGGTCTCTTACCCTTTATTACCTTGAGGTAGGCTATAAATCCAGCGCCAGCAGCAATAGCAACTGACCCAATCACGATTAAAGCAATTGCCCATCCAGGCAAAGTAGACTCATCAGAGCCGCCCTCGATAAAAATTCTAAAGGGAATATCCTTGAAATGATAATCGTTTCGAGCACGTAATTTAGCTTATTGGGTCGAGCCTATCTCTGGTAGTGTTTATATCATCAGTTTTTAATGCACTCGCAATTCACGAATACGGGCATCTCGATTATGCAAAGCCAACAAACCTATTCTACGGAATGGATCTGTTGAGTTTCGGACAAATGTAAAGTTCCAATCAAAAGCAACTTTGCCCTTGCGGAAGGTATACCCACCAAGCAGATATGAAATAGGAATTTTAGTACCAGCATGATATTATTGCTGGATTTTGGTCTTCTCTCCATTAATAGAGTTGAAAGTCCAGTGATCACGAGTGTCGTAGACTGTAAGCACCATTTGACTGTACCAATCAAAGACTTACAACATAGTGGGTAATTTTTGTGCAATGGCGAAGTATCCGTCAAATGCCTTTATGTAATTTTGGTTTTCATAAAATCCATAACGATAGAAAATTTTGCCAATTTAATGAGCAACAACACTTCCAGTTTTGTTGTCAGTGTACATGTTCACTTGGAAGGAGTGGAAGTTACTGGTGGATACTATGAGCTCCGTTTACCAGTAGTTAGTGGCTGTGTTGAGAAATTCTTTGTTAATTGCAATGGCTGTGAAGAAAGCCATATTGGGTAAGGGAAGATGGATCCTCAGCAATTATTCCTTTAAGTCAATGTATTCAATCTTCAAAATCTATACAGATTTACGGCCCTTCACCCATTTGAAGTCCACCACAAAGAATCCACTCGTTAACTCAGTAATCACGAGACGATATGAGCTTGTTGAGTTCACGAAAGTGAAATGAGCATTTGCAATGAAGCAAGGTCCTCCAGGCCAGTCATTAGCAGCAATAAGATCATTGGTATCAATGAATTCCAACTCATCAAATATTTCAGGCTCAAAGGGATCATGATTCATGGCGTAGATGATAACACCACCCTCCCGATCAAAACTCCAAGGATTTTCATCAACATCAACAATAATCATTAGATCTTCCATTACATGCATACTAGTCACGTGCTTAGCACTGGAGTAGTAGGGTCCATTCACGAAAGGCTTGCTTGCAGTATAAACTGTTGTATACAGATAGACTTCATAACCTTGCTTGCATGCAGATAGGGTATATTCATAAATCCAACTGTGTTCAATATCTATGCAACTTTCTCCATCCAAGACTGAAGGGAAGGAGATAAATTGATCAATGGAGCCATTATGTTTCATCTTGATGATACTCTGGAATTGCTGTATAAAACCACCTTCACCCGAAAAGACATAATCCTCCATATCGAGAGTGCCGAGGAGTTCTCTCTCTTCTTGTACATGATTGATAACTTTAATTTTGTTATTGCATTAACTGCAATTAATAAGTGTGAAATTAATGATGCTGCCGTTAAACCAAGTCTCATCATCAAAGACTGTAACTTTAGGTTGATTGGTGTAATTAATGGAGTTAGTAAGATATGTCGCGTCATTGAGTTTAGTGTCATTAATTATGATATCCTCAGGATAGTTTGCAATCTT
>Ga0302268_1000591_pt1 | contig 22606 bp, 14 predicted proteins | sample III_Bog_E2_1_FD_194554 | JGI IMG/M metagenome (GOLD analysis project Ga0302268, IMG submission 194554) | Peat permafrost microbial communities from Stordalen Mire near Abisko, Sweden - III_Bog_E2_1 | ecosystem: Environmental > Terrestrial > Soil > Wetlands > Peat | place: Sweden: Abisko... | reverse complement strand
CTTAAAATGAGTTCTGCCGTTCGTATCACATTAACAGGAGGTGTACTTGCTAAAAATATCTTCTGGCAAACTTCAGGTGCTGTTACATTAGGAACAACAACACATTTTGAAGGAAATATATTAAGTCAGACAGGTATTAATATGCAAACAGGTGCTTCTATTAATGGAAGAATGTTGGCACAAACTGCTGTTACATTAGAAATGAATACAGTTGTAATACCTCAATAATAATAATTAAAATTAAAAAAGGAGACTACCGAAAGGATAGTCTCCTTTTTTTATTAAAAAAGAACTCAATAAGTTACAGTAAAGAAAATGTGTGAATTATGTAACTATTTTCGAAACAATTGTGTGTATCTTTGACCGTATATATTTTAATAAAAATATTTTGATACAAATATGTACTCTTAACATACTAATTTGATTGAATTTCCTTTAAAAGGATCAGACGGTAGTGATTCATTTAATTAAAACATTAAAAATAAAAGCAGATGAAGTTATATATCAAATATATGGTTAGTAACCGTTGTAAAATGGCAGTTAAAGAAGAGTTGAAAAAGCTTGGTTTGCATTTCATTGTCGTGGATTTAGGTGAAGTTGAAATTATGGAGACAATAACTACTGAACAACGTGAACAACTGAAAACATCATTATTTGATTCCGGCCTCGAATTAATGGATGATAAAAGGGCTGTTCTAATTGAAAAAATTAAAACTACCATCATTGAAATGGTTCATAATTCGGATGAAATGATAAAGACTAATTTCTCTGATTTTTTGAGTGAGAAATTGAATCACGATTATACATATCTGGCTAATTTATTCTCAGAAGTTCAGGGTACTACTATTGAGCATTTCATTATCAATCATAAAATTGAACGTATAAAGGAATTAATTATTTACGATGAATTGAACATTACTGAAATAGCCTGGAAAATGAACTACAGTAGTGTTGCTCATTTATCCAATCAATTTAAAAAAGTAACAGGACTTTCACCTTCACATTTTAAACAATTGAAGGACAAAAGAAGAAGTCAGATAGAAGATATTTGACACAATAAAGATCATTATTTAAATTTTAGCACTTGAAGAAGTGAGTCAGGAAAATGATATTATGGAAAGTACAGAGTTGCAAGAATCTCATAACGACAAAAGCTTGTTTGAAAATAATACAGACTCAATCAGAGCTACGATAATAGAAAGAAAAAAAGATGAAGTGAAAATCCATGATTTATTGGAAGCTGTTTATCATAAATACGGTTATGATTTCAGACAGTATTCCGAAGCTCATGTAAAACGCCGGATTTTGAACAGAATGAACTTGTCGGGTATAGAAGATATTTCTGAGTTACAAACAAGAGTACTTAAAGAAGAATCATTTGCCTCTACACTTTTAACAGATTTATCCATAAATGTAACGGAGATGTTTCGTGATCCCGGCTTTTACAGGTCATTACGTGAAAATGTAATACCGGTTTTAAAAACCTATCCGTTTATTAAAATATGGCATGCAGGTTGTTCTACTGGAGAAGAAGCATATTCTATGGCTATTATTTTACTCGAAGAAGGATTATTTGAAAGAACGACGATTTATGCTACAGATTTCAATCAACAGGTGTTGAATTGTGCGAAAGAAGGAATCTTTTCTAACAAATTGATGAAAGAGTATTCAACAAATTATCAATTGTCGGGAGGAAAAGAATCATTTTCAAATTATTATACATCTGATGATAATAATGTTATTATGAAACAATCGTTGAAGAAAAAAATTGTTTGGGCTAATCATAATTTGGTTACCGATAGTGTATTTGCCGAAGTAAACCTGATTTTATGCCGGAATGTACTCATTTATTTTGATAGAAAATTACAAAATAATGTACAATCACTTTTTCATAACAGCCTGATAAACGGTGGTATCTTATGTCTTGGAACAAAGGAAAGTTTGCGTTTTACCGATTTTAAGGATGAATATTCCGTGCTGGATGAAAAACAACGTATTTTTAAAAAGAAGTATTAATAAATGCTGTACGAAGCGATTGTAATAGGGGTATCTTCGGGAGGAATGAATGCAATGAAAATTATTTTTTCTCTTTTGCCTGAAAATTTCAGTACGCCAATCATCATTGTACAACACGTAGGATCGCATTCCGAAAACGTATGGATTAAGCTTTTAAACGATAAAAGTAAACTGGAAATCAAAGAAGCTGATGAGAAAGAAAAAATTGAAAAGGGAAAAGTATATATTGCACCGGCCAATTATCATTTGCTTATCGAAAGGAATAAAACATTTTCGCTTACCATTGATGAAAAGGTAAACTTTGCCAGACCCTCAATTGATGTGTTATTTGAATCGGCAGCCGAAGCTTATCAAAACAAACTGATTGGAGTAATACTTACAGGCTCAAATAATGATGGGACAAAAGGGATCAGGAGAATAAAAGAATATGGTGGATTAACAATTGTCCAGGATCCTGAAACAGCAGAATCCTGTTTTATGCCAGCCTCGGTTATTGCTTCATTTTTACCTGATTATATTTTATCGCTGGAAGAAATAATTAAAATACTGATTAAAATTGATATTCAAAAATAAAAATTACAATGAATTTAACGGTCAAGAGTAAACTCATTGGAGGTTACAGCTTTATTTTAGTGTTACTTATTTTTACAGTTTTATTCACTATAAATAAATTATCGGAATCAAACCAACGATTATTAAATATTGTGGATGTTTCGTCAAAAAAAGTAAACCTGTCCAATGAATTGATGATATCAGTATTGAATGCCGCCAGAAATGAGAAAGATATTATTCTGGAACAAGATAATATTGAAAAGGAGTTTTCCAAAGATCGCATTTACAAATCATTGGATGTTATTGACCAAAAGTCAACTGAATTAGATGGATTAGTTGATGATAAAGGAAAAGTAATTCTTGAAGTATTTATCGATAAATGGGACCGCTATAAACCTGAACTCATTAAAATCATTTCATTAGCAATGAAAAATGATGATAAGCAAGCATTTAAGATTTCCAGTGAAATTGGTTTGAAAGTAAGAGATTCAGCTATCAGCGATCTGCAAAAGCTTGTTATTAAAAACGAGTCAGATATGGTGACTGCTAAAGATGAAAATAATAAAAACTACAATGCTGCTTTCATTTTAATCATTGGATTAATACTTGCCAGTATTCTGTTTGCCATCGTTATTTCATACTGGATAATTAAAAGTATAACAACACGTATAGCACAAATTGCCAATGAAGCAGAAAAAATTGCCAGTCGGGAGTTTGGAAATGATAAACTTGAAAACAAAAAAATTGATGAATTAAAGCCCATCTTTGATTCACTTGTGAGCGTAAAGGAAAGTTTTCGGGAAGTAACCGAAAAGGCTATCCTTATTGCATCAGGAAATTATGCTGTTGATATGACTGCACTCTCCGAAAAAGATAGCTTAGGCATTGCATTAAATAAAATGACAAGCTCATTGCGTGAATCGACCGAAGCAAACGAAAAACAGAGCTGGCTTATTGCCGGTCAAAATCAACTTAATATTAAATTGTTAGGAGTGCAAAATGTCGATACAATTGCCGACAATATCATCTGTTTTATTTGTACCTACCTGAAAGCAAACTTAGGAACAGTTTACCTGTACAATGATAAAAACAATACATTAGTCCTTAATGGTCAATATGCTTTTTCTTCTCCGCAAGATGTACCTGAAATTTTTGCTCTCAAAGAAGGATTGATAGGACAGGCTGCAAGCGAAAAGAAACAGATTTCTATTTCAAATATTACGGATGAACAGCTAACCATCAAATCGTCTATACTGAATACAAAAACAAAATGTCTGCTCATAACTCCTTTTTTGTTTGAAGGGAATATTTTAGGTGTAATAGAGATTGCCAGATTGACAGAATTTAATGAAACTGAGAAAGAATTCATCAATGATTCAATGGATATTATTGCTATCAGTGTAAATTCGGCTACCGACAGAAAGCAAATATTGGAATTGCTGGAAGAAACACAGGTTCAAAGTGAAGAACTCTTATCACAACAGGAAGAGTTGAAACAGATGAATGAAGAGCTGGAAGAACAAACTCAGAATTTAAAACAACAACAGGAAGAATTACAAATGTCCAACGAAGAACTGGAAGAACAAACCCAGTCGTTGGAAGAAAAAAACACAGAAGTCGAAGCGGCAAAAAATGATATTGAAAAGAAAACAAAACAACTTGAAATAAGCAGTAAATATAAATCGGAATTTCTTGCAAATATGTCGCACGAATTAAGAACCCCACTGAACAGTTTACTTATCTTATCGAAAGATTTATCAGAAAACAAAAAGAACAATCTGGATGAAATACAAGTTGAATGTGCCGAAATTATATATAAAAGTGGCTGCGATCTGCTTGCGTTAATCAATGAAGTGCTTGATCTATCCAAAATAGAAGCAGGAAAAATGTCCATCAATATTGAAAACGTTTCTCTTAGTAAATTAGGTGATGATTTGATACGCAATTTTAAACATCAGGCGGAACAAAAAGGGTTGATTCTAACCTGTACATTGAATAAAGAAATCCCTGAATTCATCCGGACTGATGTACAAAGATTGAATCAGATATTAAAAAATTTATTATCGAATGCAATTAAGTTTACTGAAAAAGGGAGTGTAAGTATTAATATAAACAACTTTACAGAAAGAAATATTATTATTTCAGTCACCGATACAGGTCTTGGAATACAGAAAGAGAAACAAATGGCTGTCTTTGAGGCTTTTCAACAGGCTGATGGTGGTACTTCACGAAAGTATGGCGGTACAGGATTAGGCCTTTCTATTTCACGTGAACTGGCAACTTTATTAGGCGCAGAAATAAAAGTGGTCAGCGAGTTAAATGAAGGTTCTACTTTTTCATTGATAATTCCTTTGGAAATATTCCCTGAACAGGATGCAATTAGTTTTAATACTTCCGAAGAACCTGTTTTGTATAAACCCTTCATTGAAAAAGGAACAAAATATCTGAATTATCCTGCATTAGATGATGATAGAGAAACTATTACCAGGGATGATAAAGTGGTTCTGATAATAGAAGATGATTTGATATTTGCATCAATTCTGTTGAAACAAGCCTATAAAAAAGGATTTAAATGTTTGTCCGCTTCAACAGGAGAAGATGGTTTACTTCTTGCTACAAAATATAATCCGCAAGCAATTATACTCGATATGGGTTTACCGGGTATGAACGGAAATGAGGTTTTACATGAACTAAAAGCGAATCCAAGAGTAAGACATATCCCTGTTCATATTATTTCAGCAAAAGAACCATCATTTGTACCTTTCAAAGAGGGAGCTGTAGAGTATCTGACAAAACCAATTAATAAAAATGAGCTGGAAGATACCTTTGACAGAATTGAAAAATTTGCAGCCCGAAAAATTAAAAATTTACTTATCATCGAAGACAGTGAGAATTCAAGGAAAGCAATCAGTATCCTTATTGGATCGGGAGATGTAAAATGTTTTGAAGCCGGGACAGGAAAAGAGGCAATAAATATTTTTCTTGAAAATAAAATTGATTGTATTATTCTTGATTTAGGTTTGCCCGATATGAGTGGATTTGAATTAATTCGTGAATTGAGAAATATAAAGAATCATATCATTCCGCCAATTATCGTTTATACCGGTAAAGAACTTACAGTAGAAGAAAACAATGAACTTCTTAAATATTCAGATAATATAATTATTAAAGGAGTAAAATCGGAAGACAGGTTGTTGGATGAAACAGCACTTTTCCTTCACAGGATGATTAGTAATTTACCTGAGTCAAAACAACTGATTATAAATAATTTGTATGATAAAGAAACTGTATTTCATGGGAAAAAGATTTTGGTAGCAGATGATGACGCCAGAAATATATTTGCCTTGACAAAAATTTTAAAAGAACGCGGCATGGAAGTCCTGAAAGCCGAAAATGGTAAAATTGCATTGGAGATACTGGATACAAATCACGACATTGATTTGGTGTTAATGGATATTATGATGCCTGAAATGGATGGATACGAAGCTATCAGACGAATACGGTCAGAGGTGGTATTTAAAAGTTTACCTGTCATTGCTCTTACAGCTAAGGCAATGAAAGATGACAAGCAAAAATGTATTGATGCCGGTGCCAATGATTACATCACGAAACCTTTAGATGTTGATCGATTACTATCATTAATGAGAGTATGGTTAAGTAACTAAAGTAAAAAGAGATTTAAATATATAGACAAAAGAACCAAGAACCAAGACAGAAAATGCAGTAAATTAATGTTCTGCAAATTATGATGTCAGATTAATTTACTCTTTGTATATAGTATCATGTTGGGTTCTTTGTAATAAATGATTTTGAAAAAAAAAGCAATTTTAATTATTGTCGATAATGAATGAAAATATTCGGAATAAAATATTAATGGTTGACGATAGGGCGGAAAACTTATTTGCCTTAGAAGTAATACTTTCAAACGAAGATTATATCTGTGTGAAAGCAAAATCAGGTGCTGAAGCATTAGAAATTCTAAATCGGGAACAAGATTTTGTTATCATTCTTATGGATGTGCAAATGCCTGAAATGGACGGATTTGAAACCATAGAAATCATCAGGAAAGATGAAAAACTGAAACATATTCCGATTATCTTTTTGACAGCAAGTATGGATAATCCCTCGCAAATATCAAGAGGATATCAGGCCGGTGCAGTTGATTATATGATTAAACCTCTTTCACCTGAGATATTAAAAGCTAAGGTAGCAGTTTTTGTAGATTTGTATAAAAAAACACAGGAATTAATTGTTCAACATTTAGAAAAGGAAGAACGTGCAGCTGAATTAATTGTTGCGAACAAAGAACTTGCTTTACATAATATTGAAAAAGAAAAACGTGCAGCTGAATTAATCATTGCGAATGAAGAACTTGCCTTTCAAAACGAAGAGAAAGAAAAACGTGCAGCTGAATTAATCATTGCCAATAAAGAACTGGCTTTTCAAAACAATGAAAAGGAAAAACGTGCAGATGAATTAGGAATTGCCAATAAAGAACTTGCTTTTCAAAATGATGAAAAAGAAAAGCGTGCAGATGAACTTGGAATTGCCAATAAAGAACTGGCTTTTCAAAACAATGAAAAAGAAAAGAGAGCAGACGAATTAGGTATTGCCAATAAAGAGTTGGCATATCAAAATGATGAAAAAGAAAAACGTGCTGCCGAATTAAGTATTGCCAATAAAGAACTGGCTTTTCAAAACAATGAAAAAGAAAAGCGTGCAGATGAACTGAGTATTGCCAATAAAGAGCTGGCATATCAAAATGATGAAAAAGAAAAACGTGCTGCCGAATTAAGTATTGCCAATAAAGAGCTTGCTTATCAAAATGATGAGAAAGAAAAACGGGCTTCTGAGCTGATTTTAGCCAACAAAGAACTGATTTTTCAAAATGAAGAAAAGGAAAAACTGGCAGCCGAATTAGTAATCGCCGATAAAGAACTGGCTTATCAAACCAAAGAAAAACAAAATCGTGCCGATGAGTTAATTATTGCCGACAAAGAACTGGCGTTTCAGACAGAAGAAAAAGAAAAGCGTGCTGCTGAACTAGTCATTGCCGACAAAGAAATTGTATTACAAAACTTAGAAAAAGAAAGACGCGAAATTGCAAACAAAGAACTGGAAGCTTTCAGCTATTCGTTGAAATTAGCTTCTCAATATTCATTGAGTCTGATTGAAGCCAGTCTGGATCCATTGGTGACTATTAGTCCCGAGGGTAAAATTACCGATATGAATGAAGCGTTGGCCAATATAACCGGTATGACACGTGAAGAACTCAGAGGAACCGATTTCCTGGATTATTTTACCGAACCGCAAATGGCACGTGAAGTATATCAGGAAGTATTCGCAAACGGTTCTGTAGCTGATTCTCCCCTTACCCTTCGACACAAAGATGGCAAACTGACTGATGTATTGTTTAATGGCTCGGTTTATAAAGATGATAAGGGCAATGTATTGGGTGTAGTTGTAGTAGCAAGGGATGTAACTGCCCAGAAATTACTTTCGAAATATTCACTCAGTTTAATCGAAGCCAGTCTTGATCCGTTGGTTACCATTAGTACGGAAGGTAAAATAACGGATATGAACCAGGCAACTGTTGATATCATTGGAATGACTCGTGAAGAACTTACAGGTACTGACTTCTTCGATTATTTTACCCAACCGCAAATGGCTCGCGAAGTGTATCAGGAAGTATTTGCAAAAGGTTCTGTGGCCGATTCACCCCTTACCTTGAAACACAAAGATGGCAAACTGACCGATGTATTGTTTAATGGATCTGTATATAAAGACGATCGTGGAAATGTGCTGGGGGTTGTTATTGTAGCCAGGGATATCACCAATCAAAAAAGAATAGCCACAGAACTTACTGAAGCAATTGTGTTTGCAGAAATGGCAACTGAAATTGCTGAAGTGGCCAAAACCAAAGCGGAAAGTTCCACGTTGATTGCTGAAAATGCTGTGAAGGCAAAACAACAGTTTCTTTCGAATATGAGTCACGAAATCCGTACTCCAATGAATGCTATTATTGGTTTTACCAAAGTGCTGTTGAAAACCGAATTGTCTGCAAAACAAAAAGAATATCTTACTGCTATTAAATTGAGCGGTGATGCATTAATAGTTTTGATAAACGACATACTTGACCTGGCAAAAGTGGATGCCGGTAAGATGACCTTCGAACAGGTTCCTTTTAAAATGTCAGTATCCATAGCTGCCATGGTTCATCTGTTTGAAACAAAGATATGGGAAAAGAATTTAGTTTTAATTAAAGAATACGATAATAAAATTCCGGAAGTATTACTAGGCGACCCGGTACGATTGCACCAGATAATTTTAAATCTTGTTAGTAATGCGGTGAAATTTACTTCAAAAGGAAGCATTACAGTAAGTGTACGCTTACTGTCGGAAGATGATGAAAAAGTGAAAATTGAATTTTCGGTGAAGGATACGGGTATAGGAATCCCGGAATCTAAAAAAGCAACCATTTTTGATAACTTTCAACAGGCTACCAGCGGAACTTCCAGATTGTACGGCGGAACCGGATTAGGCCTGGCTATTGTTAAGCAATTGGTGGAACCACAAGGTGGAACTATCAGCTTGACCAGCAAACTGGATGAAGGATCTACATTTAGTTTTATTTTAGATTTTCAAAAAACGACAGAACAAGCAGATATTGAAATCGAAACGACCGAATTGGATTCGGAAAACAGCAATATTAGAGTTTTGGTAGTTGAAGATATTCCTCTCAACCAATTATTGATGAAAACCCTTTTGGATGATTATGGCTTCGAACGTGATATGGCCGATAATGGTCGAATAGCCATTGATAAGTTGAAAACAAGTACTTTTGATGTTATTTTAATGGATCTTCAAATGCCTGTCATGAATGGATTTGAAGCAACAGATTATATCCGGAATAAAATGAATTTGACGATTCCTATCATTGCTTTAACAGCTGATGTCACTACAGTGGATTTGGCAAAATGTAAAGCGGTAGGGATGAATGATTATATTGCAAAACCGGTTGACGAAAGAATATTATACACTAAAATTATTGGACTGGTTAAAAAATCTTTACCAGTCACAGAAATTGAACCGGAACCTGAATCAACTGAATTGATTGAAATAAAAAAAATTAAATGTATTGACCTTGATTATTTAAATACCCGTACCAAATCAAACCCTCAGTTGATGATGGAAATGATAACCCTCTATCTTGATCAAACTCCACCTTTAATTAATGCCATGAAAAAAGGGTTGCTCGATAAAGACTGGAAATCTCTGCAGGCAGCAGTCCATAAAATGATACCCTCATTTGCAATTATGGGTATGAATGTTGATTTCGAAAATATGGCCAAAAAAGTACAGGAATATGCAGGATCGATAGAACATACTGAAATTATAACTGATATGGTTTTACAACTTGAGAATGTTTGTTTGCAAGCTTGCAAAGAATTAGAAATAGAATTTAATAACATAAAAACACGAACAAATGAATAAAGATAAAATTAAAATATTTCTGGTAGATGATGATGCCCTGTTCCTGAAATCATTGGAAATTGATTTCATGGAACATGCCGATTTCACTATCGAAACCTTTGCAACAGGCGAACTTTGCATGAATCATTTATCCCATACACCCGATGTCATAGTGTTGGATTATTATCTCGATGGAATTGATAAGACGGCGATGAATGGAATTGAAACCCTGGATAAAATCAAAATATTCAATCCTGAAATACCGGTAGTGATGTTGTCTTCCCAGGATAAAATTGAGGTGGCAATTGATTGCATGCATCATAAAGCTTTCGATTATGTGGTTAAAAGCGAAACAGCATTTATGCGTTTGCAAAAAATCATTACCACTATTTTCCATTACCAGAAAATTGAAAAAGAATTAAGTTGGTATATGGATAGAATGTAATATACATTTACTATTTTTTTTACCATTTACCATTTAGTGTGTCGCTTGTCAGGATTGATAAATGACACACTTTTTTTATTCTCCTTTTATGGTTGAAATCAGCATTTATCATATGTCAGGTATCCGTTAGATTTCTTATTTTTTACTCAAAAAGGATTACTATTACAGTTCAAAATTCTGATCTGTGTTTTATTCATGAAAAGAGCTTAATTCTACTTTACCTAATTAAAAAATTAACCACAATAGTTATTTCGTTTAATAGATAGATTACATTTAATCATCTTGTTGGGTCTTAAATTCTTAAAATACCGCTAGGTATTTAACTATTGTGTCCTATTGTGATCCCGATAGCTATCGGGATGGTTATGTATTTTGTTTTCTCTTGTTTCCTCTTGTTGTTTTTTATTTTAGTAAAGAAGAATTAATAGTAAATAGTAAATAGTAAATGAATAAATAGTAAATAAATTCATTTAGTGTGAATGATGTAATAATATTTTGAAATTATGTAAGAGTTGAACCTGACATCCCATCTATCTTTGAATCCAATTAATACTCAATTATTAATGTTCCTTTTTCAACTATTATTTAAACTTCTAAACTCAATCATTATGTCACTCTTATCAGTTTTACTTGTAATTATCATTGTAGGTGTTCTCCTTTGGCTTGTTAATACATATATTCCAATGGATCATAAAATTAAAAACATTTTAAATATTGTAGTAGTCATCATTATTGTTATCTGGCTCCTTAAAGTTTTTGGGCTGTTTAGCTATCTGATGAATATCCAGGTGTAAAATGAGATAAAATGATCAATGAGTTTTATCCTCACTAAAATTATTCTTATGCATAATTTTAAAAAGTGTTGCTCTTCAATAGAAGGTCAACATTTTTTTGATAAACAGAACATAGTATATTTTCCGGTAAAGTTAAAGTCCATGTAAACCTGCGTTGTTAGGAAATGTCAGAGAATGATATGAGGACTCACAGTGAGGTGTAATCTGTAAGAAGTCATCAGCAGATTTAGTATTTAAACGAACATGATTTATATAAGCAATTATAGATAATTAATGATCAATTTATTAATCTACAAAAGCTTAAAATTCAGTATTCTGGCAATTATTAATTCCTTAGCTTGAGGGCGGGGGAGCAGTCCAAAAACCTATCAGATTATTCGCTTATTTGAAAAATGAGTATTTATAGATTCATATTTAAAATTCTAAAACATGGTCTATCAATATCCTTGCAATAAACAGGCTGATTTAAATAAATATTTATGTGTGAATGATGTAACTTATTTAAATAATTGTGTAATATTTTCATAACGATTAATGCTCAACTTTGCAAAGTGAAAATTCATTCACAATTAATTTAAAATATATGAGATACAGAAATTTACTATTTGTTTCTTTCCTTATAGGAACACAAATAATTCAGGCGCAAACAGCTGACATCAAGCTAGCTGTTGATTTAGGTGTTATTAAGAATGAATATAATGGAGATTATGGAAACGGGATATTTAATTTCAATCAGCAAATGTATCCTGCAGTAGGAGTTGGATTAGGATATTATTTGTCACCATCATTTAATTTAGGTATCCGGGGTAGTTATGGAGATTATGGTTTCAAGGAAAGCGATGTGAATTATTTCAGGGGCACAAAACTGGATATGTCTTTATATACCCAATATAAATTAAATAACGGATATATTTTAAAAAAAGATTCGAAGCTATCCCCTTTTCTTACTATCGGTCTTGGCTTTGCAACCTATGGCATTAATTCTGCGATTGATAAATCGGGAACGGATCCGGGCCTCTATCCTACCATTATCACCAGAGGTGCAGATGTAATACTACCTGTCGGAGCCGGGTTAAAATATCAGATAAGCGATCGTTTTGCAATTCAGTATCAATACTTGTATAATTTTACCAGCAGCGATATTCGTGATGAAAACAGAGGGGTTAATTTCTTCGGGTCTGCAAGTCATCCTTCATATAAAGGTGGTAATGATGCTTATGGTCAGCATATTTTCAGTATTGTGTTTAATATCGGTAAGTATACTGACACAGACAGGGATGGAGTACCTGATAAATATGATAAATGTCCGAATACCCCGATCAATGTAAAAGTTGATAAAGACGGATGCCCAATCGATACAGATAGTGATGGAGTAGCTGATTACCTGGATAAATGTCCTAATACACCAAAAGGTGTGAAAGTGGATGCAAATGGTTGCCCGCTTGATACTGATGGTGATGGTGTACCTGATTACCTGGATAAATGCCCGGATACTCCAAAGGGAGTTGCTGTAGATGCTAATGGCTGTCCTTTAGATGCTGACGGAGACGGAGTTCCGGATTATTTAGACAAATGTCCTAATACACCTGCAGGTGTTAAAGTTGATGCTGTAGGTTGTCCGATTGATACTGATGGTGATGGTGTTCCTGATTACCTGGATAAATGCCCTGATACCCCTGCAGGTGTTAAAGTAGATTCTGTAGGTTGTCCGATTGATTCTGTTGTACTAAAAACGTTCCAGAATATAGAATTTGAATTTGGATCGGAAAGACTTACCCGTGCATCATATCCTACATTAGATCAGATTGCAAAAACATTAAAAAACAATACTTTAACGGTTAGAATTTCAGTTGCCGGATATACCGATTATATCGGATCAAAGGAATATAATATGAAATTATCGGTAAGAAGAGCTAACTCAGTGAGAAAATATTTGCTACATAAAAAAGTTCCTGCTAAAAGTATTTCTATTATTGGCTATGGTAAAGAATATCCAATAGCTACTAATAAAACAAGTGAAGGAAGACGGAAAAACCGTCGCGTTGAATTTAAAATGTCAAAATAATATCTTTCGTTTTTTAACTGGAAATTAACTGCAAAATAAATTTCTTTCCTATTTTAAAAAGAGTGTTTTCTTATCAATTTGAGGAAAACACTCTTTTTTTATTATTAAGTTAATAATAAAAAATAATAAAACTTTTTAACCCGATATAAGTACGGAAAAGAATAGATTGACTTGTTCTTTTAAACTTAAAATGAGACATTTAATTGTTTAAAATGCTTAATTGTGAATTTTTGGATTCTAATTTAAATATGTGTGAATGATGTAACAATAAAAAGAAATTGTGTAACAAGTATAGGGTTAAAAGTTTTCAACTTTGCAATGGAAAATTCATTCACAATAAAACTCTATTATATGAAAATTAATAAGCTACTTTCAGCCCTGGCAATTTTATCAATTGCATTATTTGCAGGATGCAAGAATGATGATTATGTTGCTATAAACGGCGGCCCATGTCCGGCAGTAGTCTCAGTTACTCCATTAAGTGGTGCAACTCTGGTTGGCCGGAGTAAAGTAATTTCGATTACAACAAGCGATCAGGCAGCAAGGACAACTCTTGTTACTGCAACCTTCAATAAAAAGATGGATCCGAAAACTATCAACGAATCATCTTTTACAGTAAATAGTACGACACCCATTGCCGGAACCGTTACTTATACCGATTCGACGGCAACCTTTACAGCTAGCAGTAAATTTGCTGACAATACCACTTTTACAGCCAGGATCACAACTGCCGCAAAAGATTTAATGGGAAATGCCCTGCAACAGGATTATGTATGGACTTTTAGTACGGGTACTACCATATTGCCTGTAGTAGTTGCAACCAGTCCTATTGCTAATGAAACAGGTGTGGCATTAAACAAGACCATAACCGCTAATTTTAGTATGATCATGGATCAGTCGACTATTACAACAACATCTTTTACTCTTAGTAATGGAGCTACTCCGGTTTTAGGTATCGTTTCAGGATTAGGAAATAACGCTTCATTTACTCCCACAGTAGCTCTAAGTCCTGCAACAGTTTATACTGCTAAAATTAGTGTTGCCGTAAAGAATATGGATGGAAGTTCTATCGCAAAAGATACTACCTGGACATTTACAACCGTAAAAGTATACACCTTGAATATAACATCTGCATACGGAACTGTTGTAAAGAATCCAAATGCATTAACATACAACACAGGAACCAGTGTACAACTGACTGCAACTCCGAATACGGGTTATACATTCTCATCATGGAGTGGAGATGCTACCGGATCAAAAAATCCATTAACAGTTGTAGTAGACGGGAATAAAAATATTACTGCAAACTTCACATCAAATGCAACTAATTTTACCCTAAATATCACGGCATTAAACGGATCGGTTTCAAGAAACCCTGACCAGTTGACATATCCAAATGGTACGAACGTTATTCTTACCCCAACTCCAAATTCAGGATTTGATTTCTCTTCATGGAATGGAGATGCAACCGGAACAGCCAATCCATTAACTGTGAACATGAATTCAACTAAAAATATCATTGCCCTCTTCACACCCTCAGTAGCACAAGGCCCTGGTATTGTCGATCTTAAAACAGCGGGTGATTTTTCAGTTTTGTCAAAAACCGGAATTTCTACCATTGGAGTTACTTCTATTACCGGAAATATAGGAGTAAGTCCTGCAGCTGCAACAGCCATAACAGGTTTCTCATTAATCATGGATGCTACGAATCAGTTCTCCACCTCGTTATATGTTACAGGTAAAGTATATGCTTCCGATTATACACTCTCTCCTCCGTCAAAAATGACAACTGCTATCAGTGATATGCAAAGTGCATTTGTTGCAGCAATGGGATTGACAACGACAGTTATTGTTGATAAGGGTGCAGGAAATATCAGTGGCATGACACTGGCTCCGGGTCTTTACAAATGGAGTACAGGACTTTTAATTACCAATGCCGGAGTAACATTAAGCGGTGGAGCAAATGATACATGGGTATTCCAGATTGCACAAGGATTAACGGTTGATAATTCAGCTATCATTCATTTAACAGGTGGCGCACAGGCAAAAAACATTTTCTGGATTACTGCCTCGGATGCTGTCATTGGATCAAATGTTGATTTCAGCGGGAATATTTTAAGTCAAACACTGATCTCCCTGAATACAGGAGCAAAAGTTACCGGAAGGTTACTGGCTCAATCGGCTGTTACTTTAAACACAAGTATTGTAGTAGTTCCTTAAACAAATCAGTTTATCCATTTATGGTGGATTCTTAAAAAATAATTCAATATATGAAAACAAATAATATGTTTAAAAAGGAATCGCGCTTTGCGCGGTTCCCTTATGCCCTGAGCATAAAAAACTTTATTCTCTGTGCTGTCATTCTGATGGGGATTCAAGCGTCCCTGCATGCCCAGGATTCAATACAATATACAAAACCTTCATGGTACTTTGGTGTAGCTGCAGGTGGAAATATTAATTTCTATCGGGGTTCAACCCAGCAACTTGATGCCGAACTGACCGTACCTACTACTTTTCATGATGGGAATGGTGTTGGTCTTTTTCTAGCTCCGCTGATTGAATACCGCCCTGCCAATTCGAGATGGGGTGTAATGCTCCAGGCAGGTTATGATAGCCGAAGAGGCGCTTTCAATGGCGTAAATACGCCATGTAATTGCCCTGAAGGATTAATTACCGATCTGAGCTATCTGACTGTCGAACCAAGTGTTCGTCTGGCACCATTTAAATCTGATTTTTATTTGTATGCCGGTCCGCGTTTTGCTTTCAATACATCCAAAGCATTCATATACCAACTTGGTAAGAACCCTGCTTTTCCTAATCAAGTCGAGCCGGCTGCTGTAAACAGTAATTTTAGTGATATTTATAATAACCTTATCTCAATGCAAATTGGTGCAGGATATGATATTCATATTACGGCTGAAAAAAGTAAAACCCAACTTGTATTATCCCCTTTTGTTTCTTTCCAGCCATATTTTGGACAGGATCCAAGAAGTATTGATACATGGAATATAACCACTGTCAGAGTAGGAGCAGCCCTTAAATTAGGGACAGGACATAAAATTTCCGCCCCTGTTAATACAAGTGCATTTGTTCCGACAGTTGTTGTACCTGAAGTCACATTTACGGTTAATTCTCCAAAAAATGTTGTGGCTGAACGCAATGTAAGGGAAATATTCCCGCTTAGAAACTATGTGTATTTCGATTTAGGTTCCGACGAAATCCCTTCACGTTATGTAGCACTTAGGAAAGATCAGGTTAGAGATTTTAAAGAAGATGATCTTGAAATGAATGCACCTCAAAATTTATCAGGCCGTTCAGAACGTCAGTTGAAAGTGTATTATAACATACTGAATATACTTGGCGATCGAATGAGTAAAAACCCTGGTACAACGATAAAGTTAGTCGGTTCATCACAACAGGGTCCGAAAGACGGCCGGGAAATGGCTGAATCGGTTAAAACCTATTTGGTAACCGTATTTGATATCAATCCTTCCAGAATTGCTATTGAAGGACGTGTTAAACCTGAAATTCCTGCTTTGCAAAATGGCGGTACAAAAGAACTGGTCTTGCTTCGTGAAGGCGATCGCAGGGTGTCAATAGAAAGTAATTCGCCTGTTTTATTAATGGAATTCCAGACTGGTCCGGATGCCCCTCTAAAACCTGTTGAAATCAATGTTGTTCAGGAAGCACCTGTTGACAGCTATGTTACTTTCAATAATGAAGGTTCGAAAAAAGCTTTTACCTCATGGTATCTTGAAATAACGGATGATGCAGGTACCGTACAGAAATTCGGACCTTATAATCAAGACGTTGTAAGCATTCCGGGTAAAACTATTTTAGGAACTACCCCTGAAGGCGATTACAAAGTGAAAATGATCGGTCAAACAGCGGATGGTAAATCTATTGATAAAGAAGCTGATGTCCATATGGTATTGTGGGTTGCACCTAAAGAAAATGAAGGCATGCGATTTAGTATCCTTTATGAATTTAACAATTCGGTTGCTGCTAACAAATATCAAAAATATCTGACACAAATTGTCATTCCAAGGATTCCAGATGGTGCAGTTGTCAATATCCACGGTCATGCAGATATTATTGGAGATTCGAATTACAATCAAAACCTTTCTTTAGCCCGGGCGAACAATGTGAAAAACATTTTGGAAATGGGATTGAAAAAAGCAGGGCGTACAGATGTAACTTTTTCGGTATTAGGATTTGGCGGAGATCAGAAATTATCTCCTTTCGAAAACAAATATCCCGAAGAACGTTCATATAACCGTACAGTAATTATTGATATTATACCAAAACAATAACCTTCACTATATCTGTTTCGTTTTCTCTGATAAGACAGGGGCCATTTTGGTTCCTGTCTTTAATTTGGTATGTCGGGCATGGCTCATTTTCTAGCGAGGTGCAAGTCCTCGTGCACGCCTCGTTGAAGGGAAGTGTTAGCGAATGACAAGGGTGTCCATCGTGAGGTGGTTCCGATAGCTATCGTGAACTGAAAGAAGACATCAGCAAATTTAGCGTTCTAACGCACAGAAATCTAATATAAGGCTAGTAAGTAGATGGTTAGCTAGCCATGGATCGCGTTTAGCGCAAAATTCAATCGTATCTGCTTATAGTAAATCAGGTAGAACCTAACCTGGACAAGCCAGAACCAAAAAGGGAAATAGATTGTTATATTTACATATTATTTTTACTTGAAATAGCGAGTATAACCTTTCTGCAAATGCATATTAATTTTAAAAAAGAAGGTAGCACTGAACTTTTCTTCTCAAGTGAGAATCCAACTTGAAGTAAACTCCACAATAATTCTACTTTGACAGATTAAAATAATTTGAAAAAATGAGACAGGATTAACAGGATTAACAGGTTTCATATTATTAAATAATAATCTAAACAACATAAAATTAGTATTTTTTTAGATTATATCATTCTTTTAAATAACAATTTACATGTTAATCCTGTAAATCCTGTCTTAAAAAATAAATTGTCAAAGTAGAAATAACAATGTTTGTGCGAAAAAGTATTCAATTTATATTAGCATTGCTTTGTTTTTAAATCAATATTATGCCAAAATACACGTCAATTTAAAACATAAGATACTAAAGAAAGATAAGAGCTTTATCCCGAGAGATCTTGCAATGTGTCCGTAATTATTTGGACAAAGATATCAGTGATAATGTTTCAAGCATTGCAAGAAGTCAGCAGAAGCCATAGTAATTATCAGTAACGAGCCACTACCCGATATAAAAGGGTTGAAAGGGGAGGTCTCACGAAGAAGACGAAGGGCTGAATCATAACAGGTTAAATAATTTTAGGAAGTGCCGTGTGCGAGAGCATGCACGGTACGTAAGAGGGCGGGGAGCAATCCCCCTACTTACTCGATTGTTATAGGTAAATCTTGCATTCAAATGAAAAATAATTGGCGAGAATAGAATAAAATGATAGTAGAAAGAGTATCTTTGTGGGGCCTAACAATAACAATAACGCAAATGAAAAACTACAAAGTGTCTGAAATTTTGAAAATGCTTAGAGATGACGGTTGGGTACTAATACAACAACAAGGAAGCCACCGACAATTTAAGCACCTAACGAAAAAAGGGAAAGTGACGGTAAATAAAAAGCCGAACGAAACTCTAAGTCAGGAAATTTTAAACAGTATTTATAAACAAGCAGGGTGGAAATAACCACCCTTAAAAAAACAAAACAGTATGGAAAAAGTAATTGTAAATATAAGCTGGAGCGGTAATAATTACTGTGCTGGTGCAGAAATAAACGGAGTGGTATTTTGTACAAACAAAACACTTAATGGCGTGAAATCGGAATTTGTCGATACGTTTAAGTTTCATATTGACGGTAGCATTGCCGATGGCGATATTCTTTCTGAAGACTTAGTTTGTGGAGATTACGAATTTGATTTTAAGATGGAAATATCGGCATTGCTTCACAGCCTCGACGGTATTGTTACCCGTTCGGCCATTGCACGCGTAACAGGCATAAACGAACGCCAGCTGGGGCACTATGCTTCCGGTATCCGAAATCCACGCCCTGAACAGCGGAAAAAAATTATTATGGGCATTCACCATCTTGGAAATGACTTATCTGCTATTGTGTAGTTATTGTTTGACGACTTAAATTCACAACTTTCCGAGCCCCGGCATTCATTTGTCGGGGCTTTTTTGGTATGTCGGGCATAGCTCATTCTCTAGCGAGGTGCAAGTCATAGTACACGGAAATACAACAGGTTAACCAATTTAAGGAAGTGCAGTGTGCAAGAGCATGCATGATACGTAAGACGGCAGTGGAGCGATTCCCCTACCTACTCGATTAAATTCTTCAGGTCAAATGCTTTTGGAAATCAGACCTGTTTCTTGCTTTTATGATTTTACGTCAATGTTTTATCAAAATCCGGGGCCTAAGATCTTTCATTAAATTTCTAAGAATATAGTAGTCTTAGAATATTTCTGTCAAATCCCGGAAATATAATTGCAGTCGTTGAACTTTAAACACTTTCTTGCGTTCTGTTTCATAATCCTGATGAAACCCACAACTTCCAATCCACTTACCCTTTATCTATCAATCTCTCAAACTCTTCAAACCTTTCAAACTTCAAACCTTTCAAACCTTTTAAACTTCAAACTCTTCAAACTCTTCAACCCTCATTCCTCATTCCTCATTCCTCACTCCTGAATCTGTGAATCATATAACATTTTCTAAAAATTATGTAATAACTCTTCCTGTAAAAAATCCAATCTTTGTAAATTGAATTATTTTTTTCAAAAAGCAACAATTGATGAATCAAAAGCATAAAATTTTAAAAATCAGTTCTATCGTTCTGGGAATCATCATGATCTTAGTTATATGCATCATTATGTTGATTTCCCCGATCACAAAACATATTATTGAAAAATATGATATACAATATACCGGTCGTAAAATCACCATGGATTGGGTTTATGTCAACCCGTTTACAGGATATTTTCATTTCAGTAACCTCCATGTATATGAATTTAAAAGCGATAGCCTTTTCTTTACATCTAAAAGTGTGAATGTAGATATCAACATTCATAAATTATTCTCCAAAACAATCGAACTATCAAGCATTACTTTAAATCAACTGAATATATTAGTAGATAAGAATAAGAAAGAATTTAATTTTAGCGACCTGATTCATAAATTTACACCTAAAAAATCGGAGTCAAAGCCTTCAAAAATTCATGTAAATCTCCTTAAAATAAAAATAAATGATGGGATTATCCGTTACCGTGAAAATTCTGTTCCAATAAATTATTATATTAAAAATGTATATCTGGAATGTCCGGGCAAACGTTGGGATTCCGATTCAATTGATGTGAAATATTCGTTCTTGTCAGGAACCCATCCCGGTGATATGAAAGGAGATTTCTCCATGAATGTAAGAACTCTGAATTATCGAATGAGAGTCGTTACCCATAATTTTGATTTAAGAGTATTGGAACCTTATATTAAGGATTTAAAAAACTACGGAAGTTTTACTGCCAGTCTTGAATCCAATTTAAAAGCAAAAGGCAATTTCAGGGACGCAAATGATGTGACCTTTACAGGGATGGTGGCTATTAATAAATTCCATTTTGGTAAAAATCCATCGATAGATTATGGCTCTTTTGATAAAGTACAATTAGCTGTTTTTCTGCTTAGTCCAAAAAACAATAAATATCTTTTCGATTCAGTATCACTCACACATCCTTATTTTAAATTTGAACGGTACGATCATTTTGATAACCTTCAGGCAATGTTTGTAAAAAAAGGATCGAAACATTCGGGTGGATCTGCAAATTCCTCATCATTTAATCTTTTAACAACTATAGGGAATTATATTGAAGTATTGTCGAAAAATTTCTTCCGGAGTGATTATAAAATTAACAGGTTAGCCATTTATAATGGCGATTTTGTGTATAACGACTATTCATTAATGGATAAATTTTCTCTCAACTTAAAACCTGTTGATGTAATATCCGATTCTATCGATAAAAATAATGATCGTGTAAATCTTACTTTTAAAACTGCCATTAAACCTTCAGGAATCATAAACATAGCTCTGAGCATTAATCCCAGAGATAGTGCAGACTTTGATTTGAATTATAATTTTCAGCGGATCCCGGCTACTTTATTTAATCCATATTTTATTTCTTATACTTCATATCCGCTTAACAGAGGAGTTATTGAATTAAAAGGGAAATGGAAAGTCAGAAACGGAATTATTAAAAGCGATAATCATTTAGAAATCATTGATCCAAGGTTGGCAAACCGTGTTGATAATAAAGATGCTAAAAAGTTACCAATGAAACTCATTATGTCCATTATACGTGACAGGGGAAATGTAATAGATTACCAGATTCCGATAACCGGGCACCTCAAAAGGCCGAAGTTCCATTTTTTTGATCTGATTCGAGATGCATTGGTAAATATAATTGAAAAACCTGTCACAACACCTTATCGAATCAGGGTGAAAAATATAGAAACTGAAATTGAGAACTCTCTTACATTGAAATGGGAATTTCGACAAAGTATTTCGGATAATAATCAGGTGAAGTTTATGAATAATATGGCTGATTTTCTATCAAAGAATCCAAAAGCATCAATTGTAGTACATCCAGAGATTTATGAAAAAAAAGAAAAAGAAGATATACTGCTTTTTGATGCAAAGAAAAAGTATTTCATGGCTGTTAACCATAAAAACAAAGCTGAGTTCAATAAAAACGATTCTGTTACTGTCTGTAAAATGTCTATTAAAGATAAACCGTTTAATGAGTATTTAAATAAGCACACCAATAGCAGGTTGATATTTACAACTCAGGGCAAAAGTGCACTGTTAATTGGATCTAATGAAATAAATGAACAATTTAAGCAATTAAGTGTCAATCGCGAAAATGTTTTTAAACAACCATTCATTAAAAAAGGAGTGATGAAGCAGGTTAAATTTACAGACTCCGAATCTGTGCTTCCATTTAATGGGTATTCTTTTTATAAGATAATTTATCATGGCGAATTGCCGGAAGTATTACTCACTGCTTACAGCCGGATGAATGAATTAAATAATGAAGTACCTCGCAAAGCTTATAAAAAAGATCGGGTAAAGTTAACTACTAAGTAAGGCTTCCGTAGTCTGCATCTTTCACGAACAAACGATAGCATTTATCTTTGCAATAAAAAAAGCAAAGAAATATGAAATCAGAAACCAAGACACGAAAACAGATTTACCAAATTGTATCCACA
>Ga0302268_1000586_pt1 | contig 22669 bp, 20 predicted proteins | sample III_Bog_E2_1_FD_194554 | JGI IMG/M metagenome (GOLD analysis project Ga0302268, IMG submission 194554) | Peat permafrost microbial communities from Stordalen Mire near Abisko, Sweden - III_Bog_E2_1 | ecosystem: Environmental > Terrestrial > Soil > Wetlands > Peat | place: Sweden: Abisko... | reverse complement strand
CACCAACCCGGTACATTCCGTAAACCTGTTGAGTGCTTCCATCAATTGAAATAATGATTTTATCTAAACCGGATTGAACTATTTCTTTTGCAGTCTTTTCATTCAGAAATTGTCCGTTTGTGGAAGTGGAAGTGTAAATCCTTGAATTATGAGCATATTTAATCAATTCATGAAATTGATTGTTCAGAAAAGGTTCTCCCTGAAAATATAAAATTATATGCTCAAGTGTAGGTTTTAATTCATCAATCAGTTTTTTGTACAATGATGAATCGAATGTATTTTTCCCCGATCTGGAAAATTTACTACTTCCTACAGGGCATTCCGGACAGTGCAAATTACAGTAATTTGTTATTTCAACAGAAACGAAAAGTGGATAAATATTCTGTTTTTTTTGAATACCCAGAAGCGAAAATAAATATGAAAGAATCAATTTTAATCGGTTAATCGATTTATATATAGACAAGTAAGTGATTGAAATTAGGAGTAGTCGGAATTTGTGATGTAGTGATTTCATTGAAATAATAATAGTAAATAAATGAAATAAAAAGTTGTTATATGCGTAATAGTGAGGTTTGTGATATAGTATTAACAAAAAATGTCAAAATCGATTACAAAGTAAGGTAAAATTCGTTGAAAGATTGTATATTTGCCGACTGAATAATCAAAAGTAGAAATTAAATAATTTACAATTAAAAAAACAACTTTATGAAAAAGCAATTATTTTTCGCGGTTTCGATGGTGTTTGCGTTAGTCTTTAGTTCTTGTAGCAAAGACCTGACCGCATTAGATCCTAGCTTATTTAAATGTAATCCTAATCCACTCGAAGTAAAAGGTGGAAAAGTGGATGCTACAATTACAGGTACTTTTCCGGTTAAGTATTTTAATAAACGTGCTGTCCTGACAGTGACTCCGGTTTTAAAATTCGAAGGTAAAGAAGTTAAAGGAACACCTGTTGTTTTTCAGGGTGAAAAGGTGAAAGGTAATGATAAAACTATTGCTTTCAAAGCTGGTGGAAATTACACAGTGAATGCTTCATTTGATTATGTTCCCGAAATGGCTAAATCGGAACTCTATCTGGAATTTAATGTCGTTCAAAAAAAGAAAACATATCAGATACCAAGTGTAAAAGTTGCAGATGGAGTTATAGCAACATCCCAGCTGGTTTCTACAAATGAATCTGAGATGAATCCTGTGATCATACCTGATAAATTTCAGAGGGTTATTCAACAGCAACAGGAAGCTGATATCATGTTCCTGATTCAACAATCGAACCTTCGTAAGTCTGAAACAAATTCTGCCGATATGGTTTCATTGACTAAAAAAATTAAAGAAGCTAAAGAAACTCCTAACGAACAAGTTTCAGGATTTGACTTATCCTCATACGCTTCACCGGAAGGTCCGTTGAAATTGAATACCAATTTAGCTGAAAGCCGTGAGAAAGTAACTCAGGGATTCATGAATAAGGAATTGAAGAAATTAAAGACAACAGTAAAAATTGATTCTAAATTTACCCCTGAAGATTGGGAAGGATTCCAGGCTTTAATGGAAAAATCAAATATTCAGGATAAACAGGTTATTTTACGTGTTTTGACAATGTATACAGATCCAGAAGAACGTAACCGTCAAATTAAAAATCTATCTGTTGCATTCAAACAAATTGCTGAAGAAATTCTTCCTCAATTACGTCGTTCAAAATTAAAACTGACAGTAGATGTCACAGGTAAAGCAGATTCTGTCATTTCGAAATTAGCGAAAGAAGATCCAACAAAATTAGATGTTGAAGAATTGCTTTATGCTGCAACTCTAACAACTGATTTAGGAGAAAAGGCAGCTATTTATCAAAAAGTTACTGAACAATTCCCTAATGACGTACGTGGATTCAATAATTTAGGTGCAGTCAAATTTCAACAGGGAAATGTAGATGATGCTTCCCGATATTTTGCAAAAGCATTGGAAATTGAACCTACAAATGCAGATGTAAATTATAATGCAGGTTTAACTTCACTGGAAAAAGGTGATGTGGCTAAAGCTGAAGAATACTTCGGTAAAGCTGCAGGAACTACAGGAAATGTAGGAGAAGGATTAGGTACTGTTTATCTGATAAAAGGTGATTATTCAAAAGCTAAAACCTATTTTGGTGCAACTGCTTCTAATAATACTGCTATAGTACAAATCCTGAATGCCGATTATAATGGCGCCCGAACAACATTATCAACTGTTGCGCGCCCTAATGCATTAACTGCTTATCTTGGAGCAATTATAGGAGCTCGTACGAATGACCGTGATGCTGTTTACAGTAATCTGAAAACGGCTATCAAACTTGATGGTACTTACGCTCAAAAAGCAGCTAAAGACATTGAGTTCTCTAAGTTTGCAACTGATGAAACATTCCTTTCTATCATTAAATAACTGATTGATATATATAGTAAAGAAGTCCAATGCACAATTAGCATTGGACTTCTTTATGTTTATAATCTCTTTTATTTTGAGAGTTATAACTGTTAATCAGATAGTTGGATAAATAATTTATCAGGATTAATTCATAAATACTGATTTCGACAGATTTAATGAACATTATAGGATATTATTTTCAACAACATTTTCATTTACGGGCATTTAACTGTATCTTTGTAACCATTTTCAAAATTAAAAATAATTGAACTACAGAATGCAGGAAAACGAACAAATTGTAAATAAAATTGTTGAAGGAATACAGGAACGAAAAGGAAAAAATATAGTAGTTGTTAACCTTAAAAAATTACACGAAGCTCCATGTTGCTATTTTGTAATTTGTGAAGGTGATTCTAATGTACATGTTAATGCCATTGCACAATCAATAAAAGATTGGGTTCGTGAAAAAATACAGGTTAAACCTTATGCAACAGATGGCTTTCAAAATTGTGAATGGATAGCAATGGATTATGGTCAAATAATTGTGCATGTATTTCAACGTGCAACCAGAGCATATTACGACATCGAACATTTGTGGTCCGACGCCGATTTGAAGAAATTGGAGGATATACTCTGATTTTTTTTTTGATTTATAATTTTATCAAAACCAAGAAACTAGTTTTTTTGTTTTATCTATAAGTAAATAACGAAAACAATAGGAATATAATGGAAAATAAGACCCCGAATCAAAGTCCGATCAAACCGACGGGTAAATTCCCTAAATTTAATATATCATGGATTTATGGTGTAATCATATTAGTTTTGATTGGTTCATGGCTTTTTAACGAGAATACACCGACAAAAGAAGTACCTTTTACTACTTTCCAAGAGTATGTCAAACAAGGTATGATCATTAAAATCAATGTGTTTAATTCGAAAAATACTATTGAAGCTCAATTAGTAGATTATTCAAAAATTTCGAATGATACTGCTGCTCTTGATAAAGCATTTGGTGAAAAATACAGATCGTTGGCTTTAAGTCCTAAGGTTCTGAAGGATTCGTTGACAAAAAAAGATACAAAAACTCTTAAGACAGTTTATGGTGAAAAATTTGAACTTTACTCTAAAGAACGGCTGATTACTGTCAGTGTACCTCCCGAAGAATTTTCAAGATTTATTCAAACAGCCGAAGATAAGTATGGCTTTAAGGGAAGCGTTGAATATAAAGAAAGTCGAAACTATTTTGATGTATTTCTGTATAGTGTATTGCCTTTTTTACTATTAATACTCTTTTTTGTGTTCATGAACCGTAGAATGTCAGGCCAAATGGGTGGTGGTTCCGGAGGTGGAATCTTTAATGTCGGAAAATCAAAAGCTCAACTTTTTGATAAGGGCGATACTACGAATAAAATTACATTTAAAGATGTTGCCGGATTGGCAGAAGCAAAACAAGAAATTGAAGAAATTGTTGCTTTTCTAAAGAATCCATCGAAATATACCGAATTAGGAGGTAAAATACCTAAAGGTGCTTTATTGGTAGGCCCTCCGGGAACAGGAAAAACGTTGCTTGCCAAAGCAGTTGCAGGCGAAGCGGATGTGCCTTTTTTCTCTATGTCGGGTTCTGATTTTGTTGAAATGTTCGTTGGGGTAGGGGCATCAAGGGTTCGCGATTTATTCCGTCAGGCTAAAGAAAAAGCACCCTGTATTATATTTATTGACGAAATTGATGCAGTGGGCCGGGCCCGTGGGAAAAACCCGAATATGGGTAGTAATGATGAACGTGAAAATACGCTGAACCAATTGCTGACAGAAATGGATGGATTCGGTTCAAATAGTGGTGTGATCATATTAGCTGCAACAAACAGGGCTGATATTCTTGATAAAGCATTACTCCGTGCGGGACGTTTCGACCGCCAGATACATGTTGATTTACCTGACGTAAATGAAAGAAAACAAATTTTCAATGTCCATCTTCGCCCGATTAAAATAAATGAAACAGTAGATGTCAATTTCTTATCCAGACAGACACCTGGATTTTCAGGCGCCGACATTGCAAATGTATGCAACGAAGCTGCTTTGATAGCAGCACGTAAAAACAAATCATTTGTTGAAAAACAGGATTTCCTGGATGCTGTGGATCGTATTGTAGGTGGTTTAGAAAAGAAAACAAAAATAACAACTGTTGCCGAAAAGAAATCTATAGCATATCATGAAGCAGGCCATGCTACCATCAGTTGGATGCTGGAGTATGCCAACCCACTTGTTAAAGTAACTATCGTGCCACGTGGGGAAGCTTTAGGAGCAGCCTGGTATCTGCCTGAAGAACGTCAGCTCACTAACAGGGAACATATGCTGGACGAAATGTGTTCCACTTTGGGTGGCCGTGCTGCCGAAGAAGTTTTTCTTCATCAAATGTCAACAGGTGCTATCAATGATCTGGAACGCGTAACAAAAAGAGCTTATGCTATGGTAGCTTATTTCGGTATGAGCGATAAATTAGCCAATATGAGCTATTATGATTCAACAGGTAATTCAGATTATGGATTTACTAAACCTTACAGCGAAAAAACAGCAGAACTGATTGACTCCGAAGCAAAAGATATTGTTGCTGTTGAATTCGAAAGAGCTAAAAAAATATTAAATGACAATGCCGAAAAGCACAATACTTTAGCTGAATTACTGATCGAAAAGGAAGTTATTTTTGCTGAAGACCTTGAAAAGATATTTGGAAAACGTCCCTGGACTTCAAGGAATGATGAATTAATGGCTCAAAATGGGGAATCAGAGGAATTGGAAAAAACTAATTCTGAAAATAAAATTCCTACTGAAAAAACATCAGAAGAAAAAGCTAAAGAAAATGCCGACTAATTCTTCCCGTCAATCAATTTTACAAAAAATATCATTCGCCCGTAAAAGGCGGATGATTTTTAATGAAGTAACCAATGCAAATTCAGTTGAAATTTACAAACCAATTCTTCCCGATGCTGTTACTTGTTTTAAAAACGAGTTGGAATCAATAAACGGGCAATGTTTTGTTTGTGAAAACGAATTGGATTTATACACAAAGCTTAACTCATTTGTACACCAAAATCATTTCCCTTTTTTGTATTCCCGGGATTCTTACATTGTTAATACTCTGAAGACTTGTAAAATCCCGTTTTCAATGAATGATTCCGATTTTGAAGGCATGCAGGCAGGCATTACAGGATGTGAGTTCTTAATTGCCCGTACCGGAAGTGTAATGGTTTCTTCAGCATCTATATCAGGCAGACAAATGAACATTTATCCTCCGGTTCATATTGTTTTAGCACACGTTTCTCAACTCGTTAATTATCCTGAGGATGCTTTAATTGCCATACAGGAAAAATATGGCGAATCAATCCCTTCAACCATATCTACAATAACTGGTCCAAGCCGAACTGCTGATATTGAAAAAACTTTGGTTCTTGGTGCACATGGCCCAAAAGAATTTATTGTTTTTCTATGCAAAGACTAAAGTTTTGCTATCTTTGTATTCATTTTATTTTTATATTCATCCAAAATTATTGAATTCAATAAATTTGAACTTTTTAAATATCTGTTTATATTATTTATTATTATAGTTTTAAACGGAAAAGTGAAAATATGATTTGATCATTCAATATTTTTTCAGGTCTAATTAGTCAATAAATATTTATGAAATTATTCAATAAGGTTTTTTATTTGTTCATCTTATCGATTACGTTTTTTTCATGTGCTCCGATCTATAAATGTGGAGAACCAAAACCTCTGAAAAAGTTGTTTTTACCCAAAATAATACTAAATGTCATAAAAGAAAGAGATTCATTATGCACAACTTTATCGGCAAGAGAAGTACAAATCTATAATCTAAAGAAAGACACTACATCATTAAACAATGATATAAAGAATCTTGAAAAAAAATATGACAATTTAACAAATGACAAATTGTCCCAGTCAGAACAATTTAGTGATGCTTTGAAAAAGAAATCAGATGAATTGAAGAAGAAGTCGGATGAATTGAAGCAAAAATCGGACGAACTGATTACCAAAGGGAAACTATTGGCAGAAAGAGAAAAAGCTTTAAATGAACTGACAAAAGTAATTGCTCATCAGGATTCGATTACAAACCGTTTAAATAATATTTTACATGATGCTTTATTAGGTTTTAAATCAGATGAACTGTCAGTTTATATAAAAAACGGTAAAGTATATGTTTCATTGTCAGATAAATTACTATTTAAATCAGGTAGTGCAGCCGTTGAAACAAAAGGAATTGAAGCACTTAAAGTTTTGGCGGACGTGTTGAATAAAAACAATGATATTGATATATTGGTTGAAGGTCATACCGACAATATCCCAATTAGAACAGCTATTTATCATGATAATTGGGATTTAAGCGCTGCACGGGCAATTTCTATTGTTCGAATTTTAACAGATGAATATAATATTGCTCCTACACGTCTGACTGCATCGGGAAAAGGCGAATTCTTTCCCCGGGCCACTAATTCAACACCAGAAGGAAGAGCAAGCAATCGTAGAACTGAAATAATTTTATCTCCTAAGCTTGATGAACTTATGAAACTGCTCAAAACAAATTAAACATAAAATAATTATTATATCTATATTGATCCTTATGAATAATTTTGTAAAACGAACGTTGAGTGGATTCTTATTTGTTACGTTGATTGTTAGTTCTATTTTACTTAGTCGCTTTATTTTTGCTCCTGTATTTGCTTTAATTTGCGGTTGGACTGTTTTCGAATTTCATAAAATATCTAATCATCAACCTGCTATAAATGTAAATCCCTGGATAGCCTTAATCAGTGGTGTGTTACTTTTCCTTTGTTCGTTTTTATACGCTTCGGGAATGTGCTTTTATCCGGTTTATTCTATTTATGGATCTTATATTGTTTTGGTTTTTATCTTTGAATTGTTTCAACATAAAACAAATCCACTAAATAATTGGGCGTACTTTGTTCTTGGTCAAATATTTATTGCTCTTCCATTTTCGTTATTAAACTTTATTCTTTTTATAGATAAATGGGATCCCCTTATTCTGTTAGCGGTTTTTGTTACAATTTGGGTAAATGATACCGGGGCTTATCTGATAGGTGTCACTTTTGGAAAACATCGAATGTTTGAAAGAATATCACCAAAAAAATCATGGGAAGGCTTTGTTGGTGGAGCAGTAGCTGCTTTAATTTCCGGGTATATTTTCTCAATGTTCATTCCACAGTTAAGTTTAATGAACTGGCTTTTCTTCTCAGAAATAATTGTAATTGCAGGTACATTTGGCGACTTAATGGAATCATTGATGAAACGAACTCTTGAAGTCAAGGATTCGGGAAATGTAATACCGGGGCATGGAGGATTGCTTGACCGGTTTGATAGTATGCTATTAGTGTCGCCTGTTGTTTTTATTTACCTGAGCTTTTTATTTTATCAAATTGTTAAATAATAAAATTGTCTTTATCAATAAAATGTATTCATTCTTTTTAATTTTAATGAAAAATGGAATTTAATTTTGAAGAAATAAGGAGTTATAAAAACGAAGAAGTACATGGCGTATTAGAACGTTTGTGCAACGAAAAACAGTTCATGAAGGTGCTAAGTACTGTTTATCCCCTTTTGCCTAAAGAGGTCATAAAACAGCGTCTAATGACCTTCCAAACCAATTATGCGTTTCAAAAAGAAATGGTTTTCCCCTTTTTACAATATTTGGAAGCAACTAAAACAACAGGGATTTCATTGAACGGACTCGATAAAATTAATGTCTCTAATTCCTATTTGTATATTTCAAACCATCGTGATATTATTCTCGATTCAGCTTTTCTGTGTGGCAAATTTATTGAAAAAAACATGGATACGGTAGAAATTGCAATTGGTGACAATTTATTGATTTTTCCATGGATAGAAGATTTAGTGCGTGTAAACAAAAGCTTTATTGTGAAAAGAGGGTTGGGAGCGCGTCAAATACTGGAAAGTTCAAAACGATTGTCAGCATATATTGCTAAAACTATTGATGAAAACCAATCTATTTGGATTGCTCAAAGAGAAGGACGAGCTAAAGACTCAAATGACCGTACACAGGAAAGTCTGCTGAAAATGCTAAATATGTATGGTTCAGGCAGTTTTATTGAAAATCTTCTAAAGTTAAATATCTGCCCCTTAAGTATTTCGTACGAATATGATCCTTGTGATTTCTTAAAAGCAAAAGAAATGCAATTACATCGTGATAATTCCTGTTACAAGAAGAATCCGCAGGATGATCTGTTAAATATGGAAACAGGGGTTATGGGTTACAAAGGAAAAGTTGTCTATGAAATTACAGGTGATATCAATAAGGATTTAAGAAAAATAGAGGCTGAAACATCAGGTAGAAATGAACAAATTACGCTGGTAACCGAATTGATTGATAAGCGCATTCATTCCAATTATAATATTTCTGCAAATAATAAAATTGCTTATGATACACTTAAAGAAAGCAAAAATTTTACGAATGAATATACAAGTACAGAGAAACAGGAATTTGAAAGATATATATCTTTACAGATTAAAAAAATAGAAATTGAAAATAAAGACGTAACTTTTCTTAGAACAAAAATACTCGAAATGTACGCAAATCCTCTTATCAATAAACTGAATGCTACCAGTAACTTCTTAGAAGAAGGTGAATAATCTGATAAAAAAAACGTGTTTTGATTATTCAAAACACGTTTTTTTTTATACTTTTATCCAACTTAATATCCAAGTATTTTCAACATCGATTTGTAACTCTGTTCTTTTGCAAACAATTTTGTAAAGTATTCACCATCCTCGTCCTTATCGATAATAACCAGTTTAGGAGCCGGAATCAAACAATGTTGTATTCCTCCAAACCCGCTAAGTGACTCCTGATAAGCACCTGTATGAAAGAAACCGATATATTGTTCATCATCATCATGTATTTTTGGAAGAAAAACAGCATTTGAATGAATTTCCGCATTATAATAATCTTCACTGTCACATGTTAAACCTCCCAGGTTGACCCGTTCATATTCAGAATCCCAATTGTTAATAGCAAGGAAAACATATCGTTGATTGATTGCCCAAGTGTCGGGGAGAGTAGTCATAAATGAACTATCAATCATGTCCCAGAGTTCACGGTCATTTTGTTTTTTTTGATTCACTATTGAATAAAGCATTGCACCGCTTTCACCTACTGTATAGGAACCAAATTCTGTAAAAATATGCGGTTCAGGCACACCGTTTTGTGTACAGATAGTTTTAATTTGTGAAACTATCTCTTCAGCCATATATTCATAGTCGTAATCCATATCTAAATGAGTTTGAATTGGAAATCCACCGCCAATATTCAAACTGTCCAACTGTGGACATTTCTTTTTCAATTCACAATATAGATTTACAGCTTTGTTTAACTCATTCCAGTAATAAGCTGTATCTTTTACACCTGTATTAATAAAAAAATGAAGCATTTTTAATTCAACCTGTGGGTTGTTGGCAATATGCTTTGTATAGTAGGGTATAATGTCATTATAACGTATCCCTAAACGTGAAGTATAAAAGTCAAACTTAGGTTCTTCTTCAGCTGCGATGCGCATACCTACTTTGAATTTCACATCAAAATCCTTAAGAAATAAATCCAGTTCAAATTTATTATCAAGAATAGGAATTACATTTTTGAATCCCTGACGCATTAGACTTTGAATGTTCTCCACATATTGAGGACGTTTGAATCCATTACATACAATGAAAGTATCCAACTTAATCAATTTTTGTTCATACAATGACTCCATTATATTGATATCAAAAGCTGACGAAGTCTCAATATGTACATCGTGTTTCAATACTTCTTCCATTACAAATGAAAAGTGCGAACTCTTAGTGCAATAGCAATAATTATAATCACCTTCATAATCAACTTTTGCCATTGCAACATTGAACATTCTTCGGGCTCTTTGAATATTCTCAGCTATTTTAGGCAGATACGATATCCTCAAAGGAGTACCATATTGTTTTATTATGTCCATTAACGGGACTCCACACCACTCCAGTTCATTTTCTACTATATTGAATTCTTCATTTGGAAATTCAAAAGTCTGTTCAATAAGGTCTTTATATTTGTTTTTCATTTTCTTCTTTAATAATATTATATGATAATGTAAATGAGTTGGATTATTTGAGTTCTATAAATCTAACTAAGCCAGATTGATTTAAAACACCATAAAAAGTCAGCAAAAGTAACTATTTATTTTTATTTTTGATTGAATTGAATCATAATAATTTTTTTCGAAACAATGATTAATGTTAGCCTGTCTTAAACTAAATGTAAATCATACGTATCAGAGTCCGGAATACGAATTTTAAATTCAACTTCAACCATCTGAATTTAATTCAAACAAAATAAAATGTGTTTAAATATTCCCCTATTCTATTGAAACAGAATTTTATTGTTATTTTTGTATAATTTTTTTTAGTTTTTATATTTAACTTGCTTTTAATATTCACGTTAAAATCACAAATAGTACAATTTCCATTTGACTGACTTTAAATTTATTTCTTGATAAATTAAACAGAAAATGATAAACCCTGTTATAATTGTTATGAATATCTATTCACGAGCTGAATTAAATGATTAAACTGCTATTTACACAAAAAATGAAAAGCAATCCTTTACTTAAAATAACATTTTTGATATCAATGCTTTTTGTTGTACATAATAATACCCGGGGACAAGCAACCCTCCCGTTTAATTATGATAATGGGATTCCTTCTACAGATATAAACGGACTTACACAGTCAGGGTTAGGTGGCGATTATTCTACAAGTCCACATATGAAATTTGATACATCAGGCGATTATTTAATATTGAATTTTGCAGGTGTACCCGGAATTTTATCTTTTAAAATTAAATGGAATCAGGGTTCAACAGCAACGCGATTCCCGGGCCTTTTCACACTACAGGAATCGGAAGATGGGATAACTTATACTACAGTTCAATTGTATAACTCAACAAACGGTACTGCTTTGACAAATGCAACAACTTCAACTGAGGTGTTTTCTACTTTATTGCCTGCTTCCCGATTCATAAAATGGATTTACACTTCCAAAACTAACGGGAATATCGGAATTGGTGCCATAAGTTTAACCGCCGGAATAAATCCTGTTCTGAATATCTCCACAAATACACTGAATGGATTTACCTGTATTACCGGTACCGGACCATCCTCTGAACAAAGTTTTACAATTAGCGGATCATCATTGAATAGTAATATCATCGTGACACCACCGGCTGATTTTGAAATATCGAGTGGAACCGGAGCATTATTTGTTGCATCAAACCCAATTACTTTATCACAAACTAACGGCATTGTTGGCAGTACTACTATTTATTCCCGTTTAAAAACAGGATTAAATGCGGGGAAATATACTGAAAACATCTCCCTTTCATCTGTTGGGGCGAACATAAATATAATCACCTGTTCAGGAACTGTTACACCAAATCCTACCATCACACTATTTGATATAACCAATCCAACTCTGAGTACTGTTCAGGGAAGTTCTGCAAATCAAACTATAAACGTGAGTGGGGTAAACTTAAGTGCTGATGTAAGCTTATCAATTTCAGGTCCTGATGCCGGATTATTTACACTTTCACAGTATACAGTATCACCTTCGGGAGGAAATGTGCCTAATACCGTTATTACCATAACCTATTCACCAAAAAAATCAGGTTCAGATTCTGCTACTCTAATGATGTCCAGTAACGGTGCTATGCCTGTAATCCGAACGTTGAGCGGGATTTCATCAATTGCTACTGAAAATAATTCACTAAAAACTTCATTCAACATTACAGTTGAAAATGGCAATATCATACTCCTGTCAAATGCTGGAGAAACCGTAGAAATATATAATCCAATTGGTCAAAAAATAATTCAAAGGATGACAGTTGATGGAATGAATACTATTCATGTATCGGAACATGGTGTATTAATCCTTAAAGTTGGAAACAAAGTAACAAAAGTTATTTTATAATATCAAACTGATTACCGGAATGGTTGAGATGGGAAAGAAAAATTGTATCAAAGTAAAATTCATAATTGACATTGAAAGTCTGATTTTTATGACAGGAATACCTTCCCTTATTTGATATTTTTTGTTTCAGCTATTATTTCAATATTCTCTTTTAATTTTTTAAATCCTGCCCGTTTTATTGCTGAACTGACAAACTCTTCATTGAATTCTTTTTCGGTAAGTTGCTGCCATTTTTCAACATCCCATTGCAACATTGAGTTTGTGTTATTCGCATCGGATCCATCTCTTTTAGTACGTTCTGAAAGTTCAATATGTGAATGTGGTGTCGCCCATTTTACATTCCATGGACATACATCTGCACAAATGTCACAACCAATGATATTGCCTGAAAGAAGGGAGTGAAATTCCTGATTAATTTTATTCCTGCTTTCGATGGTGAGGTACGAAATGCAACGACGTGAATCTAATGAACCATCATCCAGTAAAGCTTTTGTCGGACAAGCATCAAGGCAACGTTTGCAGGTGCCACAGTGGGGAGTTATCGGCGAGTCATATTTTGTTTCGATATTCAACAGGATTATACCGATAAAAGTATAGGAACCTAATCCGGGATGAATTAATTGTGTATGCTTACCGATCCACCCTAATCCTGCACGTTCGGCCCAACGCTTTTCGAGTATGGGAGCCGAATCAACAAATACATGCTGTTTCCCGGTATTTACACTTTCAGGACCGTAAACTGCACAGATTTTCTGTTCTAATTCATTCAGTTTACTTTTGAGAACAAAATGATAATCAATGGCAGAGTAAGCATATTTCGCAATATGGGGAGCTGATGGGTTTTGATTCTGCCCCGGAAAGTAATTCATTAAAACCACTACAACCGACTTACATCCGGAAACAAGTTCCCGTGGATCTATACGTTTTTCGAAATTCCTCTCCATATAAAGCATCTCACCATGCATGCCTTTGTCCATCCAATGTCTCAAAAACACAGAATCTTCCGTAAGGGCCTCCGCCCGTGCAATGCCACAAGCATCAAACCCAATGGAAAGTGCAATTTGTTTTATAGTTGGCATTTTTAGGGCAAATTACATGATATAACCGGTCTTTCCAACATCAGGATGATTTATAAATACTTTTCAATTGCTTTTTTCAATTCATCGAATCCAAGGTTGCGTGCAATGATGTTTCCTTTTCTATCCATTAAAAAAGAAGTAGGTAAATCGGAAATGTTGTAGGAAACAGCAAATTTTGTATCCGGTCCATTCAAATCACGAACACATATCCATGGTATGTTTTTAGTGGATTGCAGCCAGAATTCTTTGTTCTGATCGAGTGAAATCTGATATATTTCAAATCCACGTTTATGATATTTAGTATACAATTCCCTTAAAGAGAAAGTATAATCAACACTTTGTTTCAATTCGTAAGCAGAAAAATCAATTAATATTACATTTCCTATTAATGATGATAGTTTACTTTCTACATTGTTTTTGTCAGGTAAAACGATATTAATATAACCTGTTCCCTGATTTGCCAGAATTTTGTCCCATGCTATTTTATCTTTTGCTTTTCTGTCTGTTCGAATGGCATCCAATACCAGTGCATAGATGTTTTTACTGCGTTCATATTCGGGCATAAAAGTGTTGAATGAAGTTGCTATAGCAGCAAAATATGCTCTGTCCGATTTGTCATACGGAGAAAACAGATAAGTGTCATTGACTTTCTGGTAAATGGCAAAATAGGCTGCGTTTGAACGGGGGTTTTGTAGAATAATTCTCTGAGCCATTTCTTTATGTGCTAAAATAGCTTTTTCAATAACTGCTATTTTTGCATTTTGTACACTTGCATCCATTGTAGAATTCAATGCATTGGCTAATATTTGAATATTCATTACTGATTTGCGTAGTTTCTGTATTTGACTGGAAGTGGCAGAGCCTGATACTTTATAATCGGTTGCAAAATTGGTTGAATTTGCATCAAATGTTATTTCTTCACAGGAATCTACCGAAAATGTGATGACTTTCCGGCCCAAACGTATCCTGTAAAAATCAGGGTAAACAGGACGGTCGGATTTAAATTTGAACGAACCGTTTGGTCTTAACCGTATGGAATCTAAAACCGTTGTTTTAAGTAAACCGCTGTGTTCCAAATAAAGCATTTGGCCGTTGGCATCTTTAACCGATCCGGTTATATAAAATTTATTATGCTGTTTGCAGGAAGAAATTCCTACCAAAATAAGGATGACAATCAGTGCTTTTTTCATGGCTTAGAGATAGATTCACTTTCCCCTGACAAACCGGATCGATAGGTTAGGGGAACGGATTTTGTGATTTTAATTTGTTTTAAACTTGTATTTTACAAGCGATAATTGTTCATTAGCTTCCACAATCTTTTTCTTTAGACTCTCTTTATAGAGTTTTAATTTTGATTGAAGCTCAGGGTTACTAAGTGCCATAATTTGTATTGCTAAAATGGCTGCATTGAGCGATGCATTAATTCCCACTGTAGCAACAGGAATCCCGGGAGGCATTTGTACTATTGCCAATAAAGCATCCATCCCATCAAGCGTAGCGTTTATGGGGACACCAATAACCGGTATAATGGTCATAGAAGCAATAACTCCAGGCAAATGAGCTGCCATCCCTGCAGCTGCAATAATTACTTCTATCCCGTTTTCCAGTGCCTTAGAAGCAAATGTTTCTACTTCATAGGGAGTACGATGTGCTGAAAGTGCATTTATTTCGAATGGAATTTCAAACTCATTAAGCAGTGCTGCCGCCTTTTCCATAACAGGAAGGTCGGAAGTACTGCCCATGATAATACTTACTTTTGGTTTCATAAATGAATGAATTGTTGAACGGTTAATCTCCGGAAAGGAATTAAAAGATTTTCAACTGGAAACAGATAATTAAAAATCAATAAAATGAAATTAAGATCCCATTAAATTACAAAAGAGAATATCATCAGGCTCCAATCAAAGCTTCATATTCCTTGTCAGAAAGAAGAGTGCTTAATTGCTCAAGATTAGAAACCCCGATTTTTACCATCCAACCTTTACCATAAGGGTCATCGTTTACCAGCTCTGGATTGGATTCTAATTCTTCGTTGAATTCCAAAACTTCACCATCTACAGGTAAATAAAGGTCCGATACAGTTTTAACTGCTTCAATGGTACCGAATACTTCCCCTTCATTCAGGGTTTCACCCACCGTTTCAACTTCAACAAAAACGATTTCACCCAACTCGCTTTGAGCATAATCAGTAATTCCAACATAAGCAATTTCGCCTTCTATACGAATCCATTCGTGCTCTTTAGTGTACTTTAAATTTGCAGGTACATTCATAATACTAAGTTTTTTAAGTTTGTAATGTATGTTTAAATGTCGTTGATATTCATTTTACAAAAAACAGGATAATGATCTGAATATTTTACTTTGTCAGTTTTGTATAGAACCGGAGTAAATGCTTTGGAATCATATAGTACATAATCAATCCGAAAATGATATAACCTGTCATTAAAAGTCCACCCCAACCCGATCCCTGTTTCAGCAAATGCATCCTTTAAATTTCCTTTAACAGTAGTATAGGCATATGAAACCGGTACATCATTGAAATCACCGCATACAATAACACTATAGGGTGAAGCAGCAACAACTTTGGCAACAGCATCTGCCTGAAACGCCCTGAGTTTGTAGGCGATTCCAAGTTTTCTGGAGAAATGAAGAGTAACACCTTTAAGATTTTCAGCACTGAACTTATCTTTTAAACTTAATTGCAGGGCTCTATCATTGTCTGTTATTTTGTTTGATTCCAAATGGTTATTTATAAGCCTGATTATTTTCCCCTTTATTAAAATGTCTGAGTAGATAGATAAATTGAAACCCGAAGGATAATCAATATCTTTTTTATTTATTATTGGATATTTTGAAAAAGTAGCAATTCCGTGAGAGTTCGATTTCTCAATGAGTCTGTATTTAATTTGTTTATAAGGATATTTTGCAAACAGATGCATTATATCTTCAATTGTGAGAAATTCTTTTTTCTTACTTACTGTAAATTCTTGTAAACAAACAATATCCGCATCGGAATCTAAGATATACTTCATCACCATGTTTGGTCGCTTTGTTGTATATTTTTTTAATCTTCCACTCATCAAAGTGTTATAGGTTAGAATCTTAAACGTATTATTTGAAGAGATGGTTTTTGTTTTCCCAAAATGAACAGGAAATGTGTCATTGATTTTAGAGCCTGAGAAAAGTAAAATACTTAAAGACAAGAGGAAATACCATTTTCGGGAAAAGATCCAAAAAACTACAAAAGCAATGTTTATGAATATTGAAATGGGGAAGACCAATGAAAAATAAGCCGGGAAGATGAATTCCTCAGGACTTAAAACTGATCCAATGAGAGTCATGAGCATAAAAAATACTGCAATTAAATTTAAAGTCATCATGACCCATCTCACTACCATTTTTACTATCATGACTGTATTTTAATTCGCAATTCTCAAATCACTGGTTCAAATTATGAATTAACTTTTTTTCCCCTGTTCAAACAATCTCTTTTTTTCATCGGCAGATAAGCTTTCGTAGCCGGATGTTTTAATCTTGTCAAGTATCCGGTCAATTTCAACCATTTTACGGGCTTTGTTGATATTGTATTCAGCATCACTCATGGTTTGATTTCCAGGGTTCGGATTTTGTCTTATTTTTAATTTGCGAGGACCAAACAGATTGGATATTGCGTCCAAAATCCTGCTTACTCCTTTAGTCAAATCATTACCCTGACGCAAAGATACAAAAAATAAATAACCTGCCAAAGCACCACCTAAATGTGCAAGTTCACCTCCACCATTGTTAGAAGTGATTCCAAATAAACTGGTTAGAATAAAAAATACAGCTATGTATTTTAGTTTGATATTTCCTAGAAATAAAACCTGCAATTCCATATCGGGGGAACTGAAAGCAGTTGCAACAATTATAGCCATGATGGAACCGGAAGCTCCAAGCAATATGCTTCGATGCAATGTATCAGCATAATATGGAAATAAATTATAGGCACTTATATAAAATAAAGCTGCCATAAACCCACCAATTAAATACAAACCTATTAATTGTTTTCCGGAAAAAAACATTAAAAAAATTCTTCCAAACCAGAATAATGTAAACATATTAAAGAAAATATGTAAAAATCCTTCGTGTAGAAACATATAGGTCAATGGGGTCCAGGCCCTGTAAATCAATTGAGTCAGATCTGCCGGAACTGCCAGGTATGACAAAATGAATTCACCTGAAATTTTGAAAAGCAGAAGCACAATAATAGTCAATTTCAGCAGTATAAAAACACCGGCATTGATATAAATTAACTTTATAAGAGAGTTTCCCCGCTTAAAACTGCTTTTGATTGTATCTATAACATTCATTTTCAGGATCTCAGTTTAATACGTTTTTTTCTTTTTCCACATTAAAATCAAAATTGCACCAAATAACATCCCTCCCAAATGCGCGAAATGAGCAATATTATCACCTGAAAACTGTGCCACACCTAAAAATAATTCGGCAATACCATAAAACAGGACAAAAACACGGGCTTTAATGGGTATCGGGATAAAAAGCATCATAAGTCTTACTTCAGGGAAAAGCCATCCAAAAGCTAATAATAAACCGAAAACCGAACCTGATGCCCCGATGGTAATAAATGAAGGAGAATCTAAAAACATCTTTTTCATTTCAATTATTGCCGGTGCATTGAACGATCCCAGATTTTCAAGCCTGAAATAATGACCTAAAACATCCTGATACTGTAACAGGACTTGTCCGGAATTAGCATTTATCCCTTCGTTTAATGCTGCAATCACCGAATGGAATTGAACTGTCCAAAACAACTCCTGAACCAGACCGGCACCAACTCCTGTTATCAGATAATAAAACAAAAAACGCTTTGTTCCCCACAATTGTTCCAATACTCCGCCAAACATGTATAAAGCGAACATATTGAAAAAAATATGTGCAAGTCCACCATGCATAAAAGCATAGGTTATAAGTTGAGCCGGATTGAATTTGGATGATTCCCAATAATGCAAACCAAGAATGTCTGTAAGATCGACGTTTAAACCCCACTTCATAAAAATGCCCGGTACTACAATGCTTGCTAACCATAAAACAATATTTATAGCAATCAGGTTTTTGACAACAGGGGGTATTGAGTTCAAAAAAGAAGATCTGTAACTGTTCATTTTAAAGAGTTGAGTATTTTGAAATTATTATATCTATACTAATTTTTTCAGTTGAATTAAATATTTGGATATTAATTCAACTAAAACCTAAAATAAATTGTACGTATTTTGTTTAAAAGGCTTCTCATGCTGCACTTTGTTACACAAAAGTAATGAAAATAACGGTGAAAACATGTTTTCTAACATAATTTTCGAAAAGATATAAAATAAAACGTTTTTTTTTAATTTAAACGCTTGCATATTAATTACAATCTACTACATTTGCAACATCAACAATCTAAGTTTATAGTATATAAATAAAAAAATCAAAATCTTATGAACAAAGCAGAATTAATCAATGCCGTTGCTGCTGAAGCAGGTCTTAGTAAAATTGATGCAAAAAAAGCTCTAGATGCAGTTATTAAAAGTGTATCTGATGCCCTGGTGTCAGGTGACAAAGTTAGTTTAGTCGGTTTCGGTACCTTTTCTGTAGCTGTCCGTTCAGCTCGTCCGGGTATTAACCCTGCAACAAAACAACCGATTAATATCGCAGAGAAAAAAGTTGCTAAATTTAAAGCAGGAGCTGAATTCACAGCTGCCATAAATTGAAATTTAGTTGTTATTAAACAAAAGGAATATGGGTTCATATTCCTTTTTGTTTTTTTTAATCGAATGATCCGTCTATTGAAAATGTAAATTCCTATATCAGAATTTAAATGCAAACAGACATCGAAACTTTTTCGGCTTCTGCTTTTCCTTTAAGAACTTCTACCAGCTTTATTGCAAACTGAACGGCAACTCCGGCACCCATAGCTGTATTGATAAAGCCTGATTCTACAATTTTTTCTTTTGATAGTACCGCACCGGTAAGTTGATCTTCGAATCCGGGGTAACATATAGCTTCTTTTCCTTTTAATAAACCCAGTTTTCCCAAAATTGAGGGCGCTGCACAAATTGCTGCAATTTTCCTGTGCTCTCCTGCCTGTTTCAGAATTAAATTCTTTAACCCTTTATGTGCACCAAGGTTTTTTGTCCCCGGCATACCTCCGGGAAGATAAAGAAGGTCATTCACACTAAAATCGGCTTCACTAAAGATTTTGTCAGCCAATACAGAGATGTTATGTGACCCACGAACTAATTTTTCGTTTGTAACAGAGATGATTGTCACATCAATATCTGCCCTTCTGAAAATGTCAATAGGTGCAATGGCTTCTAATTCCTCAAAACCATCTGCCAGAAATATAAATACTTTCATCTGTATAAATTTTATGATTAAATTTTATGATAAGAAACAGAAAATCAATAGTGTCCTGCTATATTAAATAAAAATTCTTCAACCCTCAGCTTCATTCACCTTTTCCTTTGCTCAACTTTAACTGCCCCAGGCCCTAAAGAAGGGTGTATAAATGAAATCAGTAGAATTTGTTACTTCCAAATTGATAGATAATGCTTTTTCTAATAAGGTAATAAGGTTGGGGTTAGTACTCATTAATTTCTATTAAGGTTTAATACCTGAGAATAAGGTTTTTAAAGGATAAACCTTATTCTCATTATTTGAACCTTAATTGTATGAAACGATTTAAAGTGTCTAAAAGTTTTGTAAACAGAAAAGTTACAAATCAATTTTCTGGTTCAAACGGGATTGTTGTTGAAATAAAAAAATGAAAAAAACTCTCCAAAAAGAAAATAAAAGGATTAATCAATAACGTAATGTACATACTGTTCTAAAATATTCTTTTGTGTTCTTTTTGATTTTAATGATCAATAGAAACTTATATGTAAACTTTTGTGGCTAAGTTTTTTGTGTCCTTCTATTGTGACCTATTGTGTCTCGTGGTTATGTATTTTATGGCTGTTTTTTTCTTCACACGAAAACAGTTGTACCAAATTCTTTATTCCAGTTTGTAATTATAGGTGATTGAACCAGTCTCAACATTTTTACCGGGAGTAAACCGTGTTTTATTTGCAGCTGAAATGGCATCTCTACGCATTTCTGAATCGGAAATGGTTGTTGGTGACCCAATTGAAGTGCCTGTAACGCTTCCATTCTCATTCACCCGGATATTGACTGTAATTTTACCTTCAACATCTTTCGGATAATTAGGTTTTGCAGGGTTTCCATAGTAACTTCTATTCCCTAATCTAAATGTTGATCCAACACCTGATGAACCTCTTCCTGCAGGGTTCCCCTGTATTCCATTCCCTGAACCTGAACCTGTCCCTTTACCGGTTCCTGTTCCACTCCCTGTCCCGGTTCCCTGACCATTTCCGGTACCTTTTCCACCACCGGATGTTCCGTTATTTCCGAATAACCCGTTTACAGCACTGGCTTTATTGATAGCAGTCTGCTCTCTACGGCTTTGATCAGCTTTCCGTTTGTCGGATTCGACTTTTTCAATATTAATATCATCCTGAATTTTACTCTTACGTTCCTTTTCTTTCTGCTGGTCTATCGTAACTGAATTCTCAGTTTGTGTGAACATAGTTTGTTTTGATGGGGTGGGGTCTCTGTATGTTTTGACTGACCGTCTGGAAGGCGCTTCGGTTGATATAAGGCCCGATGTTTTTCCCATAGGTGCATAACCCGATCCACCGCCATCATCACTATCACCTAAACTGATTAAAAATCCCTGGCTTTCAGTTGAACCGGGAGCAGATAACACAACAAACCACATTACCAGCAATAAAATTGTTGTTGATAACGTTGAACCAATCAGACCATATACTTTTGATTTCTGCACGTTTATAGTTTTCAACAAATAGAGTGGATATTAAAAATTAAGTAATTATTAATGAATAATGAATAATTGCCGGGATACTGAAATTTAAGCTATAGTAATAGGAAATAAATAGTGTCCTTCTATTTTAAATAAAACTTCATCAACCCACAGCTCTATCGCCCCTCTCCCGATAGCTATCGGGATTGGGAGAGGGGGTAGGGAGAGGTCGGATTTGAAGAAAAAAAACAAGACATTATATTGTTCCAACTACTTATAGCAGATTTACAAACAGATCTATAAATATCTATGATTATTTATAAAATGTATTCCGGAAATATAAAATCAATTATAGTTATTCTGATTAAAATCTGAATCATTAATGAATATAACGGGCACTTTCGATTTGTTTTGAATCGTTATATTACTCTAACTGCTTTTTATAACGTTTTATTGTGTCTTCGAGTCCAAAATAGAGTGCATCTGATATTAATGCATGACCAATTGATACTTCATCGAGCCATGGAATCATCGTGTGAAAATAAGTCAGGTTTTCAAGGCTTAAGTCATGACCGGCATTCAGACCTAATCCGAGTTTCTTAGCCAGTACAGCGGCCTCAACAAACGGTGCTATTGCCATACTCCTGTCAGCAGGATAATTTATTGCATAGGGCCCGGTATAAAGTTCCACACGGTCGGCGCCTGTCTGAACTGCATATTCGATATTTTTTAGATTTGTATCTGTAAAAATTGACACTCTTATACCCACAGATTGAAAACCGGCAACTACTTCTTTCAAAAATTCCAGATTCTTTTCAACATCCCAACCGGCACTTGAAGTGATGGCCTCAGGTGGATCAGGAACCAAAGTAACCTGATGAGGTTTTACGGATTTTACTAATTGAATGAAATCAGCCGAAGGATAACCTTCGATATTAAACTCCGTGTGGAGAACAGATTTTAAATCCCATACATCGGAACGACGGATATGACGTTCATCCGGACGTGGATGCACAGTGATACCCTGTGCCCCGAAACGTTCGCAATCAAGGGCCACCTGGCATACATTAGGTGTATTTCCTCCACGTGCATTCCGCAGGGTGGCAATCTTATTAATATTGACGCTAAGTTTAGTCATCTATTTGTAAAATTATTCTGTTTTAAAAATTGATTTTGTTTATACAAATCAGTAAAAAAAATTAGTAACCCTGATATTCCAGGCAATAATTCTATATCTGGTTTTAAGAAATCCTGATCTTGTAACTTTATTATTTGCTGGTTTCATTTTCATTTAGTTCCTTTGCAA